>JGI20166J26741_11477584_pt1 | contig 13072 bp, 11 predicted proteins | sample TergutCu122P5_FD_26741 | JGI IMG/M metagenome (IMG submission 26741)
TCTCGCCCTTCGGCCTCTACCCCGCCAAGGGCCGCGCCACCGGCGGTGTACGCTCGCACCGCTTCCTCAAGGGCGAAGACACCCTCCACCTGGCCTGGGCCGGCCCCGCCCCCGCGGTCGCCGCCGCGGACTCCGGCTCCCCCATCGTCCTGCCCACGCCCGACGCCCGCCGCGACGGCTCCGGTACGATGCCCACTCAGCCCATCGCGGCCATCGGCAGCAGGGTGGTCACCACACGTTAGCCTCGAACATGTGGCGGATGAAGACGACCGACTCGGCCACGTCCCGGTCCAGCCGTTCCTCCCCCTCGCCGTCCAGCATGTCGCGCCAAACCTTGATATCTGAACCGACCTGGCCACCCATGCGGACAAACGGCTCCATGACCACCACGCCGTCATACCCGATCTCGTGGAGGGCCTCGCCGATCTCGCGCCACGGGAAGCGGCCCTGCCCGGGCGGGCGGCGGTTCGGCTCGCCAATGTGCAGCTCGCTCAACCGGGCGCCCGTCGCCAGGATGGCGCCGCGCAGGCTGTCCTCCTCGATGTTCATGTGGAACGTGTCCAGCATGACACCGACGTTCGTCGCACCCACCTCCTCCACGAACCGAACGGCCTCGGCAGCCGTGTTGAGCAGGTACCCCTCGAACCGGTTCAGCACCTCCATGCCCAGCGACACGCCGTGATTGGCGGCCATCGCCGCCATCTGCCTTACACCGGCCACGCTACGCGCCCAGTCGCCCGGCTTGTCAATCGGTCGCGTGTAGTCCACGGGCCAGTAGGAGTACAGCCCGCCGCCGACGTGGTGGACACCGAGGGTCTCCAGCTTCCCGAACACGGTCTCGTAGAACGCCAGCGCGTTGCGATGGACCGCCGGGTCCGCCGAGGCAATGTTCTGCGATGGAGCGGGCCCGTGCCCGGCGGTGAGCATCACGCCCTGACCCGCCGCCAGCGCCTTGAGCTCCGCGAGCTCTTTGTCATCGGTGCCCGGAAGTGTGGCGCAAGCGATCTCAAGGATGTCGAATCCCAGTTCTTTCACACGCTCCACGTACGGCCGGAAGTCACCGCCCCACTGGCTCTCCCAGTAGGCGTAATAGATCCCGTACTTCATGTGTCCTCCTATCTAGAAAGCGGTTGGTGTCAAGCCCACACCGAACCGAAAGCCACCCGGCACTGGTTCACCCCGGACCGCGTCCGGGGTCAGGTGAAGCTTCGGTTCGACGAAATAATGTCGTAGCACGAACATCGCTGCGCCCATCGCCTTCTCGTCCTCATCCAAGTCCTCGGCGATGATGGAGACGTTGGCGAAGACCGCGTCCAGCATGGCACCTTGAATGCCCGCCCGGATCCAGCCCACGAACACGTCGCGGTTCGCCAAGGGCAGGCCGTTGATCACGATCACCGGAATGTCGAGCAGTTTGAGCGTGTTGGAGATCGCCACCCCGAAGGCGCGGTAGGCCTCGGCCAGGACGGTCCCGGCGGCTGTGTCACCCGCCGCGAAGCGATCCAGGATCGCGGCGTACGTCTGCGGTTCCTCCCTAGACCGGTCGCTCGTCAAGGCGGCGTACCGGCCGATGAGAGCCGGCTCGCTGAAGATCGTCTCCAGACAGCCCCGTTTGCCGCACCGGCACAGTTCTCCGTCCATCTGGATGGTCATGTGACCGATGAACCCGGCGTTGCCCATGGTGCCATCGAACGACGTCCCACCGATGAACACCGCCATGCCGATGCCTGACCGTACGGAGATGTACACGTAGTCCGACGCGTCCCGGTCCTTCCAGCTATGCGTCTGCGCCATGAGGTGAACGTCGTTGCGGATGACGACAGGCACCCCGTACCGCTCGGTCAGCATCTCCCCCACGGGAATACCGTGCCACCCAGGAATGCGCTCGATGTGGAGCGAGGCGTTCGTACGAACGTCCAGCAGACCAGGGAGCCCTACGCAGATCCCGACAATCTCACGGCCGTCGTTCTGGATGGCCTCGATGGCGGCCCCAATCTCGGCGTACAATTGGGCAATCACGGTCTCGGCGTCGTCGCCTGCGGAGAACGCGCTCTGGTGGGAGTACACCCGTCGCAGCCGGAGATCCAGCACGACGACGCGGAGCGTCGGGTACTCCAGATCGACGCCAACCGCGAAGAAGCGGTTTGTCCCCACCTCGAACAGTTGGGCCGATCGCCCCACGGTGGATGGCGCGGAACCGGCGGTATCCACCAGTCCCTCCGACTCAAGCTCCTGGAGCAGGTTGACCACCGTCGGCCGCGACAGACGCGTCTGGAAGACGATGTCCTCCTTGGTCATCGCCCCGGTCTCGGAGATCGTGTTGAGGATGAGTTGCTTGTTGGCCTTCTTGACGATCGAGTGATCGTTGCCCTTCATCCGGGGGCGCTTGGCTTGCTGTGGTGTCATTGCGCCGACTCCTTGAAGTAGCCGAAGGTCACGGGCCAGGCCGGCAAGTTCACTCCCTGCGCGTCGTCGGCGTTTGCTCCGAGGACACCGTACAGGCCACCGCGGAGTGCTCCAGAAGAGTCGTCGTACGTCGCCCCCGCCGAAGCCCACGTCGCACCGTCCGGGCTGGCATAGAACGAGTAGACATTACCGCTCTTGACGATCCGAAGGTGCGTGGCACTGGACGCGGTCGAAGCAATCTGGCTCGTCTGGCCATTGTGCTCTACCTGCGCCGCGATCGTGCCATGCGGCCCCAGGCCGAGACCAAGCCAGTCCTGGGCATCCCGGTACACCAGTAGTCCCGCCTGCCAGTTCCCGTCGGACGCGAGTAGGCCGCCCGCCAGGCTGGTCTCGATCGTCCAGTTGTCGCCCACCGGTGCCTTGAGCAGTTTGACACCCTTGTCGGCGCCAGCCGTCTGTGTGTCGCCTGTCTTGACGACCATCGTGTACGTACCGCCGGCAAACAGGCCCGGCGTGCCCCACGTGTCATTGGGGATCCCGAGCGCGAACTCGTCCGCACGACCCCGATAGTCCGCGGACGGAGTCGGATCCGACGGCGTTTGCTTGACGAAGGTGACCTTGTTCCAGAAGATCTGGTATGGGATCCACTTGTTGAGCGTCATGTACACCGTCTCGCCGCCGTTCTCCATGTACTGAGGCAGCATGTACGATCCGTAGAACGCCGGGTTGGTGGGGTCCTGATGGGCCACGTATGCCTCGTCGAACAACAGTTGCGGCCGGGACCAGGGGCCCCAGAGGTTCGGCGCGTCGCGGATAACCATCTGCTGACTGACGTTGTCCAGTGTGGTGAACAAGAACCGCCCCAGGTACTCGTCCCAGGTCACGGCGATCTCGCGGTTCACCGACCCGATGACCGCCACCGCGTCCTGCTCCTTGTCAGACCACTGGGGCTTACCAACGGTGTCCGTGCCGGCGTAGAAGCGGTAGGCGGACCGATCGAGAAGATCCGTCGCCGGTACCTTCATCAGCTTGACGGCACCCTCGCCGCCCCCAGGCGCACCGAGCACGTACACGTCGTCGCCAACCTGATAGATGGCCAACTGAATGAAGTTGCTGTTCCCGCCGAACAACTGCGGAGTAAGTTGCCACGTCGTGCCGCCGTCCGTGGAAACCGCCCAGGCGCCGCCGTTGCAGTCCCAGTGCCCGCCGTCGCCCCAACGGTGGATCTCCATGATGTACAGATAGAGGGTGTCGACGCCGGCTCGGTTCACGCCCACGCCGTACACCGGGATCATCGAGAAGTCATCGGAGCCGGGCCGTGGCGTGACAAGCCCCGACAGGCCGGTCCGCATGGTGTCGTACACCAGCCCGTTCGCAAAGTTCGGCGACGTGATGGTAGCGATCGAGTTGCGGTACCACGCTCCACCCTGGGTGTTGCGCTCGAAGGTGTCGCCGAATACCTGGTAGGTCACCCCGCCCAGTGTGAACATCGACCCGAGATCACCGCTACCCCACTTGAAGCGTGACTCGGTTTGGTTGATCCCCGCCTCCCCGGTCAACTGGGCGACTTCCTCGATCGAGCTGATGGACTGGATCGCGCCGTTCGGCAGCGCCGCCTCGGCGAACCAGTCGAACCGGCCAGTGGTGGTGCCCGTCACCATCAAGCCGTACCGAGCGGACGCCAAGGCACCGGACTGATCCGTGTACGTGCCCGCAGTCTGCCATGCATTCCCCGTCGAGGAGTACGAGAAGACGTAGGAGCCCCCAGACTTGGTTGCCTTCAGGAACTTTGCTCCACCGCTGCCGACGGCCGGTACATCCACTGGGCTTCCGCCCACCTTGCCCGAGATCACGTAGCCGCCCGTCCCGTCGGTGCCGAACACCACGTAGTCGCCCAGGCCGGCGTACACAAGAAGGCCGGCCACCCCACTGGTGCCCGTCTGCGTGGTTTTCTGCGCCTGAATGACCCAGTCCGGGAACAACGGGTTGCGAACCATGCCGGCCGGCGCCCCGTCGGCTGCCAGGGTGACGTAACCCGAGGTTTCCTTCACGGTCCCGCGGTCGGCGATGACCGGTTGCCAAGCGCCGTCGATCGTGGCGGATCCGAACGTGTCCTTGTAGTTCTCCAGCACGTAGTCGCCGCAGAAGTCGTACTGGGCGACGAAGCCGGTCCCGCTCGCAGTGTTGTCGTACGCCGCCAACCCGTACGTCGCGGTGGCGAAGGCCCCGGCGTCGTCGGCGTACGTCCCGATGTACTGCCAGGCACGGTACGCGTCGTCCGCCCCGTAGGCGAGGTATGACACGACCGCCGTGACGGGATCGGTCCTCTTCATGATCCGCAGGTGGGGGTACTTGGTCGAGGTCTGCGCGATGGTGGTGGGCTGGCCGCCGATCATCCCCCTCCACTGCAGTATCCGGTTGCCGACCGGGCCCCAGACGAGGTAGTTCTGGTTGTCGGCAAATAGGATGAGGCCCGTCTGGTTGTCGCCGCCCGTGGCCGCCGAGCTATACGTCAACTGTGCATGGATCGTCCAGTCGCCCGCGATCTGGGGCTTGGTCAGCGTGCGGGCGTCGGCGATCCCCGACCCCGGCGCCGCGGCCAACTGGATCACGCCCTTGCTGCCGTACTGCTGCCAGGCGGCATCGTCCGAGAACGCGTTGTCGATCCTCGGCGCACACGCCCCAAGAAGCGGAAGACCGCCTATCAGCGCCATCGCCACCACCTTTGCTTTCACCAGTCCACGATTCATCGCCCTGCCTCGCCTGTCACCCGTACAACGGCCCGTAGGCCGCGCACGCCCGGTAGTCTGCGTCCTCGAGATCCTTGGTCCCGAAGGCACCCCACGTCGCCGGACGCAGGATTCGGTCAGCCGTCACGTTATGCATGGCGACCGGGATGCGCAGCATGGACGCGAGGGTGATCAACTCGGCCCCGATGTGCCCGTACGCAAATGCGCCGTGGTTAGCCCCCCACGCGTTCATCACCTGGTAGACGTCCGTGAACACGTCGGTGCCGCTCAGACGGGGCGCGAACCACGTCGTAGGCCACGTCGGGTCGGTCCGTTCGTCCAGGGTGCGGTGGACCGCCTCGGGGAGGTCCACCGTGACGCCTTCGGCGAGCTGCAACACGGGGCCAAGGTGGCGTACGAGGTTGACCCGGATGAGCGTCACCGGCATGCCGCCCCGGGTGAGGAAGTTGGACGAGAACCCGCCACCGCGGAAGTAACCGGCGTGCGCCGGACGCCACGTGGTTGCCTCCAGGCAGGCCGCCATCTCGTCCGGCGTGATCTCCCAGTACGGTTTCATGACGGGGCGCCCGTCCCGGAGTTGCCGCCCGGTGCCGTCGAGGGCAGCCGACCCTGAGTTGGTCAGGTGGATGATGCCGTTGGCGGCGTCACCGTTCAGCGTGTGGCCCGTCACGCGCTTGACGGCCGCCGGATCCCAGTACGTCCGGACATCCGCGAACACCTGTGCGGTGTGGCTCAGCAGGTGGCCGAACAACATCGACACCCCATTCAGGCCGTCGTTCTCGGTGGCCATCAGGTACGGCGCCCGGATCCCGTTCCAGTCGAACGACGAGTTGAGGATGGCCTCCGAGAAGTCGCCGTCGCAGAAGTGGTCGTTCCAGTGCCGTTGACCCTGGAACCCGGCCAGGATCGCGTTGCGACCCAGGGCCTCCTCGCAGAAGCCCTGGTCGGCGAGGCGGCTGTTGCCGACCATCAGGTCCCGCATGATGAGCGTCATCTTGACGCTGGTCTCCCAGTTCTGGTCTTTCCGCTCGCGGGACTGCTGCATCGCGGGTGGGTTGTTGTCTGCGCCCTCCGGGCAGTTCCGCTTGACCCAGGCCATTGCCCGGGTGTACTCGTCCGGATCGTAGATACCCTCCTCGACCCGGCGGACCAGTTCGACCATGTCGACCGACTCGCACCGCATCCCCAGGTAGTCCTGGAAGAAACCGCGGTCGACCGACGACCCGGCAATACCCATGCTGACGCTGCCGATGGACAGGTACGAGCGGCCGCGCATCAGCGCCACCGCGAGACCAGCGTTCGTGAACAACAGCAGCTTCGCGGCCACGTCGTCCGGGATCGTGTTGTCGTCCTTGTCCTGGACCTGGCGCCCGTAGATCCCGAATGCGGGTAGACCCATCTGGTTGTGGGCGGCGAGGACCGCCGCCATGTACACCGCGCCCGATCGCTCCGTCCCGTTGAACCCCCACACGGCCTTCGGGATCGCCGGGGTCATGTCCATCGTCTCGATGCCGAATGCCCACGCCGGCGCGACGGAGATGGACACGCCCACGCTCTCACGCTGGTACGCCCTGTCCACCGCCACCGCCTCGGCGATCCCGCCGATCGAAGTGTCGGCCACGACACACTCCACCGGTGATCCGTCCGGATACCGCAGCGCGCCCGTGAGCAGGTCAGCCACGGAACGCGACAGAGCCATAACCTGGTTCTCGAGCACCTCACGTACACCCGCGATCCGGCCGTCGATGATCGGACGGATGCCGATCTTTGGCTTGCCAGCATTCGCCTGGCGTACCCGCTCAGCATTATCGGCGTAGTTCATGGAGTCACCTTTCAGTTCAGCGGTCCCAGCGTTGTTCGACGCCCAGCAGCGTTGGGAACGGATTGTGCGGTTCCACCTGGTACCAGTAGGCAGTGGACGCGATGTCGTCTGTCAACGGCTGGTACGTACCGGACGGGTACCAGCCCAGGGCCTGGACGGTCACCTTCAGATCGGACGAGAACCCGATGCAGTCCAGGACGTGCCACCGGTACAGGCTGAACTTGCGCGGTCCCCCGGGATTGCTCGTGAGGGCCAATGGCATGCCCACGAAGGGCGCGCTGAACGCCTGCTCGGTGTCCTCCGGCCGGTTGGGGTTGAAGCCCCCGAAGTTCCAGGCCCCGCCGAAGTAGTCTTCCGTCCCGTTGTCGGCGAGTGTCGGAAACTCGGTGTCGCCATCGAGGTAGAACTTCACCTCGCCCTCGCCCCACCACCCGGATGACAAGGAGTTCCAGGCCAGGTACGTCCCCACGTACACCCCCTGGCCCCGCACACCGTCCAGGATCGTGTGTTCGGGGTGAGCGCGCTCGGTGAGCGTCCGGCGGTAGTGGGCGTGGAAATACGCGGTACCCGGCGCGACCTCGCCTGGGTGGTACAGCACGCGGTACGCCACCACGTTCGCGTCAGTGGTCCCCTCGTGGGTCAGGGTCACCCGCGCGCTTCTCGCGAACGGCATCGGCCAGTAGCACGAACAGCCCCGGTACGGCGCGACGGTCACTGGCAACGAGCTGACGAGATGTGGGTGCAGGTCATGGCCGATGGCGAAGAAGGCGCCGGCCGGTACCTCGACGGACGGTGTGGACTCCCCGTCCCAATAGATACGCAGCACCATCTCCGACAGGCGCGGATGATCCGACGTGAAGAACAACTGGGAGATACGACCCGGCCCCTCGATGTCGGCCAATGTCACCGTGCGTCCCGCCGGAACCTTGATGAACGGACGTACCTTCCAGCCCTGCCCGAGCTTGCTCGCGGCGCGGCTGTGGACCAGGTCGGGGGCGTCGGGGTTGGGGATCGCCTGGCAGCCGCCGCCCTTGGCGCCTGTCGGGTTCTCGGCCGAGATCTGGCGCGTGGTGACCCCGGCCATGCCCGGAAGCGTGCCCAAGAGGCCCTGGTACAACGGTTGGTTCATGCTCGCACTCCTACTTCAATCCGGCGATCTTGATGCCCTTGATAATGTGCTCTTGAAAGATCAGGAACAAGACGATCGTCGGCACGGCCGACAGCGTCGACCCCGCCAGGATCACCCCGTACTGTTTGATGTGGTCCGACCGGTAGAAGGCCAGTTGCTGCATGACCGGGTACAGCGCCGGGTTCGAGATCGTGAGCACCGGCCACACGTACGCGTTCCAGTACCCCAGGAACGCCCCGATGCCCATGATGACGAACACCGGGTACGACATTGGGACGAAGACGTGGAGGAAGGTCTTGAACCGCGAGCACCCGTCGAGGGCGGCCGCCTCCTCCAGAGAGATTGGGATGTTCAGATAGAACTGGCGGATGAAGAAGATCGTCGGCGCCGACGCCATGGCCGGCAGGATCAGTGCCCACAACGTGTTCAGCATGTTCAGCCGCACGATGATGATGTATGCGGGGATCAGCAAGGCGATGCTCGGGATGAACATGGTCATGATGAAGTACGTCCACAACGCCTTCTTCCCGGGGAAGTCGATGCGGGCAAACGCGTACGCTGCCAGCGAGCACACGGTGAGTGTGCCGAGCGTGAACAGGGCCGCCCCAGCGAAGGTGATGAGGATGGAGCGGATGAAGTCGAAGTTTTCTAGGAGTTTGGCGTAGTTGGCGAGGTTCGGCGCCTCCGGGAAGAAGTGGAACGGTATCGCGAACACCTCGGTGTCGGTCTTCAGGCTGCCGAGCATCATCCAGACCAGCGGAAATAGCGACACCACGACGATCACGATGCCGAAGACGATCAGCAACGTCTGGGTGATGGCTTGTTTCGTGCGCATGGTCGCCTCCTTAGGTATCGATGGCCTTCTCGGAACTGATGACCCGGAAGATGACGATTGACAGAACACCCAACATGGCGAACAGCAGCAGGCCGGCGCTGAGGGCGTAGGCGATCGTCGGGTCGTTCGCGAAGTGGTTGAAGACGTGGACCACCGGCATGTCCGTGCGATTGAGCGGACCGCCGCCGGTGATGAAGTACGCCAGGTCGAACATGTTCATGCACCCCACGATCCCAGTGACGAACAGGTAGACGAACACGTTCTTCAGACACGGGATCGTGATGAAGACGGTCTGCTTGATGGCGCTGGCACCGTCCAGGGCGGCCGCCTCGTAGTAGTCCGACGGGATGTCGTTGAGGCCGGCCAGCATGATGAGCGTCGTGACGCCTAGCCCGAGCCAAATGCCCGGGACCGCTATTGCGAGAATGGCCAGCCGCGGGTTTGCAGTCCAGGCTTGGGCCTTGATGCCGAACAGCCCGAGGAGTTCGTTCAGCAAGCCGCCCTTGAAGCTGTAGATGAAGATGAAGATCATGGAGGCGATGACGCCCGACACCACGGTGGGAATGTATATCACCGTCTTGAAGAGTCCCGCCAGGTGACGCGTCTTCTTGATCGCACTCGCGATGACGAACGCCAGAATGAGCTGGACCGGGATGACGGCCAGCGTGTACTCCACTCCCACCAGGATGGAGCTCCAAAACATCTTGTCGATGACGACGAGGTAGAAGTTCTGGAGACCCACCCACACAGGGCTCAGGTAGAAGCCCCACTTGAAGAAGCTGAGGTAGATGGCGCCCACGAGGGCCGTGATGACGAAGATTGTCAGAATCACGAACGCCGGGGCAAGCATGGCGTACGCCGACAGTGCATCGCCGGTCCTCCGGCGCATCGTCCCGCTCCCGACCAGGCCTCCCACCGTACTCATGTCACCTCCATTCTGCGTTCTTCGGCGCCCAGCGCCCCGCCGCGCCTTGGGGCACGGCGGGCCGCCGGTCTGTCGTCTGCGTATCCGAGACTACTTGCGTGGGTTGGTTCCGGCGTAGTTGTTGTTCGCGATGTACTGGCTGATCTCGTCCGAGGCCTGGGCGAGGGCATCGGTCACGCTCTGGCCCTCCGTCCACACCCGCTCCACCGCGCGGGCGACCGCGGTCTGGATGTCCCAGGCGTAGATGGGCTCCATGAAGCCCCGCGGGTTGATGTTGGTGGAGATGAAGTTGACCCAGGGATCGCTGGCGGCCGCCGGGTCGGCGGCGATGGTCTGCTGGACGGACGACCGTACCGTGTACTTGGCGTACATCGACCGCTGGAAGAAGTCGGCCATAATCTTCGGATCGCCCAGATAGATCCAGGTCAGGAACTCCGCAACTTCCTTCGGGTGCTTGGCATTGGCGTCGATGCCGTACGTCCACCCGCCGAGGGTGGAGACCGGCTTGGTCGCGTCACCAGTCTTGGTGGGCATCAGCCCGACACCGATGTGGTCCATCATGTCGGGGTAGTTGTTCTTGATCAACTGCGTGCCCCACGAACCGGTCACCAACATCGCGGCATTGGCTTGCGCCACCGGGTCGATGCTGAACGGGTCCGACAGCGCCTGCTCGGGCGCATAGCCCTTGGACATGAGCGTCGCGTAGAACGACACGAAGTCCTGGTACCCCTGATCGGTGACCGTCGCCTTGCTCCAGTCATCGCTCACCGCCAGGTGCCCGGCCGCGTTCATCTGCTGTCCCACGCTGGTCCAGGCGAGATCGCCCTCCAGGGTTGGCACCTGGTAGCAGTAGATGTCGGCGTTGCTCGCCTTCAGCGCATCGCAGTCGGTCCACAGCTCGTCCCAGGTCGTCGGCGGCTTGCTGGGGTCGAGACCGGCGGCGGAGAAGAGGTCCTTGTTGTAGTAGAGGATGTTGCCGGGCTCGATGAGGAACGGCACGGTGTAGTGCTGGCCGCCCACCGACACCGCGTCGGAGATGTTCGGCAGGACGTCGCTCCACGTGGCGGGGTCGATGTACTGGTCCAACGGCAGGAGTTGGCCGAGCGACACGTCCGTCGGGATGTCCTTGTAGTTGACGCGGTACGCCTCGGGCGCCGTGCCACCCGCCTGAGCCGCGGTGAGCTTCTGGTTCCAGGTGTCACCTGGTACGTACTGGATCGTCACCTGGATGTTGGGGTGAGTCTGGTTGAACTGATCCGTCCAGTAGTTGAGCCAGTCCTGGGAGTACGGGTCCCACGGATCCGTCCAGATCTCGAACGACACCGGCTCCGCCGGCGCCGTCGTCGAAGCCTGCGTCGAGGCCGGGGTTGAGGCCGGCGTACTCCCTGGTGGTGGGGGCGGGGTACCGCATCCCGCCAGCACGACTACCGTCGCCGGGCACAGTACTACCATCAGGCTTGTAGCTAGACCACGCTTCACTTTTCCTCCTTCGTTGAGAAAGTGTCATGCCTATTCATGACCACACCTGGAGCGTACTCCGGCTTGGACAGTTCTGTCAAGTATTTTTACACTACCTTTTTACAAAAGACTTTTCGCGTTCCGCAGTCCCCGTGGCCGTGGTGTCTTCGCAGAAAGTCTGCTATTCTGCACGTGTGTCTGCCGAACCCATCTTCACGTCGATCAGTTCCCGGGGTACGCTCTCGCTGCCGGTGGCGATTCGCCGCAAGCTGAAGCTGGACGCACCCGGTGCCCAACTGGAGGTCACCCTGCGCGGCGACAATGTGATCGAGTTGCGCCCGTACGTGGCGATTCCAGCCGACCAGGCGTGGTACTGGACCCCGGAGTGGCAGGCGGGCGAGGCCGAGGCCACCAGTCAGATCGCGCGGGGCGAGGGGCGGGTCTTCCTCACCGATGAGGAGTTCCTGGCCTCGTTCGCGGAGAACAGATGAGTCCGACGTACCAACGCACCCCGCGCTTCGATGCCGACTATGACAGGCTCACCCCCGACCAGCGGCAGCGCTTCCTGGTCGCGATCCGGCGTTTCGTCAAGGACCTGAATGCCGGACGTACGCCGCGGCCAGGCCTGCGGGTCAAGACCGTCCAGGGCGAACCCGGAGTCCTCGAACTGACGTTTTCGCCCAATGGACGCGCGACCTTCGAGTTCGGCGCCGAGCTACGCCCCGGGCAGCGCCACGTCATCTGGCGCCGGGTGGGCACCCACGACGTCCTCGATCAACCCTGACCGGCGGGCAGGAGGGCCCAGTCCGGCATGCCGGGGGTCCACCAGACCCGGCCGTCCTCACCGAAGCCGACGGCTTCCAGGCCCAGGGACGCCACCAGGTGGGCGGAGGCGTCGCCGCCCGAGCGCCCGGCGGCCAGGGCGGCGGTGGCGACCGCGTCCACCAGGGCGATGTCGTGGCCGACGACGGTGACCGACGAGCGGGTGGGGCGCCAGCCGTCCAACGGGTTGACGATGTGGGCGCCGCGCTCGGCCGTCCCCGACGTGGCGACGGCGAGCGGCCGGTCGTCGCCGGGGATCGCGGTCACGATGGTGGCGAACTCGTGCGCGCGGTACGGGTGGGCCACACCCACGCGCCAGGGCACGCCGTGCGGGCCGAGCCCCCGCGCGATGATGTCACCGCCCCCGCCGATACAGTACGAGGTGAGCCCGGCCCCGTCCAGCGCCCGGGCCGCGCGGGCGAGCGCCCAGCCCTTGACGTACCCGGTCGGGTCGTACCCGCTCCCCCGGCGCGCCGAGAACAACCCGCCCGTCAGACCGGACAGGGCGTCGCACGCCCGCATGACCGCCCGCGTCTCGTCCGACAGGCGCGCCTCCGGGAGCCGGCCCGCCCGCCACCGGCTGATCTCGCTGTCCGCCCGGAACACCGACAACCGCGCCTCGGTACGCCGCCAGTCGGCGGCGATGGCGGCCACGACGGACGGTACCCCGGGCGCCGTACCCAGGTTGGGCACGACAAGGGAGAACACCGTGTCCATGGCCTCCACGACCCACCGGTTGGGTCCGACGCGTACGGGGGTCATCCGATCCCCGCCTTGTCGATGGCCGACTGCAGCGACTGCTTGTAGCCCTCGGAGGTGAACGTTGCGCCGCTGACCGCGTCGACGTTGGCGCTCTGCGCGGCCAGCGATTCGGTGACGAGGATCGGGATCGCGTAGTCATTGATCACCTGGTCGCGCCGGTCCG
>JGI20166J26741_11477695_pt1 | contig 13066 bp, 12 predicted proteins | sample TergutCu122P5_FD_26741 | JGI IMG/M metagenome (IMG submission 26741)
TATGTATTTGGTAATCAATAAGTGTGTAACAGCTGTCAAAGTTTCAAACTTCTCTGGCCATTATCTCCGTAACCGTTCAGCTTTGGATATAGGTGTTTTGAGTTATATCGGTATAGTTTAACATAAGGAACACTCTCCTGAAGTTTTGTCCATTCCTCCTGGGACACCCTGTATATAACAAAGACTTATTTTCCCATCCTTATTGCACACACTGCAATCAACAAGACGAGATGGACCAGCACCACTTGTTGAAATGCACCGCAGTACAGTGCTTTATCTTCTACATCTGAAAGGTAAAGATACTGGGAGTCAAGAGGTCGAATGGGTGATACGCTGTCAACATAGCCACAATTCGAATAAATAATACATGCCAATAACCAAAACAGTCGTAACATAACGTACACAGGTCTTCGTGTAAAGTGTCCATTGTTTCTGCCCAACCGTGACCAGGACTGGAATGTGTCAATAAATTTCATTAAACATTCCCAATACCAATTTTCGCGCAAATCCGTCCAGTGAGAGGCGAGCTGTTCCATGCGGGCGGACATGACGAAGTCAATAGTCACGTTTCGTTAACTGCTTGCCAGACTCGCCTAAAAACAATGTTAAGTGAACAGTTAAAACCAATAAACGCCCTGCGGCCACCCTTCTATCGCAATCTCATGTCAAAATGGCATCCACCAGGATTCCATATACCCAAACCAACACCTGCCACATTTAAAATGTTCGATCAGTCTCAAAAACAGAAAACCGTTCCCGTAATGAAACTACATGGTACGACAGTCAGGTAGCACGCAACCCTTTACAGCAAAATAAACAAGAGTGGAAAGATTACGCGTGTTTCCCAAGACACGTAAGTTAGTCAATGCTTACAACCCACCAGCGTACAACGGGTCTGTCCAATTTTCAGGCACGGAGTTAAAATTCATGTATATACTGTGCATGTATACATACATAGATACTTGGCTAATCGAACAATTACTGGTTGCATTTCTTTCTACCCTCCTGTTACTTATCCCCCATACGCTTAACCGTACGGTCCCACACCCGATGTACGAACAGTGAGCCATTTACAATCAGACATCTGGATGCGGCTCGATTTAACACTCTATTACAAACACTTCTCTCCGTAATTTTCCATTGAAATCCCCTACCGGCCGATTCCGGTGGCCGCGCGGTCTAAGGCGTGGATCTGCTGTCTCTCGCTTGCTGGCATTCTGGATTCGAATCCAGCCGGGGGCATGGATGTCTGTCTCTGGCGAGAGTTGTATGTTGTCAGGCTGACGTCTTTGCGACATGCCGATCCCTCGTCCAGGGGAGTCCGTGTGTGTATGTGTGTGTCACATGTGGAAATAACCCTCTACACCTACAATGAGTGGGTCAAAAGAGGTCAGAATAAGAAAGAAACAATCTCCTACCGTAAGATTCATGTGGAACTTCAATAAGTAATCGAATATCTGCCCCAGTTACTCATAAAAACTGTCCTTATGTCTATCACTGTGATCCTCAGTTGGGGCAAGCGCGCTGAAAATAACAACACGAACGACTTCTTAGCACTTTGCACATCCCATAACTAACAAACTCCACTCACTCAACTAATGATGTGACTCTATTAACGTGTGCCCGAACGATTTAAATTCATTTTCCACAGTACCACTGTCCCACTCAACCTCCTGTATTTCCACTAAATCTAAATTACACTTTTCTAATTTTCTTGCAATTGTCTTCAGTGAGGCAGACCGACAGGGACTCTTCACATTCCACGTTCCAAATACCAATGCCACTTTCAAATGCTTGGCTCATTCCAAAGCATCTCTCCAAGGCCCTGTGTAAACATTTCGTAACATGCTGAATTTTTATGGAAAGGATTTGTCAGCCTCTCGCCCAATCCTCGAGATAGAGGGCCACTCCTTTTCACTTGTCCGCAACTCATTTAAAATATTAGCAGCCACCCTCCATATCCGGAGGTCTTCCTCTACATCTGAAACCTCAGGACGCGCCATATCGTGGTGACAGGGGCCTAATTAACATGGCAGATAAAGGTCACCCTGGAACAGGCCACAAAGGTCCAGAGGGGCAGAAGAGGTGCAGCTCTAATCTTTAACCTCGGCGCTAAATGGTGTGGGTGGTCATCGCCACGCCCCGGCTGCATAACCCCCGGTAAAGCCGCAGTACCCATCGTACAGGAGACTGCGTGGTCCCCAGGGCCAGGGCGGACAGACGCGGAAAATCTCACCCCCACCCGGATTCGATCCCCGGACCATCCAGCCAGTAGCGAGTCGCTATACTGACTACGCTGCATCGGCCCACCATGGCAGATAAAAGCTGTGGACGTCAAAAATGTCTGTATACCGAAGTGCATAAGGTGATGGACGATGTTCCCGGTATCTGCCTTGAGCTTGGAAATTATATTTCAAGCTGCTATTACTAATTAATTTTCAATTATAACGTGTATTACTTTGAAGACACACTTTCAGTCAAACATCGTAAAAATAGTCACACTACAATGTACGTTAAAAAAACAAACGTTATCTACTGACATCTAAAACAAAAAGCTGTGCGTTCCTTAAAATGTCTCATTCTACACGGTGACACTAACAAGAGCGGAGTACACTGAATTTGCCATACAGCTTCAAATGTTGGAAGCGTCACCATGATTATTACTTTTGGCAAGCAAATACCATTTCATACTGCGTGTGTGCGTGCGTTCGCAGTAAACATCACATGCCTAGCTTCAAATGTGCATTCCTTATCCTCAACAGATAAAGAGGCACAGACCATGACCGCCACGTTCCACATTCTACAATCGAACAACCTTAATACAAGTTGCATATATTTCAAAAGCACAAGATATAACACCCTTCAGACCTCTCAGATCGCTCCAGTTCGTTCGCCACGTGACTGCATAAAACTACAGAAAAAGGGTAGTCAGTCGATATAGCAACTACGCCACAGGCTGATGGCCGAGGAATGTTTAATTCTCGGCAGTGACAAGAATTTTTATTTTGTCTCTCAAGCGTCCTGGGAACCACTCAGCCTCCTATCCAGTGAACAACGCACTTAGTAACCGCAGAACAAAATCCACACCAACGCAGGCCCACTGAACGCAACTTCGCTGGTTCAGTAATACAGTGCTCAAACCACCCGGATAATGGCGTTCAGGCCAACGTCACGCTTCTTACTTTTGATCAATTTACTTACACAATGTTACTCAACACTACTTCCAATTACCACCAAATTAGAAATTCTCCCAGCCCGACGTTAAGCCACGCGCATACTAAGAAGGTAAGTGAACGAACTGCATGCGTACAAAACCGTAAGCTCCCACTTAACCTAACAAAATAATAGCCACTATATCTTTGTGATTGCGGGAAATACTTCGTTCTTCGTGGTAAGGTTATCCCAGAATTCACAACAGTTCCAGTCCTGCTTTACCTCCACGCGCTAACAACTACGTTCACATCACCATCATCATCATCGTCGGTCGCGAAGTTAGGCCTTGACAGACCTGTTTCGGTCTCGCCTAACAGTCTCTTCTTGGTTTTCCCAGCAGTCTTCGTCCATTTGCTCTATAATTCAGCCCTACGTTCACGCAGTCTTTTATCACAGAATGCACGTACTTCCCGCCCAAATACGCAGACTTCTAACAGTAAAACACCCCCTGACAGTTTTGAAGTCCAGTCCCACATGAAGGACGTTTGGCAACGAGGTACGTTCCCCTCTCTTCTACTCACGTTACCTCCTCCCGCGTTTACCTCTCTCTCTCTCTCGCACAGCATCACAACCGCTGTTGGTCCATTCCGTGCAGGCAAGGTGGCCAACACAGCAGTGCCATTACAGCGCATTCACTGCGGGCACAGCCAACATTCAGCACCAACACGAATTTATAACCCGCAGTGTTTTTCTTCCTGAAGTGTCTCGCATAAAACAGCAGCGCAGTGGTGAGATCGTGATGGGCAACTGTGTTCCATTCTTCATAACTGCATATCTTTAATTGCGGGCATTTAAAAATTACGTATAACGCAAATAATTCCGTTTTCACAGTTTACATTAAAAGAAAGGAGAGCCATGGAAGCAAATACAGATAATCACCAGGCGTTAATTACATGTACGCCATTACATATCAGCTCCTGCCTCCAACATTTCAACGAAACCCTACCGACATCCGGTTGCCGTGTCGGACAAGACATGCTACCAACGAAACTTTGCCATCCAGTCATTTCACATTACGTAGTGACAAAGCTCAACAGCAGTATACACAACTTAGTAAAGTAATAAAAAATACAACAAAATGGTGTACTTTGTAATACGCTGAAAATCCTTGCACACTGCCAACTTCCGTGTCATATTTTGTTGGGTGCATGTTTCTGAACAAGCAAATTCTCTTCATCTAGACCCGAGGATTGTAACAATTCACATACCATTCTCCGCATATCTTCTGTACCTTATACAACTAAACTGATAGAATTCTGGCTTAGGGTGTAGTCAGTACAGTGACTAGGCTACGGGCTGATGACTGAAGAATCCGAGTGCCATTACCGGCTGGGACAAGAGATTTCGCCATACCACAAAGCAACCAGACCGGCTCTGGGGTTCACACAACCTCCTACCCAACGCACACCGGGATCTTTCTCCAGGGGTAAAGAAACTGCCGCTGCTGGAAGCCAACAACTCGCCCCCAGTTACAGTGCTGACGCTATGAACGCAGCATACCACGACTCCTCTATACTCCTTCGTGGCATGGGGCTTAAAAGCATGCACAGGCACAACTTTTACCTATGTACACGAAACTACAGAAAATACACAAAACATCACGTTCATGGTTTAAATCCGCACCAAATCCATACAGATAAACGTGCGGGAATGTTACACGCTGGATCCATTCGGCTTACGACAGGACGAGTGGCAGGCCCATGTCAGTGTGGTAATATATCTATGATTTACATAAGGAATAGGGAATTTCTTAACTGTCTAACCAGTTATCAGCTCATTATCTATCTGGTTCTATGGACCTGGCATCTCGGTAGGTTACAATTTGGGTTACCGATTTCGTGGGTTACAAAAATGTACCCTATGTGAAACAGTCATGTACTCATTGATAAATCCTGCCATCAACTATGGATATACGCACTAAATACGTTTTGCTAACAAAAGAACTGTTTGGGTGTACAATTTATACGATTTTGTCGTAAGAGATGCTCAATTTCCCACGCAACAAACTGAGAATATGTGCTCTATACAGTATATAACAGTACTCAGAGAAATGCATGTAGTACAACACGGAGATACTTAACTAAAACGCCGCATTCACAGTTTTAACACTGCTGCTGGCGTACGCGTGTCGCCACGTGACAATTTCAACAGCACATCTCGCGACGATCATGCCTACAAAAGGGGCCGTGTTTACGTGTAAGCTACATTAGCCCACTTACAGCCTCAGTGGGGCCGCCTCACAAAATGCGCTTGTAAATAATGAAAATCACAATACAAAGTAATCATAATTATTGGTATAAATGCCTATCGCTGGATGTTACTTCGTGTTATTATTACCGCCACTGTTATTATATTTTAAGAATTAATAAAAATGTACGTAATATAGTATTTTATACGTGTCCTTCCACAAGCACGAAAACCTATTAAACCTAAAATCTGATAGTGGCTAAGGGCCCTCTGAATTGTTACAGCTTAAGGGCACCAAAACGCTTAAATCCGGCTCTCATTACAAAGACAAATTGCAGACGTCACTGTAATGTGGTCCTAGCAACACGACGACTTTCGGGTGTCACAACATAAAGGTACGTCCGGGACACGTTAAGCTAATACTACAGCAACTGTAAGTGTTAACATCTGCACTGGACTGTGGCGCCACACCGGTACTCCCGAGAGCTAGTGCTCACATACATACGAGTACAATTGTCTTGCAGCCTGTGATTTGGTTATTGATGGCCTTGAATTTGTAAGAATGAAACGCAATGAGGAAATTTCATAAAATTAGCAAATAAAGAACATGAACTTCAAAAGTTACCCTGAAAAAGAATACGTCTCTTAAATGTGAAACTGCACTACCAAAGCTGTTCATTTCTGTAACCATACCGAACACAGGTTAAGGGTGGGCCGTAACAGGAGAGGGAGGGGAACAGGAACTTTTCGTTGTAGTACCGAAATTCCCTTACAAAGCCGCGCCATTTAACAAATATACATAAAAATCGAGAGAACTGCACAGTGTAGAAGTGGGTGTGAGGCCTGCCGGCACCTCGCAATTCAACAGTGATATCAACATTCTGACCACACAACAAGTACTTTCCTGTTTTGTGTGAAACTACGACATTTTGCGTGAATCTTTCTATTCGCTGCATTTCCATATAGTAATCATATCTTTAATTTTCCAACTAAATGCACATGGACAATTGAATATTTGTATTGTTTACTGAATGTCTCCTACATATTTCGGTGCTCACTGCGCCATCCTGAGGTATAACTCATATCACTTCTCAAAACCATCTGCTTATTGTAAGGTTGTTACAATGGTTGAGTTACAGAGCAGAGCCATACCTATCAGACAATACTGTTTTAATAATTATGAACAACCTTACAATAAGCAGATGGTTATGAGAAGTGATAAGAGATCTTCCCAAGGATGGTGCAGTGAGCGCCAAAACATGTAGGAGATATGTAGTAGACAATACAAATACTCAATCGTACATGTGTATTTAGTTGCAAAATTAAAGACACAATTGCTACGACATTTTCGACATTTTGCGTTCACAATCCCTGCTTCCAGGACAACAGATGAAAAGTCATTCTCCAAACAAAGAGGATTTGACATATCTGACATTAACAATCACACAGAATGAGCCCTAACATTCCATCTCCATGAAGATACTGCCTACAAACCCAAAAGAGCAGGAACCTTTGCTGGCATAAATAGTGGAAGAAAATCACTTTTGGGAGTTCTAAGATTTTACATGATAACGAACTTCCGAGTTTTGGAATAAATGATTCATGCAGACATGAATACTTTGTTCTTTACACGTTTTAATTTCCCTCAAGATCAAAACTTATCCGAGGGTAAAAAAAACTGGCGATGAAATTCCAATACACCTTGTTCTCAACAGTAATCATATTCTGTCGACACCAATAAGATAATATACACAAGATGAATCAACCCTCTGAACTTGTGGAACATAATGAAACTTATTTTACAATATTCTTTAGTACCCTTTAGCATGTAAAACTGTTAAAAGGACCAACAAATGCACTTGAGTGTACGAATGTAAGTTTATTGTTTCGATGGCAAGAACAAGAATACAGACATAACTATAATCCGTCACAATCAACCCACAGTCAAAAAAAAGACCATATAATTTTGATAAAATAAAATTATATATGTACTCAGACTAACAAAACAATATATTTGTTATATTAATCGCTACTAGTTTCGGTCATAACGGCCATCATCAGGCCATGTCACAAAAACTTAAAAAAGCTGGTACATATAAAGCAAAATCATCAATATATATATGGGATCCCATTTACAATTATATTAATAAAATTTGCACTGTATGTACCAGCTTTTTCCAGTTTCAGTGAAATGGCCTGATGATGGCCGTAACTAGTAGCCATTAATATAATAAATATATTGTAGCATTAAAGTAAATATATATATATAATTTGATTTTATCACTGTACTTCAAACACAACTGGATGTCCTCTATAAAAAAAAAGCATACATATAATTTTTGTTAAATTCACAGTTAAATGAGTATCTTACATACAAGTATAAAATACAGTAAGATAAAAGGTTGTTGTGAATGGATTATCGTGCTGTGGATGATGTACATAGAACGATACACATAGTGAATTATGGTCCGGGCTCGTGAGCGATTATATAAGCAGTACAGTGAACCACCCGGAAACATGTTCGTGGTTCCTACATAATAAACTCACACTCATACACTCACGTACATTTGTTGGTCTTTTTTAAAAATTATATATATATATATATTTGATCATTTGCAAAGAAAACGTACCCTGCAGTAGTCTGTCATATCATTAAATTGTAATGTAAAAACTATCACGGTTTCTCTGTAAAGGTAAACTTATGGAGCCGTTAAAAATTAGAAAAATGTTAATACCAATCCCCTCCCCCGGCCATGCTCCATCGGTCGCTTCCAACGCCATGATACGGTACCTGTGCTTGCCTAACGTCACCATTCTCTTGCGCAGTGTTCCTCAACCGTTGTGAGACCGCGGCCCGGTAAATTCCTTTTTTATAAGACGAGGGCCCGGTCCCAACAAATTTACTAGTAAATACCTTTCCAATTTTTTTTTAAGTTCATACTTTAAACTAACCTAAGTATTAATTATACCATAATCATAAAGAGTATTAGTAACTTACGTATACGGTGTGGCACGCTGACAAATATAAAATTACATTTAAATTAGTTATTAATCGCTGAACTAATGAAATCTTGTAGCATATTGTAGTTTTCTCAGGCCATCATCATTAAATTAATTTGTGATTTTCATTGACATATCCCATTCTTATCACCAAAAATGTATAATATACTTATATATATACAATATATAATTTATACTATAAAATATTTATTCATGAAAAATGTTTAGAAAGCTAAAATGACATCCTCGCGGCCCGGTATAATTGATGCCAGGGCCCGCTACCGGGCCGCGGCCCGGCGGTTGAGAAACACTGCACTAGCGAATCTACAAGAACGTATCTTTCGTTACAGGCTATTCATATGAACGTCATTCCTGGCAGAAAAACTCAGTTCCCAAGCACGTGTAAAAACAAATGGCGTCCTACGCAGTCGTTACGACGAAGAGCGAAGAAACAACCTTGCCCTTGAATCACAAACGCAGCTTGCCCTGACATGGTATCATACGATCATGTGACACGGTATGTTGTCAAATCTACTCCGGTTGGAAATCAGTATTTAAACACCCACACTCACGCCATTTCAAATGTTCTCGAAATTATAAAACTCTGGCCAGAAATTACAAATGTCGGCCAAAACCATCCTCACACCAAATACAAATCATTACAAAACACTCATATACCATGGCTGCTTCCATCTCGAGTACTACCAACATGCATGCTGATCACGTGTCCAAGCATTTAAAAAAAAATCGACCCGGGACAAACAAGCACAGAGGCGTTCAATAACATTCTCTTTACATTAACAATTCCTGGAAACTTCACTGCATGTTCTTTATCAAAAACTACACAATTTAGAAAACAAATCCAGAAGTGTTAAAATTTATAAAAACGGCACATCCTTTGTCCTAACAACCAGGCAGTAAAAGGACTAACATAGTATGTTATTTCACGGCTTTGTTAGTTATGTCACTTCACTTCACTGTTCAGTGTCACCTCGAAATAAAATGGTCGTTCATCCCAAACACGAAAGGATCTGGCACGTCACTTCATGTAATATTTATCACCACCACAGCCAGCTCTTATTCTTTATTTCGCACTGAATAATTTGTGATAACGCACAGACCATGTATGTATTTTTACTCACTGGAGTCTCCATACGAAAAGAAATACTATGCGTTCACACACTAACCTATCACACAGGTATTACACATGCCACTACAATGACCAATAATCATCAATGCAAATCCACTGTCTATAAATAAAGAGAGCAAATCTAGCAACCGATACATCGTTCTTCCCCATATATGAGCACTGAAAGAGTCCTAAGACCCCTACCGAACAGGTATTGCATGATGAAACCACACCTCCCTAGCAAGCCCCCAGTCATATAAAATCGACTAACGAACACCGGGTGTATGGATTATTTATTTATACTCACCTATTTTTCTCCAGTTCGTTATGCGTCGTCCTGAAAATAAATAAAAAAAAACATGAACAAAGCACACTGGTTTTCTATTCGCATTATGAAGTGCAGCACAAAACAATAGACTGCACAGGTACACAAAGTAGATACCAACCTGCTTCCCTGAGATTTTTTTGTCTTTGGTCTTTTCAGACTTCTGAGATCATCTGGCATAGGCAGTGTTGATGCGTATCCATGTTCGGCCTCTGTAATAAAAAGATCAAAAGAGCGTCAAAATCAGCTGATTTCCAGGCCAACAACTGACATGGGAGCCATGTTGACGTGGATTGAGACTCCAGAATCACAACTACAACACGCCCAAACTCACCTCGTTCTCGCCTTTCTAAATATTCTGCAGCTTGCAAAAGTGCAGCAATGCTCATAATTGTTATTTTAAAAGTAAAATACTAAAAGAAGAGAAATATAATACAAATGTTACGGACTAATCAACACCACAGGTCCGCGCCCTTACACTTCACTACTGCATTTATTGATGTCAAACGCGAACAGAGCTTTCCTGTGCGCGCATATGAAAACTGCGCTACGATTGGCTGCTGCGGACTAAACGTCATAATACCAACCAATAGTATATTCGGTTTTATCAACTGGAATTACCTGAGAAGTCACGTGAATCTCATGCCTCCAAACAAAACAAACAGCTGTGTAGCAACCAAACGAGCAGGGATACGGAAAAGAATGGGGCAAGCGTCCAAAATGAAATAAAAAAATTTGAAAAAAAAGGACTATGTAGTACTATGATTTTAGCATCTATATTCACCAGTAGGTGTTTCATTACTGAAATATTAGACCATGAAACTATATCAGGTGGTCATTCATGCCAATTTAGTCGCTTCATAGCCACGCTTTGGCACTTACGCTTGTGGTGATATAGACTACTAGTTACCAACAAATTTGGATATGCAACCATGGCGTAACAATCTGGCACGTTCGTTTAGGTCAGGTTAATCATCTCGAAAAGCATTCGTTGTAAGGAAAATTTTATGGGGAATATATTGTTTTTTGTTTTTCTACCAAACTTGCTCTTAACTCTTATGAGAGTTACGCTCCAGACGGTGCCAAATTTTAAATGGAGACTGAAGTCGACTTTGTTTTGTGAAACTCCCAATTTCGAATTTCATGCAAATCCAATCAGGGGTACTGCAGACCAATATATTTAGCACGCGCATTTCTGGAGCTTGTCCTCACGAAGACCTTACAAACTCAACAGATGATGATTCACTGCAGTACAAGGATGTATCAATCCCCATAACCTGCCCACATAAAAATCTTAGGCCTATAACACAAGATAAAATGCAAAACATACATAATTCTTTCAACTAATCTTTCTTTTAATCATCCCTCAGCTTTCACACTCATCCATGAAAAGTGCACAGGTTTCTCTTTTATAATAACATGTTACAGGTGAAGACATGTTCAGCGATAAAAGGTACTAAATAAAACTTAACATTACAAAAGCCTAAAAAATAAAAGATATATTTTCCACTATTTTCAATTCTTTATTTTTAGCCTTTACTTGCTTCTGGACTGTATACGTGACACAGTGGTGAGCTAATCCAGCTTGTTACAATTGTTGGTTTTATTAGTTTTGCACTGTATTTTGCCCATTTACACATACAGTGACCATATGCAAGTTTTAAAAAATATTCCTACATACACAGATTATCCTCTCTTCTGTAATGAATTAAACCTACTAAACTGTTCTTGCTTGAACTTAGTCCTGCAAATATAATCTTTTGACACAGCACATAACCTCTTGAATGGGTAATTAGCCCAATGAGAGAATTTTACACAGGACAGAACAGCACAGATAAACATTCACCCAAGATGCCCAAGTGGAATTCAAAACCACAACCTGTGTTTTGGCACAGTGTTTGGTCTGGTCATTCCTAGTAAAACATTTAGGTTATGTTCCTGAAAATCATTTTGTAATGTAACACAACACAGAGCAAAGTAACAGCAATGGTTGTTGGTATGCCCATCCCAGATCCCATCAGCTGCCACAAAATTATACTCATACATGCCTGGGAATGTTAATCAAAAGTTTCTGTCCCCAAATTAATCACTAATCAACATTAAATTGAAATAATGTTATTTGGGGGAATAAAAAATGACTGCCTGTACATACAAAATTTGCCACCAGGTATCTGAAGCTTTACGTGCCCTATAGTGCCACTAGGTCTACAAGCAGTTGTTCCCATGCACATTTAAGTGAAAAATAGAAACTCTACGACATTACAATATTTTGTGCTGCAACCAGCCCCCTAAATATGGGAAAGTCCATGTTTAGGACTCTGAAAAAAATCAGAAACACAAATGTTTTTGTGGAGTCTTCATCACAGTTTTCTGGCACATTACAGGGATACAATGCCTTTTGTGAACTCATCAAAATTAGAACTTCAGTAACTGTATGCTGCCACAGCTGTTTTGACAACTTGCCATTATCATAATTTGTAACGAATACCACAATACCAAAATAATTTGGTATCTGTCTATCCATCCATCCATGGTGTTACAGCCTCTTCTGGGCCATTGCCTCCCTCACAAGACACTTCCATTCTTCTCTGTCTTCTGGTCCTCTCCTCATTCCTCATATTCATAGGATCGGTGATATATCCCTCCAGATGACACCCCCCAATTTGTTCTTGGTTTTTGCAGTGGTCGTGTAATATGGAATTTTCCACTAAAAACCTTTCTTAGGATCCTTACATCTTCCATTCTTATAATATGACCCACCCATCCTAGTTTTCTAATTTTAATGTTCTCCACAATATTATATATCATATATATTATAAAAATCATAAATTCCACTATTCCACCTAGGACGCCAGTGTGCTGTATCTTTTACTGGGCCATAAATTCTTCATAATACTTTCCTTTAACATCTAAATAGCACTTATGTCATTTGTGTTAGTGTCCAAGTTACACTTCCATAACACAGCACTGGCTTAATTAATTTTGTATATAATCTTTTGTTATTTTGGGGGATTTCTTTATATCTAAACATAATTTGCAGAGAGGAATAGGCTTTATTAGCAGCTACGATTTTAACCATTATTTCTTTTGTTTCATCATCAGTACTATCAATTAGTAGCAGTAACTCCTTCGAGTCTGCGTAGACTCCTGGTGATCCTGTATCAGGATTTCCTAGGCAATTTTTAAGTCCAGGGGTGGTTTGCCATTGCCTT
>JGI20166J26741_11477807_pt1 | contig 13063 bp, 3 predicted proteins | sample TergutCu122P5_FD_26741 | JGI IMG/M metagenome (IMG submission 26741)
CGACAGCCTTCTCACAAAGGCAAGGATATCCGCAGACGGGTACAACATGGTGCAGCAGGGCGATGTCACCCGCATAGTTCAGATGGGCAACATGGACAGAAGGAGGGTCCTCGACTCGATCTCCGGGATATCGAGCTACGACGCCGACATCGAAAAGGCGAAAGGAGAACGCACCGAGGCCGAGACCAATCTGGAAAGGATAAACATAGTCGTCGAAGAACTCGACAAACAGATCGAGAAACTTGAAAAAGATAAGGAAGACGCCAAGAAGTACATCGAAACGCAGAACCTTCTCGAAGTGGCCAAAGCCCAGTCCGTGCACAGGCAGATGCAGATAGAAGAGGCCAAGCTCGAGGGGCTCAACGCGCAGATAATCGCCATCGACAAGGACATACAGGTTCTCAACCAACGCAAAGAGGCGATAAAGGCGGAGTACGCCGCGAATGACATCGCCATCAAGGCCAAAGAGAAAGAGATCGAGGACCGCGTCGGGCCGGAGTACAGGGAGATCAAGGATAAGATCGAGAAGGCCAAGATCGACATGGCAATGCAGAAGGACCGTGCCGAAAGAGCGAACGACGACATCGGAGAGCACGAGGTCGTAAAACACGGGCTCGAGGACGCCGTCAACGCAAATCTGGCAGAGCGCGACGGTCTCACGGCGACCCTTAAGGGGGTCTCCGACAAGCTGAAGGTCGGCGAGAAGAAGCTGAACGACGCGAAGACCGAGGATGCCAAGATCAACGAAGAGATGCTGAAGCACGGCGGCGAACACACAAAATTACAGAACAGACTTAATGATCTGGAAACTCAGATCGATCAAAAAGAGGTTGCCGAGCAGGAAGCCGAGGTCTCTGCGGCGAAGGCATCCGCACTTGCGGAAGAGGCCGGAAGATCCAAGGCGGCCCTGGACGAGAGGCTCAAGGCCTCGGACTTCGAAATAAAAGATGCGGAGTGGAATCTCAAGGAGATCAAACAGGAGACCGGCGGCGGCGCAGAGGACATTTCCAAGAAGATAATGGAGTCCAAGAGGAAAGAGGCCGAGCTGGAAAAGCAGGAGAACGAGCTCAAGGAAGCCGTCAGGAGACTGGAGACGCAGTACAGCGAGCTCATGGCCGAGAAGAAGATCACCAACAAGTTCAATAAGGGCGACGAGGCGGTCGACGCCATCATCGAACTCAGGAACAAAGGCACCGCATCAGGGATACACGGAACGGTCCAGGAACTGGCGACCGTTCAGCCCGGGTACGAGACGGCATTATCGGTCGCCGCGGGCGGGAAGATGAGGTCCGTCGTCGTCAACGACGACCAGGTCGCCGCAGACTGCATCGCATACCTGAAGAAGGAGAAGCTCGGCAGGGTGACCTTCCTGCCGTTAAGCAAGATGGTCCCGGGCAAGCCTCGGGCAAAGGCGATCATGACCGTCAAGCAGACGGAGGGGTACGCCACCGATCTGATAGATTACGATCAGAAGTATGCGAACGTGTTCTGGTATGTTTTCCAGGACACACTCGTTGTAAACACGATGTCCGACGCGAGAGCGATCATGGGCGGGATAAGGATAGTCACCAAGGGAGGAGAACTTCTCGAAGCATCCGGAGCGATGACGGGAGGGACCCTCAATACCCAGAATATAATGAAGTTCGGCGCGGCATCCGAATCCAAGCTGGATGAAGTGAGCGCGAAACTGAGGGCGGCCAACGATTCTCTGGATGGTCTCAGGGCAAAGCTCAAAGAGATCAGGGACGGCATCCGCCTGATGGACGATGAGATGAGGAAGGTCTCCGGCGCGAACATGGGCGCCCAGGCGAAGATCGGCCAATTAACGGCGAAGATATCCGAACTGAAGAGATCCAGGCAGCTTGTGTCCGATGAATTCAACACCAAGAGCAGAGAGCACGCCGAAGCCGAGAAGCGGCACAAAGATTCGAAGAAGGCTTTGGAAGAGGTATCCGCTCTGCTTGACTCGATGAGATCGGAGAGAACGGAATTAAGAGAAAAGATTGCGGAGATAGCTCCCGCGGAGATGCAGGAAAGGATACAGAAGATAAGGGACAACGTCTATAATTTCACGAACGATGTATCAGAACTGCGTTCGCAGAAGAATTCCCTTGAAACGGAGATATCCGGGCTGAACAAGCACCGCGAGAATCTGGAAGGTCAGATGAAGACCGTCCTCAAGAAGATATCCGACTGCAAAGAGGATATCGAAAGATACGGAAAGGAGATGGAAAGGGTAACCGTCGAACTCTCGGCTCTCAGGAAGATCGAGACCGAGATGGAATCGGGCATCAAGGATTTGAGGGATCAAAGGGACGCTCTGGTCGAAAAAGGATTCAAACTCTCCGGAGAGAAGGACTCCGTACAGGATAAGCTGGAGGTCAAGACTGGAATGAGGGCTTCCAACGAAGCTCAGATCCTCATCGTCAACGAGAGCCTCGGCCAGCTTAGGATCGAGATAGCGGAGATCAAAGTGGAGGTCCGGCAGCCCATCCCCTCGGAAGAGGAGATAAGACGCACCATCAAGTCCTGCGAGAATGTACTCGCAAGGATAGGCAACGTCAATCTCAGGGCGATAGAGGATTACGAAGAGCGCAAAGCAAGGTTCGATTCTCTGATGGCTGATGTCGGAAAGCTTAAGACCCAGATCAAAGAACTCAGCGATCTCACTGAGTCCCTCAACTCGCAGAAGAAGGGGCTGTTCATGCAGTCCTACGACGCGGTTAACACGAATTTCAAAGTGATATATGCTCAGCTCTCCGGCGGAGGAGAGGCATTCATGGGACTGGAGGACGAGAAGGATCCGTTCCTCGGCGGTCTGACGATCAACGCCAAACCGAAGAACGGAAAACTCCTGAGGCTGGAAGCGCTGTCCGGGGGAGAGAAGTCGCTCACCGCGTTAGCGTTCATATTCGCCATCCAGGAGTATCAGCCGTCACCGTTCTATGTGTTGGACGAAGTGGATATGTTCTTGGACTCGGTCAACGCCGAAATGGTGGCGAAGAGGGTAAAGGAGAGCTCGAGGAAAGCTCAGTTCATACAAGTATCACTCAGGAAGGTAACATTAGCGATGGCCGACCACCTTATCGGGGTGACCAGGCCGCCGTCCGGCATCAGCAAAGTGATAATGCAGCCGGACCTGGCAGAGGTATCGAAATACGAAGAAGAGGCTTTGAAGGAACAGCTGGAACAAAAAGAGGATAAGACAAAGAAAGAGTGAAGGGAAAATTAAAAAGGATGGATGGGATGGGAATGGAAGAAACAATGAAGAAAGAAGACATGGAGCAGCATTTACTGTTCCATAAGGCCCTGTCGGATGATGAGGAATCATTCGACAGGATCAACGGATACATGGATATTCTGAACAAAGCAGGCTCGGGAGAGAAGCTCAACGACCCGGTGGATGAATCAATAAGATCGGCGTTCAGCCTTGTGATCGAGAACGGGATCGACCCATGGGAGATAGATCTCAGGGAGTTCGTCAAACTGTATTCGAGGAAAGTGGCCGAGAACAGGTTCGATATGATCGTGGCGGGAAAGCTCCTGCTCATGGCATGGAAGGTCCTCAGGATGCAGTCGGAAGTGACCTGTTCGAGATCGGACGAGCCGCTCGAAGAGGAGTTCTTCGATTTCGACCTGGAGGATGAGGACCCCGCAATGGTCGTTCCGGAAGTGGCATTCAGGGAAGCGTACACCAGGGATTCGATACGCCCGGTGACGATGTACGAACTTCTCGACGCTTTCGAAGAAGCGAGGATCGAGATGGAGGTCCAGCGCGAGAGGGAAAGAGTAAGGGTCGAGCTTGAGGAGAAGGTCCCGAAGAAATTCGACAACAAGGCCCACGACGAGGACGACAAGCATGATGTGGAGCGCATCTGGGAAAGGATCGTGAGGCTTGGTTCAGGACCGATACCTTTGGACGAGTTGTACATCGGCGACATAATGGAGACGCTCAGAGCGTTCGTCGCTGTGTTGCATTTGGTGAGGGACGGCAGGCTGGATATCTATCAAGCTTCATTACCCAGAGGGGAGATAATAATCGAGATGAAGGTCCCGGGGATACCCACTACGATAGAGTCCAGAGAAGAGCAGGAACAGATCGAGGCGGTGAACTGAGGTGGACGGGAGGGGCGCGGTCGAGGCGGCACTCTTCTCCAGCCCCGAAAAGGTGAACGTCGAGCAGATCGCGGAAAGAACGGGGATACCCGTGGATGACGTCAAGGTCGCTTTAAGGGATCTTAAAAAGGAATACGACGAACGCGAGTCGGCGATAATGATCGCCAAGATCGGCAACGAATACAAAATGATGCTCAAACCGGAGTACTCGGAGGTCACCGGGAAATTCGCAAAAGCGGAGCTGACGGGCGGCATGATGCGCACGCTCAGCACCATTGCGTATAATCAGCCGGTCCTGCAGTCCGAATTGTTCAACGCCCGCGGCGTAAGGACGTATGACGACGTACGTGCGCTGGTGGAGATGGGTTTTGTGTCTGCGAAAAGAGTGGGTCAGACCAAAGAACTGACGACCACGAAGAAATTCTCGGAGTATTTCGGCATCGGCAGCACCAGGAAAGAGGATATCAAGAAGTGGATAGAGTCTCAGGCAAAGAACATCGGGAATGAACGGTGATCCCGCATCCGAACGGAAAAGATGAGGTTTGTTCAGGGAACTTCCGATCGCAGCCGGAAAGGCCACCCTCCATTTATGACGTGCCGCCGTCAATATATTTTACTTAAAAATTTCCCATCTATTATTAATAGCTCTTAGTGTATTTCACAATAATGGCCTTTGGGCCAGAGGGGGAGTAAATAGGAACGGACGCAACAAGCTGGCATTCTTGCTGGCATTCTCTGTGTTGCTGATGGCGGCCGTAGTGCCTGTCAGCATCGATGCGATAGGAAACTTTAATTCCGTCTCAGGAGGTCCGTCCGGAACAGCTATAAAGACCGTCGACGATCTGATGAATGTAGCAAACGATCTCGGCGGAGATTATTATCTGGATAATAATATTTTCTTCATCGGCCAAGAAGCCGATACGAACGGCGGAGCATATATGAACGTATCCGCTGTTTTCAACGGAACAAATACGCTGACAATAGCGGTCACGCCCGCCGATCCGACAATTGCAGTAACCGAATTCAGGGCAGCCATAAACTCCAATATGGTTTCCGTTACAACCAATGTGATCAATATCTCGGTCGTCGGGCAGGGAGAATATACGATCACGGCCGGGGGAAAGATGGTCGGTGGAACGCTCCTGTCCGAAGATACATTTGCATTCTCTCAGACCGTTACCCTCACAACAGGCACATCAGGGACCGTTCTTGATGTGGATATTAACAGCAACGGTAACTTTACGCCGATCGGTTCCTACAGTACCCCCTTCGCAGGAACCTTTGACGGCAACGGATACGCCATATATGGGCTGAATGTAGCCGTTTACAACCCCGCCGGAGCCGCATACGCGGGTCTGTTCGCTTGCACTGGCCCAACAGCGGTAATAAAGAACCTCGGTGTCGAACCTGACAGGTACGGCAGAGGATCGGTATTCGCAATATCGATGACACAGTCTTATGCGGGAGGCATAACGGGCGTTTCCAAAGGTTCGCAGATAACCGACTGTTACAACTCGAACAAAGTGGCGGTATTCAGCAATGATCCGGCCGATATGGGGTGTGCGGGAGGAATAGTCGGTTCCGATATCGGAACGAATGCCGCCAATGTAATATTGAACTGCCGGAACGGAGGTGCGGTCACAGCTCTGACGGCAAGCGGAAAAAGGATCTCCGCAGGCGGAATAATCGGCGCCACCAACTATACTTCTATCGAAGGATGTAACAATTCAGGCAAAATATCATCAATCTCTAACATTGAGGGCGGCGGCACCGATGATACAGTGTCCGCAGGCGGCATAGCTGGTTACGTAAAATCCCTGGCAGCATTCAATACAACAAACTCATACAACACCGGACTTATTTCGGGCGAAGCGACATACCGTGACGCCAGGATAGGGGGGATAATAGGTTTCATCGACACCACCAACCTGCCTGTCTCAACGCAGATATCTGTGACTAGGTGCTACAACACCGGCAAACTTCAGGATGTGTTCTATAGAATAGGTACGAACAACGCCGCGACGCAGGTCGGAGGTATAGTCGGAGAAATAGCGGCATTCTCCGGGGCCGGGACCGCGGCAACGAATGTTACTTTGAACATAACGCAATGTTACAACACAGGAGAGATCAACGCCAATACACAATGGAATGTATTTGCGGGAGGCATCCTCGGGGAGGTCGACAGAGCATCGGCAAGCATCACCGATTGTTACAATGTCGGCAGTATAATCGCAACATCCACAACAGACGGGGTCAACAAGAATGCCGGAGGCATAATGGGTGCGGCGACAGCTACCGCAACAGGCGTCCATATTTTCAACTGTTATAACGCGGGCACACTGACACTTACCAATATACTAAGTCCCGGAGGCATTCTCGGAAGCAGCCAAGGTGCTTGGAACACTGCGGCCACCAGGATAATCAACAGCTATTTCCTCACGAACACCGCTGTTACCAATTTCATCAGCGGAGGTCAGACGACCGTTCAGTTCAGGGACGAAGTAAATGCAAACACCCCCGCAAGCAGCGGGACGACCGCAAATCCCGTAAGATCGACCGCTTCTCCTAACCAAACAACGAACGCGTCAAAGAGCAGCTCGGACATGCGGCCGACTCTTGCGGTAGCTCAGGCCGGAGGTTCGATATTCTTCACAGGAACGACCACAGTGGGCGCAGGAACGGGTCAGAGCATTGTCCCTGGCTGGGATTTCACAAACAACACAGGCATTTGGACTATAGACGGTGCGATGAACAGCGGTTATCCGGTACTCCGGGCATTCGTTCAGGATGTTTCGCTTACGCCCGATGTTACGACCGGAAAGACGATAACAATATCTCCCGAATATTACGGACAGACCCATCCCCAATACGACCAGTATTATCTGGTTGGCGATGCGGCAACATTCTCTGTTTCGTCCGTATTGGATCCAAACAACACAGGTCAAACGGTTCAATATCAATGGCAGACGGCAAGCGTACCTGCCGCTGGATCAAGTCCTGTATGGTCAAATATACCTGTCAACCCGGTGGTCGGAGCGAACGGCTCGAGCTTCACTCTTTTCCCAATAGAAGGAGCGGACAACGGTACGATGTACAGGTGTGCCGTAACATCGCCGGGATACGGCGGGACAGTGTATTCGGATCCCGTTACGATCTATGTGATAACTCTCGTGACGGCGAAGGGAACGGGGTTCACGGCTGATACCGGTTTTATTCCGGATGGCAGTATGATACCCGATCCGGAGAGAGCGGTCTATGGCGATAAGCCCATTATTGCCCTTACAACCGCATCCGGCGCCGATGTGCCGGAAAGAGTGCAGGTCGTTATGAATGGTGCTATACTATCATACGGCGTTGATTTCACATATTATAAAAATACAGGAATATTAGTGATGCACAAGGCTGTCGACGGCGACATGACCATCACCGCAATATACGCCGTGACAGTGAATGCGGCGGGGGCGGCCTCATGGGTGCCTATGACTCTGCTCTACGGTGATACGGTGGGAGCGATAACATTCAGCATCGGCACCGCCGATGTACCGACAGGCTTCCTGGTCGTGATGGGAGGCTCGGTCCTTGTTGCCTCCGGACAATACACTTACGATCCCGCGACGCCTGGAACAATAACGATCTCAGGAACCGCAGTTGGTAACATAACGGCCACCGCAGTATACACAGTGACATTGGAAGGAAGTGGATTCGGCATAATGCCAGATACATCGATGTTTGGTGATGCATACTCTGGGACAATATACGCCGTGGGAACCGCCGCCCTGCCTGCGCATGTAAAGATCACTGCGGGCGGCACCGTAATGACGTCTGCCGACTTCACATACAGCAGTGCCAACGGAACGGTCACGTTCACCGCGGCCACACCAGGCAACATTGTGGTAAAGCCCATATATACAGTAAGGCTTGCCGCAGACCCGGCGGCGGTCTCGGTGTCGAACCTTTCGTACACCATAACCACTTCGGCAGGGGCGACGCTCGGCCCCACAATATACACAGTGCCATTCGAGGTCGGTGCCGATGATGTGCTGAAGATATCGGCGGCGGACCCGTCGGCCTCGCCGGCAGGATATGATTTTACCAGATGGTCTGACGATATTCCGACGATATTGACAGGCGCCGTAGATTACACCTTGTCCGACTCATCGGCCTACCTTACGGCCGGAGCGGTGACGTTCACAGCCGGCTACCAAGCTCAGGGCGGCTCGGGTGGCTCTCAGATATTCACAGTGACGCTGGCGGTCAACCATTTAACTATCGCATTGTCTGACCTGACATACACAATAACCACACCCGGAGGAATGATACTGGGTCCATTTGTTTATACAGCACCTTTCAAGGTCGGCATAAACGAAACGCTGGATGTCGGCGCAGCGGCGGTGGTAGGGTATGGCTTCATTAAATGGTCCGATGACGACGGAATGGTCGTATCGGCCGCTCCGAACATGACGGGTGTAGACCTTACGCCGTACAAAAACGATATGCAGGTAACGTTCACGGCGGCGTTCAATGCTGTACCTAAGACATACTACATAACATCTAACAGCGACCCCAATTCCAGCATCGCTCCGAAAGGAAATATCGCCGTCCAGGCGGGAAACGACCGAACGTTCGCATTCTCGGCTGCGGATGGCTATATCATCGCATCGGTCACCGTGGACGGAACGCCGCTTACTCAGGCACAGATCGACGCCGGCTCTTACACTTTTTACAGCGTGAATACGAACCACACTATTGGAGTGAGTAGCAGCAGGGGTTCACATGAACCGATAACCATGACGATCAATATTGAGGGAGGGAACGGCCACGTTGTATACAGCGTGAACGGCTCTCCGCCCATGGAGTATGTATCGCCTGTGACCTTCGAGAGCGGCGACAATGTAATCGTGACCGCTGTGCCCGATGACGCATACGAGTTCGATATGTGGACGAAGGGAGATACGATCATCACCCAACAATCGGTCTCCTTCAACGGCGCAGATTTGTCTGTGCCTCTGAAACTACACTTCATAGAAAGCGGCGACAGCAGTCTTTATATTCACGTCGACACCGGATGGCTGTGGGGAAGCCTTTCTGTATTGGTGTTGCTGATCTTCATAGGGCTGATTGTATGGTTCATCCTGTTCTGGAGAGTGCCCGGATTTATTATTACGGTCAGAATGAACGGCGAAGCCGTCAAGGGAGCAAATGTAACATTCACATTGGCCAAGGGTAAAAAGACCGAGAACGGGGTCAAGCGCACCAACTTCAAGGGCCGGTTCAGGGTTGCGGCAAAGAAGGACTCGATCGTGACGATCTCGATGATCGAAAAGGACGGTAATATTGCTTCAGGTGTTCCGCTCGTAGTGGTGATGGAAAACAGGAGAGAGGAAAGAGAAATCAATTTTATATAACGGCGATCATTGTCCGTTCACCGTGAATGATCTTCTCAGCGTTGCACAGTCAATGCACGACCCTTTACGGCAACTTCACTAGGAAAAAAGTCTCTCTGCGTAGCATTCTGCCTCCTATGCAGCCATAATTCATTCTGTCGAAGAACCAGTTAAATATTCCGACACAAGGTGAGCATATATATGGATGCTCTCGAATAGCCCCAGATCTATTTTTTTCTTTACAGGCGGCGTACAGGATTATTTAATTTATTCTAAGTAAAAAAATTTGGGTTAATAATACTAATATAAATATTATCTATTCTATATATCAAGCGTACGCTGCAGAATTTTTTCAATAGCGTGAGAGGCAGATTAATATGATGGAGCGAAGCAGGTTAGCGCTGTTGGCTGTATCGGTCCTGTTGATTGCAGCTATAATACCCATTGAATTAAACGGACATGGAAGTACAAGCTACGGAGCGCAGGTCGGTACTCCGATAAAGACGCCACAGGATCTACAGAACATTTCAAGTAATCTAAACGGGACGTACTATCTCGCCAACGACATATTCTTCGGCCCCGGGGACGATCTGAACGGAGGTTACGATGTTGACATAGTTGCTTACTTCGACGGAAGCACCAATCTGACAGTTACGCTCACATTCCACGATCCAGGCGTCTCGGTCGCAAGCGGAAGTGTCGGAGTAAACTCGCAAATGGGCAGTTTCGTTGGCAACACAGCGACACTAAACACTGTCATGACCGGAGATTACACTCTGATGATAGGGGGGATGCTGAACACAGGAGGCCCCCAAGAACCATTCGCACTCGCAAGATATACGACCTTTCCTGCGGGGGTTGCCGGAAATGTGCTGAATCTAACCTTCAACAGTAACGGTAACTTCACACCGATCGGTACGGCTTCTACTCCTTTCTCCGGTAAGTTTGACGGCGACAGCCATTCAATATACGGGCTGGACGCCGCAGTGTATAATCCAACGCTTGCGGTCAGCGGCCTATTTGCATACGCAAGTTCTACTGCGACGATATCGAACGTAGGGACGGTCCTGGACAGGAACGGAGAGGGTTGGTCCTTCGCGGCATCACAGGTGCTGGCGTACTCGGGGGGCATAGTCGGTGTTTCTCTCGGATCAACGATAACCAACTGCCATAACTCCATCTTCGTTTCAATGGCGGACAACGGTGCAGGTATGGGATGTGCCGGAGGAATAATAGGAACAGACAGTACCGGCACAGCCTCGACACCGTCATCCACCATCACAGACAACTGGAACGGCGGCAGGGTCGTTGCCTTGACCGCCAACGGTACAAACGTCGCCGGAGGCGGAATAATAGGGTGTACGCGTTTTTCTTCGATAAGCGGATGCAACAACTCCGGTCATGTCTTCTGCGTATCGAATGCTGCCGGCACAGGTCAGGATATGATCTACACCGGAGGGATCGCAGGTTACGTAAACCCAAGAGTATCACCTTTCACAATAGATAATTCATTCAATACAGGCTTTGTTACAGGCAAGTCAACGTATCGTGATACGCGTGTCGGCGGCATAGTAGGATTCATGGAAATGGATGGTGTGGCGGCGACAGCATCAATAACGATCTACAGATGTTATAATTCAGGATATCTCGATAATCAATTTTTCTTGGTGGGCGGCAACAACGGCTCGACACAAGTAGGCGGCATAGTCGGCGAGATAGCGTCAACGAGTAAGAACGTCAGGCCGACTCCGTTGATCCAACAGTGTTACAATGCCGGAGACATCTATGCGAACTCGCAATTCAATATCTATGCTGGCGGTATTGTCGGAGAATTGGACTATACCTCTTGCAGAATAATGGATTGTTACAATACCGGCCACATAACCTCTACCGGTACCAGTGCAGCGAATGAAAGAGCGACCGGAGGAATAGTAGGTACAGCTACAGGCTCGACATCGAATCTTATAATGTCTAACTGCTACAACATCGGCACGCTGACCACGACCGGGCCGAGTTCGTCGAGCGGCGGGATGATCGGACTTAATAGCGCCACAGTCAATAACGGTACGACATTCTTCAGCTGTTATTCCCTCGATACGGCCTCTGCCACATTGTATACAAACGTTGCCGGTGTCACAATACATCCGGATCCGGGAACACCCAACCCGGCGAAGAATGCCACTTATGTTCAGACTTCCGCTCGGTACAACACTACTCAAATGAGGCCGTACCTGGTTAATGCACTCGCTCCGATTCCCGGCAACTCGATATACTTTACTGGGACATGGACAGGCGCTACGAACGGAGCAGGCACAGTAAGCGGATGGAATTTCAACAGTATATGGACAATAACGGACGGCACGGGCGGCGGTCCCATATTGAATGATGGATACCCTATTCTCCAAGCATTCGTCCAAACGGTTTCTCTCGATACAAATCCCGACAGTCCGACGAATATGAATATCTCCATTGACCCGAACTTGAATTACTATAATCAGATCGATCCGCAGTACGCTCAGTATCAGGTCGTGGGCGGGCAGGTAACATTCTGGGTCGATTCGGCCCTGACTCCGGCAACCTTGGGGCAGACGCCCCAATATCAATGGCAAGTAAGCACAGACGGCGGGTCATCATGGACTAACATTCCGGGCGCCGTAGATGCAAGATTCACTCTGTCGCCGGTGATCGGCACAGACAGCGGCAATATGTATCATGCGGTAGTGACAGCACCGGGACTCAGCGGATCTGTGACGTCAGATCCCAACACGCTTTATGTGCTTGCGACCGTATCTGTATTGGGGCCGGCGGCTCTGGAAGTCGACACTGGATTTATCGGAGAGGGCGAAGTCGCGGTCGATCCCGATAAGGCGGTCTATGGCGAGATCCCTCAGACTATGGTCCTTTCAACAATGGATGGTTCGGATCTGCCCGTTAACGTTGCGGTTATCATGGGAGGCAGAAAGCTTCTGAACAGTGAGTTCACGTATGATAATTCAACCGGAGACGTCGATATTTCCATTCTCGTTGATGGTGACGTTGTCATAGCAGCATTCTATGAGGTGACATTCTCGGTCACCGATAACATTACGATGACCATTGATTCAACCATCAGTGCGACAGGGAATGATGTGATAATCATCGATGCCGGCACAGTTGCGGTGCAATATGGAAGCGATGTCGTCATAACAGTGACGCCCGGCGACCCCGGCGGGGACTATGGATACCGCATCGCATGGACGGTCAACACCGTCCCGGACAGCGAGGTTAGTAATACACTGACCCTCACCAATGTGACCGAAGTAACAGACGTGTCAGCCGACCTGACGTGGACAGCTGGCACATATATGGTCAACATAGATGCGACCCTCGATGGAATGGCATGGAACGACGGATCGGAACCGATATTCACGCTGGTCTTCGCTTCGAACGGTTTGAATACATTTCTCAACGGCACCGCACTGCTCAACGGCACTTACAGCATATACGCGAACGGCTTCGACACCGGACAGACAATAACGGTCAGCGGCGCGGCGGCGAACAGGACGCTCGATTACTTCACCCTC
>JGI20166J26741_11478029_pt1 | contig 13061 bp, 10 predicted proteins | sample TergutCu122P5_FD_26741 | JGI IMG/M metagenome (IMG submission 26741)
AATAATAATAATAATAATAATAATAATTATAATTATTATTATTATTATTATTATTATTATTATTATTATTATTATTATTATTATTATTATTATTATTATTGGTGATTTTTGAGTTTAAATCTGCAAAATATTGGATAGCAGGGATCTGTGCTGTTGAATGGTATGCACTAAATTGGATTGGAAAAGCAGTTTTTTAAGTTGTTTACAAATACTTCATTATTTGTCAGCAAAATTTGCCGAATATTGAATAGTGCTTCAGCCATCACTAAGTATCCAGAACTGTTAGAATACATTTGAGCATTATATTTTTTCTGACAAAGTCTGTTCCCGAGATTGTATATGTGCCGTTGTTTGAGAGCATTGGGTATGTTTGTTTTTCTTTTGTAATTGTAGAAACCTTTATACATAATGGTTTTTTTAATTTTATTTTTATTTTTAGGTGTGAAAATGACCATTGAAGGTTCAAGAGGTTTGAAGAACAATCTTTTGCACTCCTACATGATAGATCCTATTTCTGATCCAGATTTCTACAGTGAGTGTTCAAAACACAGAGAATGGCAAAGTCTTCTATTCAGTTTGTGTTTCTTCCATGCGGTTGTGCAGGAGCGGTGCAAGTTTGGACCTTTAGGTTGGAATATACCCTATGCATTCGATGAAACTGATCTATGGATCAGTGTCATGCAGTTGAAGGTGACGTATAGACCATATGAATTTTAGGCATAGTATTTTGAAGCTTTTACCACATTTATTCATGTAACATATGTGCTTTCTTACCCAAAAATTTGTTTCAAATTTGTTATACTTAAAATATGTAAATACTACTTCACAGAGCACATTTTTACACTCCAGTTAAGGTGGTGAAAAATTACAGCCTCATGATGGTGAAAAGGGGGCAGTAACTTTTCTTTTGGGTACAGTGAAACCTCAGCATAATGAAATAATGGGTTTCATTAATTGTGTTCAATATAATTAAATTTCTCTGCACTGAAATTTAAGAATAATAATTACAGACATGTAAATTAGTGAAAAAAGACAAATTTTCCATGCTTACTTTATAAAAAATTTGAAATGTTTTCTGTTCAGTCTGTTTTAGTAACCATCTCATGGAAAATTCTTACAGAGTTTAACTGATTTCCTGTACATGGTCTGAAACATTAGTTAGAAACAAAATGCTAGCTGAGTGTGTTGAAACAAAGTGTCATTTGACTGAGATTGTCTTCTCTACTACAGGCAGATCAAAACACTCACCAGTTTGTAATGTTGGAACACAGTTTCAGTTTCTAGTTTTGCTCATGCCATTGAAGTCTTGCAATTAATCAGTGTAAATGCACCTTCAGTGACACCATTCGACAGAGGCAGTGTAGACTGTGTTGCTTGGCTGGCACTCGTGGATTGGCGTTGAGATGTGGGATGGGTCACTATTGAGGAAATTATTCATAGGATTTCTCCCACAAAACACCATCATCATGGCCATTTTTATAGTCTTGTAGTTCTCTGAAATGAGCATCACTTTATGGTCCTTTGTAACTCCTTTCCCTTTTTCACATGCCATATGTTGTCTTTATTTTTAATTACATGACTTTATGTATCATGGTATTGTATCTCATATAAACACATTTGTATCAGCATTAGTACCAAAACCAGGGAGGAATGCCAAATGGCAAAGAATACACTTGGATATTATATGTACTTGATTTATTAGTACATTTTTCTACTCTTTATAAGAAACAGGATATTATATGTACTTGATTTATTAGTACATTTTTCTACTCTTTATAAGAAACAGTCATTTTATCAGCTGTGTAAGTGATATTAACACATAGGGGTGACTGGAAAAAGAAACAGGGGCACCATGGCCAAGAACTAGGACAAAGAGCCATAGGAGAAGGAAGAGGAAGAGAAGGATTACGATAATATTAATAATTACTATTACTATGGTAGAACAATGAAGAAATTTAATGACTCTTTGATTATTGATCTTTTATGTTGTTCTTTTCATGGAAAATTATGTATGTTATTACTGAAGTTCTGTAGGGTTCAGATGACTGTATTGCATTTAGAAATACTTGGCTTTTGTACTTGTCTAGTGTCTTAGTGTTCCTAAAAACACAAAAAAAGTAATGCATTGATCGGAAAATGGACTCTCCTCCATCCCCAGATAAAAAAAAAATGGGGTGACACATACATTTTATGTATTCATCTGTAATCTACAGACTGAGAACAACTCTTTTTTTAAAAAGTCAAGCTGACTAGGTGCCATCTGAACTCTTTTTTTCCTGAGGACAGAAAAAGGTCCACTTTCTAAAACAATGTACTGCTTCTTCTGTCTATTGGAACAGTGAATGATGGACCAAGAACAGAAGTCAAGTAGCTCCTAAATGTATTCTTGTATTGAACTTTATCTTGTCCATTCCATGCACTGATGTCACAATTTCATATAAAAATCTGACTACTGCACACTTTTGTTATTAACACCCCTTTATTAGCACTGTGTTACTCCGACATGTTTTGGCCGTCAAAGGTCCATCTTCAGAGAGTACAACTGACACATTTTTACAGCCAGATCAACAAAATATGTACCAGATGTAAAATTTAGTTTATTGAGCAGTGTGTATTATGTTATGCAACAGTTTGAGCAGTATGTGTAATGTTACACAGCATAATACATGCTGTGCCCAATAAAATGAATTTTACATCTGGTGCACATTTTGTTGATCTGGTTATGAAAATGTATCAGTCGTATTTCCTACAGATGGCTCGTTGAGGGCCAAAACATGTCGGAGTAACAGTGCTAATCAGTGGGATGTTAATAACATATGTATGCATTAGTCGGTTTTTTTTGTATGACCTTGTTTATTGAAGTTACAAATCTTCCTTTTCACACTTTCTGAGGAGATAGAATCACTCATGCATTTAGTTTATGTTTATTCTAACAAATTTATGTTTAGAGAAGCTTTATGTAATGCACTTCCCTTATCACTGGGGATAGTATCATTGGCTGAAGTTTGTGAACTTAAGTGAAAGCTAGTGGCTACACGTATGCTTGAAGGTTATTGTGATGTTTGCAGAACTATTTACTTTTGCTTAAACATTTTCATATATGTGCCCAGCATTGTGAAACAAGTTGCAACACAGCTTTTATCTGAGACTCAGTATCTGATGGCATTTGTTTTCTTTTCAGATATTTTTAAATGACTGTGATGAAGTTCCTTTTGATGCACTTACATATCTGACAGGGGAATGTAACTATGGAGGTCGAGTAACTGATGACAAGGATAGGCGGCTTCTCCAGTCCCTCCTGGTCATATACTACAATAAGGATGTAATACATACAACCAGGTGATTTGTAACGATTGCCAGTTTGCATGAGTTCCTTCTGATGGTTTTCAGGTTTGAAAAAGAAGTATTGTGCTCTCTAGCCTGACCTGCCTTCCTTGTTTTATCAGGAAAATTATAGTGTTTTCACAGAATTAAAGCAGTTATATCAATGATAATTTGAATTTAGGGACATTATCTATTGAAGATGAGTAGAATCATTGCCATTGTAAGTGTATAAAACCTTTCATATACATTCCTTACAAGAAATATCTGTAACTTCATCATTTGCACAGTGTCAAAGATCATATTGATAAACAAGTAGTTCATGGCAGAACCATGAGACCTATTTCTTGTTCCACTGATTTCCACTCCTAATGAGCTTGTGTTGCTAAAGCTGTTTATTTGTGCTGTTTAAGGATGTGGTTAGTAGCTCAGAATATAACATTGCATAGTTGGGCAGTTAGTGAATTATGAATTGTAAAGGTTGAAGAAGAAACAGTAACTGAGGCCTAATCTGAGGTGCTTTTTGTGTCCTGGTATTTGGCTGGAGGGACTAAGGAAAACCACCAAAATCATCTGTAAGGATAGCCAAGATTTTGTACCATTCCTCCTATCTGGTGCCATCCTCAATTTCCCCTGTCCCACATCAGTGGAAACCAGGACTATGCAAGCAACATGATGTTATACACAGCATAAAAATAGTAACAGTTATTTAATAAAATGATAATAAATATAATGTTGTTGCTTACAATAAACATGTGTGGTTACTTTTCAAATACTCGCAAACTCAGATCCCCATATCTGTGCTTCATCTTATTCAAACAAACTGAATGACAAGAAACAAGGTTGCAAGAAAACTCGCATGGTGCAATGAGTTTAAAACAACAAAAACCAAAATTAACTTTCCCCACAACACCATAACAGGTGCTGAACACACAGTTTGCCAATCAAATAGAATTGCGAAATCACAGACCTAAACAGGATGTTACTATTGTTGAGGTCCCAGCTGCCAGTTGGAGTGCAGTAAGGTCCAGAAGGCAAAATGTATGTGGGAAGGATGGAGGTAGAGGTGCATTAGACTGCACACATAGTGCCATGTTTGGTCAAACTAGTTTCAGATAGCACAATTTGAATTTGGGACCTCCGAGGTGAAGACAGCTGTGACTGTGGCATTCAGTATGATTTAATATTATACCTAAGCAACATAATATGAAATGTAGTAAGGACATATATATGAGTTCATTGGTTATGGTACAGGATTTGTTGACAAGTCATTTTAAGACTATTTGTCTTTTTTTCCCCCCCCTTAATACACATTGTTCCTATAGCCACTAGTGTCATGTTCATGGTGGTGGTGGTGACGGTGTTGTTGTTGATCATATAATATACAGCAACAATATGCACCTTTGTTAAACTAATATTTTAATTTCTTATGATGTCTTCTACATGTTTTTAACCTGAGGGCTCATCTTCATGGAAATGGTTGTACGTTCAGGTATGGTATCATTTGTTTACATGCCAATGGTATAAGTAGTCTTGTAGGTGGAAGAGTGCTTATACCATTGGCATGTAAACAAATTATACCATACCTGTTTGTACAACCATCTTCCTGAAGATGAACCCTGGGGTTCAAAACATGTAGAAGACTATGTGAAAAATTAAAATATTAATTTATCAAAGGTGCATTTTGTTGGTTTATATTATATGATTATATTACAATACATGGTGCAAAAAACATTTTTTTTTATTTGGAAAGAACCTATTGCTCATCTACAAATCTTGACTGTTAAAACTAAAGCTAAGTATAAATTTTCACATGACCATGTTATTTTATATACAAAGAAATTGAGAAACTTTGCCTATTTCTTCAAGGTCTGTTACAGACCACCTTATTTTTGTGTCCCGTTTCAAGTGGCGCTTCTGTCGATTGCACTTTATAGAGGTAACATGTGAGTCCATATAGTAGAAGAATAATGGAATGAAAATATTCACCGAACCATTTTCTGTCAATTACTTATTTTGTCTTGAAGTCAAAACAAAGACCAGTAGCAGGAAACAGTATTTACTGTGGTTTATCACATTGGAGGGAAACTGATTATAGTCCCTATTTTCACCAGACAATTCAAGAATCATATGCCAGTGTGATAGCCCTCACATTGTTTGTTATGCCTTTATTTTTCAGCATAGCTGCCCAACATTATTCATCACCACATGTATTGTATGGCAGCTTCTGGTCCACTAATAACCACTACACATTCCACAATTGGAAACTGTATCAGCACAGAGAAAGCAATTATATGATGTGCTAGTTAAGGCATACTATTTACTCATACAGTCTATTAAAAAGTTCTAGTATATATTTATAAATGAATATTTTTAAAAATGCAATATAAAACCTAAAAAAATGAAACTAAGGATAATAAAATAAGGTCTGTATAAGCAGGCAGATTGTTTAAAAACTGTTTACACAGGTAATGGAATATATTCTTAACACCATACCTTTTTTGTGGGCTGAGAAATGTTTTTAATGCAACTAATAATGTAATAATATAATGTTAAATAAAAAGGTGCCCTATTTAAAGGGAAGTATGATAACGGTTAAGGAAAGTGCATAACAAAATTATTTCTGTGCAGATTGACAGTTCCATACATTAATGTACACTGCCATTTTTGGTAAGATGCTTTCAGAAAATTGTCATATTATTGAACTTAATTCTTCTCTATTAGATATCCATTTTCACCAGATCAGGAATACTTTATACCAGAAGAGAATGATCGAGAAGGTTTCATACAGTTTATCCAGAACCTTCCAGCACAAACTTCACCTGAAGTGTATGGTTTGAATGAAAATGCAAACATCACTAAAGATAAAGAGGAGACTTTGCAAGTATGTATAGCATGCAATTATAGTTAATTATGTGTTATTTTTCTGAATAATATTATCCATTATATTGTTAAAACCCAGTCCATTGCTTATATTTCAGTCTTGTTTGTGTTTTTTTCCTTGATAATGTGTTGCTTTCAGTATCATGCAAGTGTTATTTATTTATGTTTTGAGAACACCAGGTTTTTTATTTAAAATTTATCAATACATTTGAATGTATTAGGGGAGAAGTACACATATCCCACATGTCAAGATGTCATGGTGACTAATTTTTTTATGGTGGTGCCTTATATTTGTGTGTCCTCCGTATATGATTTGCTTCATGTCACCCTTCTGGTGCCTAGAGTTTTTGAAGTGGCTGTTAAATTTTTAAAAATGTGTGCAGTCTTGTATTGGGGTACCCATCTCTATTCATGATCACCGGAGTTTACCATATCATTTCATAAAATACAGGGAATTTCTTACCTAGCAGCATGGTGTTATTTGCAAAAGAGGGGTTCTACTCCGTGGTGTTCATTATCTATATAGTTTTGCTTTTCACTACTCATTTGGATCATTCAGCAGAAGATCCAAATAAGACAGTTACACAGTGTGGTCCAAAAGTTTTAGGACTGACATTTTTAAAAATCAAACACACATGAGGAAGACACGTGCCTTTTTTTTAAATTCGGAATAAGCCCTATTGACATATATACAGGCTTTTGTGTGGTCGTACAGTTTCTGAAAAGCTGCTGATAATTCCTCTTTTTGGACCTTCTTTAATTCATCAGTTACAGCTTCTTGGATCTCTGGAACATCCACAAAGTGGAGTTCTTTTAACTTCATTTTCAAATTGGGGAACAGAAAATAGTCCAGCAGAGATAAATCTGGAGAGTACAGAGGGGTGATAAAGATTATAACATTTTTTTGGTTAAAAATTGGCAAACACTTGTAGCTTGGTGGGTGGGCACATTATCGTGCAACAAGAAAAAATCTCGAAGCAGAACACAGTTGGACGAACCCATTAAATGCGCTTCAGGAGGCGATCCATTACTCCTTTATAAAATTCTACATTTACTGTTTTTCCCTGTGGTTCTTTGTGCACTATGGCTGGAGAGTCGAAAAAAAGTTATCAAAATGGTCTTGATGTGGAACCTTTGGAATTTCACTGTCTTTGCCCGGGGGGATATCTCACCAACCCATTCATAACTCTGTCGCTTTGTTTCGGGGTCATAGGCAAAACACCAGATCTCATCTCCCGTAATAATTCTGTTAAAAAAAATTTTTGTCTGCATTGACCATCATGATAATGTCTTGGCAAGATGTGACTCAATCTTCCCTTTGCTCAAGTGTCAAGGAGTGTGGAACCAAACGTGCACGTAACTTTCTCTTTCCCAAATCCTCTTTCAGAAGCCAGAGGATTACAGTCTTGGGGATATTCAAAGACTCTGCTATCATTCTTTATGTGATTCGGTGGTCATTTTTGATAATATCAGCAACAGCAGCAATGTTTCCCTCAGTTCGAGTTGATTTTGGACGGCCACCTCTCTCTTCATTTTCTACCAGCTCCCTTCCATCTCAGAATCAAGAATACCACCTAAAAACGTTTTATCAGCTCAGAGCCTCATTCCCATAAGCCTTTTGCACCAATACTAGTGGGTCACAGGTAGACTGGTTTTGAAACAAAATTTTATGGTAACTCTCTGTTCGTTTCTGCCATCCATGACGTATAAAGAAAACTGACTGTACAAGACACGTAATTTGTACACTGTCGAAGATAAACAATCGACACTCAAAGTGGAATGGATGTTGGTTGACAGTACTTAGTTAGTGGGTTGGCTGATATTTTGCTCTTGTTCTGTTATTTAAAAAAAAAATCAGTCCTAAAACTTACAGATCACACCATGTATGTGTGAACTGTATGTGGAGTTACATTGCTTTTATTACAGTTTTTGAATAGTGTTTTGCTGACACAAACACAAATCACTGGAGGTGGTGGTACCATTGAGAGAGATGAACTGATTACCGAGTTGACTACAGATATCCTGGGTAAAGTGCCACAGCCATATGATATCCAGGTTGTTTCACAACAGTATCCTGTATTGTATACCAACTCCATGAACACTGTTTTAAGACAGGTAAGCCATCAAAAAGGTGTAATATGTCTAGACTTTCACATTTCCTTGTTACTTGATGTCCAGCTAATGCTGCACCAGAGAAACCTTTTCACAAGCCTTATTGTTTGTTTGTACAGTGCTGACACTTTGACCCTCTGATGACATTTACATTTCAAATTTCAGAATTTTGTGAAAGATTGTTGAGTACAGCTTCCCACTACCTGCAACCTCTGCAATAATCATTTTGATTGCTGAAATTTAAACTCCCCCCCCCAACTCCTTTAAACCCAGGTTAGCTGGCAAATGCCCAACTCTTTCCTCAGATGTGCTGTGATGTACATATACACTTCTGCACATAGAGGGTTGTAGAGTGTGACACATGCCATAAACCACCGCAACAACAGAAACACATAATGGAAAGGTTATACTAAAAGTACATTTTTTAACAAGGAATCCTCTTCAGGACCCTTAAACTTTACTTTCCTGCTGTACAGATAGTCATCAAGATTATTCCATAGTTTTTATGAGCATTATTTAGTGACAGGCTTTGTGTGTTCCATTTTACGAGTATATGTTATTTATGTTTTATTTATTTTACTTCTTAGTGTTATGTTTGCATAATGTAACTTTTTACTCCCCTTCAATACCGATGAAACTCTTACCTTCTTCACACACAGACCAGCAATATTACACATTGTAGTTGATGGGTTATCATACTGAATTTAATGTTTTCTGTTACTCAGAACTCATAATACTTTGTATAGACCCTGTTGGCATGGCAATGTAGTTACCCTCCTCATTATGAAGAACTTATGGTTACATAACAGACTCCACACTACATTTTTTGCTAAAATATCTAAGTTTTACAGTGATGCTACATTGTTGGCTTAACATTAGTATTTCTTGCTTGGTTTATATATATGTGGCCTGATCCAAAATATCTGACCATATTTTCTTTCTTTTATACAAGAAGACACTTGAGGCCAGGAGTAGGACGCATGTGACCTTGGACCTTCATGTGCATGCGTGAAATATTGCCTCTCACTCTGATTGCTCAATCGCTGGCAATCGGCAAAAACCTGTTGATGTTCATGTCATGCATGTCACAATGACAATGACCGAGAAATGTGAGTAGTGAATCTGCATCAAGTTTTGCTAGAAGCTTGGGAACTTATGATAAGAAACCTATGATATGATTCATAAGGTTCTTGAGAATCAGGCAATGGGCCATGTGCAAGTTGTGGAGTGGTTTAAAGTGCTTCATAGAGGGATGGACGTCAGTTGAGAATGATGAATGTTCAGGGAAGCCCTCACAAGCAGGAACCAAATGATGATTGACAAAGCGCATTCTGTCATGCTGGATGAACAGAGAATAACAATTACACAGCTCTCCAAGGAGTTAGGGCTTTCATTTGGTTCAGGAGAATCCATTATGACAGAAGATTTGGGCATGAAATGTATCTCAATTAAATTTGTCCCCAAACTGTTGACAGTTGAGCGGAAAGAGACTTGACTTGCAGGAGCCAGAGATTTGCTGTAGTGTGCTGATCAAGATGCAAACTTCATGAACACATTAATTACCGATGATGAATCTTGGTTCTGTGGGTATGACCCAGAAACAGAAGCCCAGTCTTCACAGCGGAAGACTCCAGGGTCTCCGAGGCCAAAAAAGACACACCAAGTATGGAGCAAGGTGAAAGTGACGTTGACAGTTTTCTTTGATCACGAAGGCTTAATTCATCATTAATATGCACCAGATGGTCAAATTTTTAACAAGGAGTATTATGTTGAAGTTCTCTGTCAGCTGTGTTGTGCGGTGTGGTGCCAGATACCTGTGTCATTGTAGCAAGGCGACTGGCAGCCGCAGCATGAAAATGCCCCAGCCCACCCATCCCACCTTGTCCAGAGCTTCCTGGCTAAACATCAGACCCCACAAGTGCCGCAGCCCCTGTATTCACCAGACATGGCCCTGTGTGACTTTTTCTATTCCCAAAGATGAAAATTCTGTTGAAGGGGAATAGGTTTCAAGACATGGACAAGATAAAATGCAACACAATGACATGGCTGTTGGCTTTTCCAAAAAGTCAGTTCAAAAAGTGCTTCAGACAGTGAAAGCACCGCTGGAACAAGTGTGTGGTGTGTGAAGGGTCCTACTTTAAAGGGGAGTTGGAATACAACATGATAGATTAGATAGTTTGTTTTTACTGGCCCTTGGACAGATACTCTTTGATCAGGTCATGTATGTTTATTATCTATAATCATACAAGAATTTATATTTTTAGCGTAAATATATAATAAGATACTGCTGTCAAACTGAAACCTAAATGAAAAGTTTTACACAGTTTCCACATTATTTTGCATATTACAAAAAGTACCTCAATAAAAATACATATTACTTTCATACATTTTGCATGTTCTGTAATTTTGCATGCTTTTTTGTATGATCCTGGTCAAATGACCATGGGAACACTGTTTCCCAGATATTACACCCTATTTAGATGATACCCACAAAAACATAAAGAAGGTGATTTGCTGTATTATCTCTCTTACATACTATAGCAGGACCCTACGTTAAGGTTTATTAGTGATGCTTCCACCTTAAATTTATTAAGTTTGCCGTGTTGTTGATTTAAGAGAGTAAAAGTATGAGACTGGTACGGTTTCAAATAATACCCATATTATTAAATTCGTGAAAATTGGTAGTTTTGAATTTTAAAAGGCTATAGAGACAGTATAATAATGTTATAGACCAACTGTTTACCTTTATGAAGGGAAATCAGCTGAAAAGGAAATTGCAGAAATAATACAGAAAACTCGTGATTTGCACAAAGATGCAAGAAACACGTTGTACTGTTAAGCAACAATGGAATTACTGAATATCATATCCTGATGCAAATTGATGATTATCTCCCTGTTTTCTTTTCTGTCTTGGGGACATACTTCACATCTTGATGTAGTCTTGTCAGTCTTATAAGCAATTCTTATCATGTTGACTTTATTAACTAATTTGTTGACATTATTTTTATTGTATTGAATTTTCACTGTCACCAGGAGCTTATTCATTTCAACAAACTTATAGAAGTTATACGAGAGTCATTGATGAATGTGCAGAAAGCTGTGAGAGGTCTGGCTACTATGTCACCTGAGCTGGAGGAAGTTTATAACAGTATGCTGGTGGGAAGTGTGCCTGCTGCCTGGGCCAATAAATCATATCCTTCCCTCAAACCTCTTGGTAGCTATGTCACTGATTTTCTTCTGAGGTAAGTTGGCAGTAATTGTGCAATTTATGATTCATAATTTTTGTTGTGTTTCTATGGTACACTACAAGTTAACCCCACTGTTGTGCTTCTTATTGTTTTCACCACACCACTAGTTACATTTGCATCATCACAAATTTTGCAATCACTTATGTCTGTGGAGTGTGGAGCGAGTGGATAAGTGAGTCTGTGGAGTACTGTGTTTGAGACCGGTGTCAGTGCTGTGAGCATCAGTATACAAAAGAATGAAGCAGACTGTAGAAAGGACTATGAACCCAGAGTACTGAGTGTATGAGTGTAGGGTGAGTGATTCTAGAAATTCTTGTGTTTTGTTTTAATTACTGTTTCACTTGTTTTAACTGTAGTGTCAGTAATTGCTGTTATTTGTTAAACCCATTGGCCTCTCTGTTACACTATGTCTGCAGACAGTTTGAAGATACAGCACAACAATTTATTGACCCTCTATCCTTTAAATTTTTCTGTATCAGGATACTTAGAGACCCTAGTGTATTCAGCTGTGATTGAAAATGAAGAGACACTTCGCCAAAACATTTTTTATGCTTGTCAAACCATTTTCATTTGCCCCAGGACATTTGAAGAGGTGCAACAGTCTGTGATCATGTCTGAACATTTGTGCATTTATTCAGGTGGAGGACATCTTGAGCATTTGTCAGATTGTGTCTTGATAAACAATAAAACTCAAGAGTTATTAAATTGGGAATGTGTATTGTAAATGTTTTGTGTCAATTGAAATAAAATATTGCATAGGTAAGTTATTCGTTAAATAAAATGTTCAGTCAAAATTAAAAGCCTTTCATTTTCAGACATATGTCTATTTGAACTTTTTTCTTTTTCTGGTGGTGAAGAACTCATTTCTTGAAGTCTGTCTAAACATTTTAGATACACCCTCTGTTAATATCAAAAGCAATCCAAATGAAAGTTTCCAGTTTTCTGAGAGGATAAATTGTTAATGGCATATCTGTTTTTGTAACAGGTTGAAATTTCTTCAGGACTGGATTGACCATGGCACACCAGTTGTGTTTTGGCTGTCTGGCTTCTACTTCCCACAGTCGTTTCTTACAGGAGTTCTACAAAATTATGCCCGTAAATACAAGATACCAATTGACAGTCTTGCTTTTGAATTTGAAATTACAAACATAGAAACAGACACAAAAGATGAATCTTCGTTTGATGTTTATTCTGAGGTAATTAGAATCTTTTAATGTCAGTATAAGAACAAATGTAATGAAATAAAGAAGCAGCCAAGACTGACTGACGATAAATTTTAATTTCATGTTTTCACCATGCATTTTTAAAGTCAATCACTTTTATTGGTCAACTAATGCACTCAATTGTATAAAACTCAAAGGTTAAAATCTACATTGTATCAATTTTAAAGGACAATTAAAAACAATTAAAAATCACTCCGACATGTTTCGGATCGTTTGCGATCCATCATCAGGGAGTGCTGAACGTGCTTGACTGAAATTACTCGTGATATTTTTC
>JGI20166J26741_11478140_pt1 | contig 13056 bp, 12 predicted proteins | sample TergutCu122P5_FD_26741 | JGI IMG/M metagenome (IMG submission 26741)
TTCGATGATACCGTTATGCTTATTGCCTGTGGATTGCACAACTATCGTATGTCATTGAAAAATAACGCTATAATAAATTAATCTATATAATGTCTAATAAGTAAGTTTATCGCTACCACCGCTTAAACTTAATTGATGCTTATACATATTGGAGGATCTGAACAACTCCTTCTGCCAATCGGTACCTGTTCCCAATAACGAAGGATCCAAAAATTGATTAGGCGTATTACCGCCTGCCTGGCTAACATAATCTCCGTACATCTCAGCATATTGTGAAAGATTCATCATAGGCAAATGTTTTGGAGGTTGCTGATTGGTTAACTGGTAGCCGTAGTTTATTTGTATATCGCCCGTTTTTCCTCGTTTGGTAGTAACCAGAATAACGCCATTGGTTGCCTTCGAACCATACAATGCCGCTGCTGATGGACCTTGCAATATCTGAATATCGGCAATATCCGAAGGATTAAGACCTGAAAGAGGGTTTTTCCCTCCTGAAGATGCCACATCATCAGCCGATACTGATATTTGCACGCCATCAATCACATAGAGCGGTTCATTTGTGCCGGTTAAGGAATTAACTCCGCGAATGCTCACCGAAATGCCGCCGCCGGGTTGCCCCGAGTTTTGCGTCATATAGACGCCGGCAGCACGCCCTTGAATAGCCTGCTCAATGGTGGTATTCACCGTTTCGTCCATCTGTTTTGCCGAAACGCCGGTTTGAGCTGTTGTCAAAAGCGGCTTCTTTGCAGTACCATAAGCCGTTACCACCACTTCGCTCAAATTTTGCACGTTAGGCGCAAGTTTTACATTAATGACGCTTCGCCCTTTCACGTCAACCGATTGAGACTGATAGCTTACAAAAGAAATCAGCAAGACGGCATCCTTCGGCGCTGTAATGCTGTAATTCCCATCGACATCGGTAACCGTTCCCGTAACTGTTCCCCCGGAAGAACTTTTGAGCACCACGCTTGCTCCCGGCAGCGCCTCTCCCGTATTAGCGTCTGTTACCGTACCCGATACCTTCAGTGTCTGGGCATTTAATCCTCCATATCCTACTAAAAAAGACATGAATAATAAAAAAAAAATTTTTCTCATAGAGTGGTTAAAAATTAATATTGATTATTGTAATATCATTCGCTTGTTATAATGTTCGGATAATGTATTTAAAACACGAAAAGCTCATCCGGAAAAACCGGACAAGCCTTTATCTATAAGAGAATTTTTTTGTATAGACTAATACATTCTCTCTCTCTCTCTCTCTCTCTCTCTTTAACAAATATCTTAGTATCACCAAATTATTGATGTTAAAAATATAAAAAATGATGTATTCTTGACTTATTTTCATGTGATAAAATCGAACTTAGTGGTTGTTTTCAATCGTACTAATGGATCGCAAAGGTATATGCCTTTTAGCGTAAAAACAAGTATAATTTTATCAAAGAATGATACTTAACCAACAATTTTACACAATGATTTTCGTTTTATGATAGCTTTCGCGGAATTCTTTTGGGGTGCAGCCTTTCCACTTTTTAAAAATACGGTTGAAGTTGGAGATATTGTTAAAGCCGCTCTTGAAGCAGATTTCAGCAACAGTTTGAGTAGAATCAACCAGCATGCGAATAGCAGAGCCGAGACGGATATCAATCAGATAATCGGTGATACATTTCCCTGTACGCAGTTTGAAAAAGCGGCTGAACGACACATCGCTCATGCCCACTAAAGCGGCTAATTGCGATAAACGTATATCGTCCGTATAGTGCTCCATCAAATAATCGTGTATTTTTTGCACCCGCCGGCTCTCCGAAGTAGGTTCCAAGTGAGTAAACGAACTGCTCGCCAACGTACGCACCTCATCGCTCAACGAGAGTTCATAGAGCATGCTCAAAAAATGAACCATTGCATAAAATTCCTGACTCTCATGCGATAAGGAGTTTAAAAACGGACGGATAGCCATGATGGTATTGAGAGGAAATGCCAAGCCGTTTTGAGCTTTTTCCAGCATTATCTTGATACTTTTGAACTGGTTTTTGTTCAATAGCCCTTCCGGCAGGAGGTCGGATGAAAATTGAACGGTAATTTCGCGAATCTGTTCCGACGTGCAATGGTAATTTTCCCACACATGCTCCAACTCGCGACCGGTAATCAACACCAGATCATAATTACCGATCACCTCCACCGAATCGCCCACAATACGCCGCGCTCCCGCTGCATTTTCCACATAATTTAATTCAAGTTCGGCATGTTTATGCAAGGGAAACGTAAACTTCGTCTTGCTCCGTTCTACGATGTAAAAGCAATCTTCGCCCGACAGAGGCGTAATCTCCTGTAAAATTTCAACATTTTGCATAGTGCAAAAATTTACAGTACAAATGTACAAAAAACTTTTAGTTAATGATTCTGTTCATTACATGGGCGACTGTCCTGTTCCTGTGTTACCGCTCTGTCCTGCCTTCTGGTCATCGTTAGAGATTGTTGTCTTTGTTTTCTTTACCTGCGCGCTCAAATTTCCTATCCGGTAAGAAACGCTGAAACGAAATTCGACCGGTTGCGTGATATGCACGTCGGTTCGTTGATTAAACGTCATCATATTACTCTTACTGTCAACTCCTTTTGTCGTAATAATAATGTGGCTTTTGGGCAAATAAACCATATTGGCAGAAAGGGTCAGTTTCTTTTTCATAAAATCTTTTGACAAAGAGGAATAAGAAAAGAAAAATGACGACTGACTGCCTTGCAGGTTTACTTGCGGCAGATTGCCGCCGCCGCCCAAATTGATTCGCCAATCTTTTGGCAGCATGAAGGTCGCTCCCATGTACATATTGCCTGTAAAGCCATTGTTGGACATGTTGTAAGAACCGCTCGACATGTTGACATATCCCACATTACCATTTAAATATATGTTGAGCCATTTCAAGCCCCTGTAATTGCCGAACACATTGAGGTAGAGATTACGGTTGTGCCCGATATTTCCGTAGGTTATTTCCTGTATTGGGCTGCCCTGACGCATAAATGAGTATTGCTGAATGGCATTGTTAACAAAGGTATAGGAGAGTTCCGCGCTTACATTGAATTTCGGCGCATAATTGCTGTAGCCAACTGTAATGCTGTTGCTCTTTTCAGGATCTAATGCCGGATTGCCGTAACTGATGTAGTTGGGGTCGCTTCTGTTCACATAAGGATTCAGATACCAGATACTTGGACGTTGAATGCGCATGTTGTAAGCCAGTTTAAATGTTTGCATATCAGTCAACTTGTAAGTAACTATGACCGAAGGCACCAGTACGCCATAATTTGAATCGAAAAGTGTGTCCTGATTCACAACATGTTGCCACGTATATTCATAACGCACTCCCGGCTTTAGCCCGAACTTTCCGAGAGTTCCGGTATAGCTGATGTAAACTCCCGCTATTTTCTGGTTATTGTCAAAATTGGTACAGGCAGCAGAGTCTGTGTAAGGCTTAAACGGATAGGGTTGATTAAAATTGAACAGCATATAGTTCTCATCGGAGTTGCTGCTGTTTAGCCGCAAAATATACTTGACGCCCATTTCCAGCGTGTGATTTTTTGCCAGCGGATCAGAAAAGTCCACTTGCCACGTATGTTCATTAGAAGCGGCATTATTCGCGCTAATGGTTCTTTGAACAAGGGTGCGTGTTAAATCTGTGCTGTAAACGGGGTCAATTGTATTTACCGCATCTAAATTGCTGTTATTGGGCGTGTTGCTCCATTTGTACGAAAATGTCAGCGTTTCGTCTTTTTTCTTGAACGTATGCTGATAATCAAATCCAATATCGGTCGAACCCCATGTTTGCGACTGTATGCTGTTTTGGTCGTAATAGAAAAGAGGCTTCATGCCGTTGTCATAATTTTTCGTTGACGCCTTATTGACGCCATTTTGTTTGCCATATTGTCGGTTGAATGAGAGCGTGAAGAGATTCATCGTGTCTAATTCATAGCTCAACGATCCGTTGCCGAACTGCGCCGGCACTTTATATTGCACCGAAGCCTCCTGGCTGACATGCGGATAGGGCGTTGGCAAATAGGTGTCGCGTGTTGACGTGGTGGTGAGTGGAAAATTCACATACCGGCTTGCATAATAACTGCCCGAAAAGCTGAATTTGCCGGCTTGCAACGATAAATTTATCCCGCCACCGTAGGTACCGCGACTGGAAGCTTGTGCACTAATTCCAAGAGAATACCCTTTTGTTTTGGTTTGCTGGTCGGTTACAATGTTGATAATGCCGCCAACACCTTCAGCATCATATTTAGCGCCGGGCTGCGTGATTACCTCGATATTCTTTATGGAACTTGCAGGGAAGTTTTTCAGCACCTGCGACGGGTTGTTACTGAAAAGATTGGAGGGTTTTCCGTTGAGAAATATCTTGAAATTGGAAGAACCTTTCAGTTGGATATTGTCCTGACCGTCCACCGTTACCATCGGCACTTTACGCAACAAATCGAGTGCAGTGGAAGTTTTCGATTCGGGGTCTTGCTGCACGTCATACGACACCTTGTCCGCCTCCACTTTTACCAGCGGGCGGGTAGCAGTAACGGTTACTTCCTTCAAACTTTCATGGCTGTCGGGCATGGCAATTTTGCCCAATTGCGCCACTTTTTGAGTTGCCGATACGGTAAACTGTCTTTTTGTAACTGCCTTGCCCACAAACGTCAGCATCAGCGTGTAATTGCCGGGGGCTTTCAGTTCGCCGGAGAAATTGCCGTCTGCATCGCCGGCAAAACGGGTTATAACCTGTTGAGGATTTTTGGTTTGCACCACCGAGCAGGTTACAAAAGGTATTGTTTCGTTAGTAAGGGAGTCGATTGCCTGCCCTTTTACCTGATAGTTGCTTCCGCCTGCCGGTTGCGTCTGTGAAAACGCCATCAGTGGAAAGAGTGTTAAAATTACAAACAGGAGTTTTTTCATTGGATGTTGTGTAAATAGTGAGGTTTGGAGCGCATTATTCGTTATGATTAATTTGAAATGCAAAAATAACGCTTTTTTTTTGCATTATGACTATTGTTGAGTGTCGGGCATACGGATTCATGCCAACGTCAAATTAAATCCAGCTATGTAAAATTTTTTTATGCCTGTTTCGTTAATTAAGGGTAAGTTATTATGTTGACGTTTTTCAGTAATCATAAAAAAAACAGTGTTATGAAAACATTTTACAAAATTGGGCTATTGGGCTGCCTGTTTGCCGCCTCTATTTCTGTCAATGCCCAGCAGAACATGAAGGTAGTAGCTGCTTATCCTGTAAGCGGAAACGGTCATTACGACTATCTGGCGCTGTCGAAAGAGGGCAAACTGTATGTGTCGCATGGCGACAGGGTAAATATCCTGGATGAACAAACGGGTAAGGAAATCGGTGTTATTCAAGGACTTTCGGGCGTTCACGGCATCGCATTCGACTACGAAAACAATAAAGGGTTTATCAGCAACGGCGCTACAAACAGTGTTTCCGTATTCGATTTGAAAACCGACAAGGTAACCAATACCATTGCAACAGACAAAAATCCGGATGGTATTATTTACGAGCCATTTACTAAAACCATCATCACGGGAAATGGACGAAGCGGCAGCCTGTCCGTCATTGACCCGAAAACGGAAAAGGTGATTCACACTATTTTGCTGGACGGCGGCAAACCCGAAAGAGCCGTTTCAGATGGCAAAGGGTTGTTGTTCGTCAATCTTGAAAATAAAAACGCCATTGTTGAAATTGACCTAAATAATTTTAATATTGTAAAAATTATTTCGCTGGCGCCCAAGGGAGAAGCGCCCACCGGACTGGCTATTGACAAAAAGAATAAACTGCTTTTTTCCGGATGTTCCGACAACAACACGCTGGTAATTGTGGACTACGAAAAAGGGGCTGTCGTAAACGCCTATCCCATTGGCGAAGATTGCGATTATGTTGCCTATAATCCAAAAACGGAAACTGTTTTTGCCTCCTGCAACGAAGGTGTTTTGACCGTGCTGACACGCAAAGGCGCTAATAATTACAACGTTAGCAACGTCGTTACCAAGCCGGGGGCACGTACCATGACATTGAACAAAAAAACCAATACCGTTTATTTGTCAGCTCCCGACTTCAGCGCCGAAAAAGATGCCAACGGACGTAAAAGCATTGTGCCAAACAGTTTCAAAGTGCTTGTGGTGAGATAAAAATTTCGTAACTTGCACCCCATTATTAAAATATCGTTGTAATGAGAACTGTTCTTATAATGCTGGGGATACTTTTTGCAGGCATTGCTTCCATACATTCCCAAATGAGAGATTTGGATTATTTCATAACTGTCGCGCTAAAAAACAGTCCGCTTCTGAAGGAGCAGGATAACCAATTACTGTTGAATCAATTAGACAGCCTGATTCTGAAAGCCGGTTACAAACCTCAACTATCTGCCGGCGCTACAGCCATTTATGCGCCAACTATCAATGGATACGGGTATGATTATGCCATAAGTAACGGTGGAGATTACAGTGCCCTCGTTAATTTCAGTCAAACAATCCTTTTTAAGAATCATTTAAAAACACAAGTAAAAACGTATAGTCTTGAAGCTCAATCTATACACAATACAAAAAAAATTAACGAACAAGACCTGCGATTAGCCATTACTACACAATATATTACCGCATACAGCATTTGGCAGGATATGTCATTTAATGAGGATATATTAAATTTATTAAAGCAGGAAGAGATTGCATTGAAGCAACTTACCGAGCGTTCGGTGTATAAACAGACCGATTATCTCACCTTTTTGGTTAACATTCAACAGCAACAACTCACTATCAGTCAGCTACATAAAGATTACAACAACACTATTGCCATTCTCAATTATCTGTGCGGAATCATTGATACTTCCACTGTTCAACTGCAAAAGCCTGCTATTTTATTGAAACTGCCTCCGGTGTATGAAGCGACATTACAGCATGATAAGTTCTTTATTGACAGTCTTAAACTGAAAAATAGCGATGCACTAATTGATTATTCATATCAACCAAAATTGAGCATTTTTGCCGATGCAGGATTTAACAGTACATTCACAATCGACCCGTATAAAAATGTTGGAGCAAGCGTGGGCGTGTCGCTCTCTGTGCCTATTTATGATGGAAATCAGAAAAAAAAGCAACACGATAAAATCCGGATTTCAGAGCGGATACGACAGGATTATCAGGATTTTTCACGACAGCAATACACACAACAGCTTTCGCAACTTTATCAGCAATTGTCTGAAACAGAAAAGATTATAGCACAAGCTCAATCTGTCGTAACCTATACGGAAACGCTGATGGAAGCCTACCGGAAGCAGCTTCAAACGGGCGATGCCGGCATTACCGATTATGTTCTTGCCATCAACAACTATTTGAGCGCCAAACATGCAGTTACACAAAACATGACAAATAAGATGCAGATTATCAACCAGATAAATTATTGGAATTATGAAAAATAAGATTGGAGACAGGATCATTATAGTATTCATCTTCCCATTCATTCTTTTTACTTTCTTTTTATTTTTTTCCTGCAAGAGCGGTTCAGGCAGTTCGGATAACAGCGACGACAAAACAACGGCAACAACTCCCGTAACCGTTACCACATGCACTATTGGCGCGATGAACGATGAGGTAACGCTGAATGCCACTTCCGCTTTTTTGCAAAAAAATTACATAAAGGCAACGTTGAATGGCTACATCACTGCGGTCAACACACAATTGGGACAAAAGGTGGAAAGTGGACAGAACCTGTTCACTATCAAGGCGAAAGAGGCTGCAAACATTGGCTCTACTATCAATAAGCTGGATACGGCGTTTCATTTTACGGGAGTGGTAAAAGTAGCAACTCGCAATAGCGGTTACATCACCCACATCGACCATCAATTGGGAGATTACGTGCAGGAAGGCGACCAACTTGCCGAAATCAGCGATACGCGCAGCTTGGTTTTTCTATTGCAACTGCCTTATGAATTAAGACCTTATCTATCTGAAAACAAATTAGTTAACTTGCTTCTTCCCGATGGGCGGCTATTGAAGGGCAGCGTTTCATCTGCCATGCCCTCCGTTGACCCTGTATCGCAAACACAGGAGATTGTCATAAATATAACTAACAATGTCTCCATTCCCGAAAATTTGATTGCTAAAGTAAAAATTATTAAAAGTTCGAAGAAAAATGCGATTTCGTTGCCCAAAGCGGCAATTCTCACGGACGAGACGCAGGAAAATTTCTGGATTATGAAGATGATTGACAAAAAAACGGCTGTGAAAGTGCCCATCAAAAAAGGCATGGAGACGCAGGAGAGAGTGGAAATACTCTCCCCCACCCTCACCTCCGGCGATTTAATCTTGGAAACCGGCAATTATGGACTTCCCGACACGGCAACTGTGGTAATTGAAAAATAAGGAATAATATATTATCTTTGCACAAATTGTACAGATGAAACTTTTTCAGGAAATAGGACGTTATTGGCTTTTAATGGTGAAGGTTTTTTCGCTTCCCGATAATTGGCGGATGTTTTTTCGCCAACTGCCGCTGGAGTTGGAAAAGCTCGGGTTGCGCTCGCTCGGCATCGTAGGGATTATCTCCATCTTCATCGGGGCGATTCTCACCATTCAAACACAGTTGAATACGGCAAATCCGCTCCTTCCACGTTACACAACGGGATTGGTTACCCGCGATACGCTGCTGCTCGAGTTCTCATCTACCATTTTATGTTTGATTTTAGCGGGAAAAGTCGGCTCTAACATTGCCTCCGAAATAGGTACTATGCGTATTACGGAACAGATTGATGCATTGGAAATTATGGGAGTAAACTCGGCTAATTATCTCATTCTTCCGAAAGTTGTCGCTTTTGTGGTTATGATTCCTTTTCTGGTCATTATCAGCATGTTTATCGGAATGATTGGGGGCTATTGTGTGGGGGTATTTTCCGATGTAATTACCACATCGGATTTTATTTACGGCATTCAGTATGCCTTTGTGCCGTTCTACGTAACATATTCCATCATTAAGTCAGTTGTTTTTGCGTTCATTATTACGTCTGTATCCTCTTTTTATGGTTATTATGTTCGCGGTGGAGCGCTCGAAGTAGGCATTGCAAGTACGCGCGCAGTAGTTCACAGCAGCGTGCTCATTCTGTTATTCAACCTGATACTCACCGATTTGCTGCTCACTTAGCTTCTTCGGCGTCTTTATACCAGCCGGCATACATGGAGTAGTTGTAGGCAATCCGTTCGTTTATCTCCTTGCTTTGGCGCTCGTCCATCTGCTTGACAAACTTAGCCGGAACGCCTGCCCAAAGGGTGTGCGGCTCTATGTTTGCGTTACTCAACACCAATGCGCCGGCAGCCACAAGCGCTCCGGCTCCTATCACAGCATGGTCGAGAACGGTTGCTCCCATGCCTATCAATGCAAAATCGTGAATGGCAGCGCCATGTATCGTTACATTGTGCCCCACCGACACATAATCGCCTATCTCTACCGTTGATTGCTGGTACAATGTATGCAACACCGCGCCATCCTGTATGTTGACATGATTGCCTATCCTGATGGCGTTTACGTCGCCGCGCAACACCGCGCCAAACCAGATGCTGCAATCGTCTCCGATGACAACATCGCCCACAATGACTGCATTATCTGCAATAAAACAGTTCTTTCCTATTTTCGGAGTAAATCCCCGTACCGATTTTATAATTGACATACTATTTATCCTCACAATTACTTGCAACAAATTCAGAAGCAAACCTCTTTCTTTTGCAAAGGTACTACTATTTTTTCTATCTTTGCAACCATCTTTTAAAGCAAATCTTTATGCATACAATCCTATCGCCTTTTGCAAAGCCTCTATATGTAATGCTCAAACCTATCGGCGCAGTATGCAATTTGGGATGTAACTACTGTTATTATTTGGAGAAAAAAGAACTGTACCCTGCGTATCATAACTACGTAATGCCTGATCAACTGCTCGAAAAGTTTATACAACAGTATCTTCAATCTCAAACCATGCAGCAGATTCTTTTCACCTGGCATGGAGGAGAACCTTTAATGCGTCCTGCCACATTCTACCGGAAAGCGTTGGCATTGCAAAAAAAATATGCACATGGAAGGCAGATAGACAATTGTCTTCAGACAAACGGAACGTTATTAACGGACGAATGGTGTAAATTTTTCAAAGAAAACAATTTTCTCATTGGAATTTCTGTGGACGGACCTCAATACTGTCATGATCATTACAGGAGGACAAAAGACAATCGACCGTCATTTTTCAATGTGATGAAAGGCATTGCTTTACTTAAAAAACATGGCGTTGAGTTTAATATCATGGGCGTTGTGAATGATTACAACGTTGATTATCCTTTGGAGTTTTACAATTTCTTCAAAGAGATTGATTGTCATTATATTCAATTTGCGCCTGTTGTAGAAAGGATTGATGGGAAATTAGCCGCATGGAATGTGCCTTCCGGAAAATGGGGCGATTTTTTAATTGCAATTTTTGATGAATGGGTTAAAAAAGATGTCGGCAATTATTTTATTCAATATTTTGATTCAACGCTGGCAAATTGGGTTGGAGAACAACCCGGTGTATGTACGTTAGCTAAAACTTGCGGACAGGCAGGCGTTATGGAATTTAACGGCGATGTCTATAGTTGTGATCATTTTGTTTTTCCCGATTACAAACTTGGAAATATTAACACGCATACTTTGACCGAAATGATGTATTCCCCCAAACAGATAACATTTGGCAACGATAAATTCGACAAACTCCCCAAGCAATGCAAGGAGTGCAACTACCTGTTTGCCTGTTACGGAGAGTGTCCTAAAAACAGGATTGTCAAAACAAGCGAAGGTGAAGAAGGGTTAAACTATTTGTGTCGAGGCTATTATAAATTTTTCGATCACGTAGCGCCCTACATGGATTTTATGAAAAATGAATTAAACAACAAACGTTCACCGGCAAATGTGATGAACTTGTTTTAGAGTAAGCAATTGCCCTCTTACTGATGTTCGGGACGCAACAAATCGTTTACCGTTTTTACCGGACTGAACGTTTCGATGGGCGTTTCTACAAAAATGGTATTCCAGTGGCTCATGGCGCCATTCCACAATCCGGGCAGTTCCAGCGCTTTCAGTTCTCTTCCGTTCTTCGATTTGACGGAGATGAAACCCGTATTTTTGTCCACATAATGGCGCAGATCAAATTTTCGTCCTTTATAATCTTTTACAGCACACACCAAATCGACAGGGTTAAAATGTGTAGATTCCTGCATCAATTCTGCTTTTGTTGGATCTGAGACGTCAATTTGTGAACTTTCCAGAATTTGAGGAGAACTGCTGCCATCGCTATTCACAGTGATATAAGGACCGCCTCCCGGCTCGCCTTCGTTGAGCACCATTCCGCACACACGCAGCGGACGGTTTAATTTATTGTGAAGAAAATCAATCAATTTTTGACGTGAAAAAGATTTAATATCAGGATGATGGATGTAGAGGCGCGATTCGCAGAATTGTTTTATAACAGTCAATTTTGCCTGCGAAATAGCCGGATTTTCCAACTCATCCAAAAAGCCGAATATCTGTCGTTGGGTTTGAATCAAAATGCCTGCCAGCAGACGTTTGTAGGTAACGGTTGGTTTTTTACATTTGTCGGTGGTAACATTATCAATGTTTTTTATAAAAATAACATCGGCATCGATGTCATTTAAATTTTCGATGAGCGCACCATGTCCACCGGGGCGGAAAATCAACTCACCGTTTTCTCTAAAAGGCTCATTATCAGAATTTACAGCAATAGTATCAGTCGATGATTTTTGCTCGGAGAATGAGATGTTGAACCGACAATTAAGTTTTTTTGAATAAGAATCCAAATGGTCGTTGACATGTTTTTGGAACAGTTGCCGGTGTTCCGGCGACACCGTAAAATGGATATTAACGTTTCCTTCTGAGTTGGCTGCATAAAGCGATCCTTCCACCAGATGTTCCAAGACAGGCGTCCGCACCTCATCATCGTATTTGTGAAAAAGAAGCAATCCTTTTGGTAAATTTTTGTAATTCAATCCTTTCTCATCCAGCAGATTGCGAACAATTTCCTTATATTCTTCCTTTTTCAGCAACATCTCAATGTCTTGCCCGTGATTGTGAAAACAGGCAGCCTCCAAAGCCGCATAAAAACCGAAAAAACGAATATTTGAAAAGAATTTTTTCGCGAAAGCCTCCACCGGTTCATTGTTTTCGCTATCAAGAAATTCAAACAGATCTTTGAACATCCGGCTGGCGGCTCCCGATGCCGGTACAAATTTAACAATTTTCTTATTTTCAGAAAGATATTGATTCCAAAAATCAATAAAGTGATTTATCTGCTGAGGTTCTACCTGCATAATGCCATTTCCGGGTCCGGCTGCTTTAATAACAGTGAGAAACGGAAATCCCTGTACAAAACTGTGTAACTGGTTTTTGCATACTTCTTCCGTGATGCCTTTTTGATGCAATAGCTCAATGTCCGAAAGAGAAAAATTTGCCATAATAAGTGAGTAATTGGAATAATTTTCATTGAAAAACTGTTTTTTTGCAAGAAATCAGTTGCTCTTTTTGCTGAAAATGAGCATAATACTATATCTCACAAAATCTTTTGCAAGATAGTGTTTTTTTTATTTGCATTTGCTTTTTCAGGAAAAATCTTTCAAAGCCCGGCGACAAACTGTTTATTTTTCGTTTCTTAACAGTCATTGCAATCCATGTGATTGTGATCTATTTTTCAGGTGCAAGTTCAGCTACTAATTCTTCCAGTTTCATCAACTCGTCTTGATATTGCGCCGCTTTGAGGAATTCCAGTTTTTTGGCAGCTTCCTGCCCTTTTCGCGCAAGAATGTCATTTCGCTCAAACTCGCGCCAGTAAGGGGCATCAGATTGTGGTTCTGAGGGTCGTGGGGTCGAGCCCCATTTTCCACCCACCAAAAAACGGCTTTAGAAAGAAGATCTAAAGCCGCTTTTTTATTGTTTACTTCTCTAATTGCTTCATTGCTTCCGCCAGACGGACAAATTCGTGGCGATAGCCCTGTTTGTCTTCGCC
>JGI20166J26741_11478251_pt1 | contig 13055 bp, 7 predicted proteins | sample TergutCu122P5_FD_26741 | JGI IMG/M metagenome (IMG submission 26741)
GGCAACGGTGACGCTCCGGCCAATCCATCGATCACCCTCCGGCGATCGCACCGACCTCGTCACCCCGGCGGCGCGGTGATCGCTCACCTGGCAGGTCACCAGGCAACCGATGGATGCGTGAACCGCACCGGCCGACGGGTGGCGTCCTGGCGAGGTTCAACTGCGTACCATCATTCTTGAGCCTGGGCCGGGCGATAGGCAACCCACGGGCCGGAACTACAGGGCTGTAGTTTCGCCCAATCGGCGTGTCTTCGCTTCTGCGTCAAGTTGTCCACTGGAATCCCCAGGACGTCCACAGCGTTGTACACAGGGACAACTTAAGAAGCCGCCAAGAAACCGGGCCAACGGTCGATCTCAACTTGAAGGACTCGCCGGGTTGGACGAAAATTGACCCAAATGCCGTTACAGTAGGTGTGATAACTCTGGTGTGACGAGATGCCGCTGCTGCGCCGACGGGCGCGCGCATTGAGAAGGGACAACAACGTGGACGCGAAGACACCCAGGCCGCCGGAGCCTGTCGTCGCACCCCGCTTGAGCGAAGCCTCGCCGACGAGCGGGATGCCCGCTGCGAAGGGCGACGCGATGGCGGAAGCCCAAGCCGTCCTTGCGCAGATCAAGGCCCGGACTGCCGGGCGCAAGCCAGTTGCCCCGCCGCCCGTGGTCAGGCCCGCGCCGGTGGCGCCGGTCGTCACCCCGCCGCCGGTCGTGAAGCCGGCGCCGGAGGTCCAGCCCGTCGCCCCGCCGCCCGTCGTCAAGCCAACTCCGCCCCCGGTCGTCGCCCCGCCGCCGGTGGTCGAGGCCGAGGCCAGCACCGCCGACCCGACCGTCATCCGCATCGACGAGCCCGTCGTCCCGCCGGCCGATCAACCGGAGACCCCGGCGCCGCTGCCGGCGCAGACTGTCGCAGAGCCGGCCGTCGTCGAACCGGAGCCTGAACCCGAGCCCGAGCCGGAACCCGAGCCTGAGCCCGAACCCGAGCCCGAGCCGGAACCCGAGCCGGAACCCGAGCCGGCGCCCTTCACACGCAGCGAGATCTTCCGACCCGTCGTGGCTGCCCCGCCCGTCGCGCCCGCCGCGCCGGCGTTCCAGGCGCCAGCGGCGCCGCAGGCGCCCGCGCCCGTCGTCGCGCCGGTTGCGAAAGCCCCGGCAACTGCCCCGGCCAGTGCCGCCCCGAAACCGTCGAAGCCTGCGGCGAGCGGCGGCGCCCGTCCCCCTAAGACACGCCGCAACCCGCTGATGTGGGTGCTGGTCGGCCTCCTCGTGCTGGCGCTGGCGGGCGTCGGCTCGCTTCTCGCAACCGTCAAGTACATGGACGGCCGGGCGAAGATCGGCGCCTCGCTCGCCGGCGTCGACGTCACCGCGCAGACGTCCGAGCAGCTGCAGGCCACGGCTGGCCGACTCGGCGGCAATCTCAAGCTCATCACCGACCTGGCAGGCAAGCAGTTGTGGTTCGATCTCGGCGCGCTGGGCGTCACCGTCGATCGCGCCAAGACGGCCGAACAGGTTCTGTCCATCGGCTCCGGCAGCAAGGTGCCGTGGTGGCCGTTCAACAAGACCGACGTGCCGCTGACCATGGACTACTCGGCCGACGACCTGCAGAAGACGCTGGACGGCGCCTACATCCCGGCCGATCAGGAGCCCAAGAACGCCTCGATCACGTTCGACCAATCCAACAGCGTCTTCAGTGTCGTCGACGCGCAGCCCGGTGTTGCCGTCGACATCGCGCCCGTCGAGGAGGCCATCAACACGCTGGCGTCCGGCGGCACCGTCGGCACGGTCATGCTGACCACCAAAAGCGTCCCCGCCGCGATCTCGACCGAAGCGGCCCAGCAGGCCGTCGACGCGGGCGACGCCCTGGCCGCGCAGAAGTTCACCTTCACCGCCGGCAGCAAGTCGGTCACGCTGAAGCCGTCGTGGATCATGCCCTGGGTGACGTTCACCCCGGACGAGGCGACGGGCACCATCACCGTGGGCATCGACGACGCGGCGATCACCGAGAACCTGCCCGACCTGCTCAACGCGCAGATCGCGAACCCCCCCGTGAACCAGCGGGTGCTGTACAGCCCCGACGGCAAGAAGATCGCCGTCGAGTCGGTCGGCAAGAACGGCACGGTCATCACCGACGCCGACTCGGCGGCCGCCGTGACGGCGCTGATCAACGCCCTCAAGTCGAACCAGCCGCTCAATATGAACCTGCAGATCGTCGCGAAGGCGTTCACCAGCGAGAACGTCACCGTCGGCGGCGCCTACGACCAGCCGCACGGCAGCAAGTGGATCGAGATTAACCAGTCAACGTTCTGGCTGACGCTGTGGGAGGGCACGACGTTCGTCAAGAAGTTCCGCTGCGTGACCGGCGCCGTCAAGACCCCCACTATCACCGGCACGTTCTACATCGATCGCCGGTTCATCGCCAAGGACATGGTGGGCGTGAACTGGGACGGCAAGGCATGGTCGGTCGGCGGGGTGCCCTACACGCAGTTCTTCCACAACGGCTACGCCATCCACGGCGCGCCTTGGCGGTCGTCATTCGGCTATCGCGGCTCACACGGCTGCGTGAACCTGTCGGTCAAGGACGCCAAGTACGTCTGGGACTGGGCGTCACTCGGTGTCAAGGTCGTCGTTCACTGGTGATTCTCTCGGGGCGGGTTCGGGGTGGGGAGTTCCCTCGTCGCACCGCTCCCGGACGGCACATGGGCTTCGCCCATTATCGCGCCGCCCTCCCGCTGAAGTTCCGCTCCAATACCGGCGCTCCCGGGCACCCCACGAAGTTCTCTCCCTTCGGTCGACAACTTCGCGAGGACCCCGACCCGGACCGCCGCGGTCTTTCCGCTCCAACCTGCGCCGACGGAACTCCCCACCCCGACCCCTTGGCGCGTTTGCATCAGTCGAGCGTGCGACGACCTGAGAAGGCTCGTCCGAGGGTGACCTCGTCGGCGTACTCCAAGTCACCGCCGACGGGTAGGCCGCTGGCCAGGCGGCTGACGGTGACGTCGGGGAAATCCTTGAGCAGGCGGGCGATGTAGGTGGCGGTGGCCTCGCCCTCGAGGTTCGGGTTGGTGGCGAGTATCACCTCGGTGATCTGCTGGTCGGCCAGACGCGCCAGCAGCTCGCGCAGGCGCAGCTGGGACGGCCCGCGGCCCTCGATCGGCGAGATCGCCCCGCCCAGCACGTGGTACAGGCCCCGGAACTCGCGGGTGCGCTCGATGGCGGCGACGTCCTTCGACTCCTCGACGACGCAGATGGCCCGCCTGTCGCGCCGGGGGTCGGCGCAGACGCGACAGAGGTCGGCCTCGGCGACGTTGAAGCACACCGAGCAGAAGTGCACGCGTTCCTTGAGTTGGATCAGGGCGTCGGCCAGGCGCGCGACGTCTTCGACGGGCTGGTCGAGCAGCCAGAAGCCGATGCGCTGGGCGCTCTTGGGCCCGATGCCGGGCAGGCGCCCGAGCTCGTCGATGAGGGTCTGGATGGCACCCTCATACATCGTCGCTCTCCTCCGCGATCAGCTCGGCCCCGAGCGCCGTGGACAACAGCTCCGTCGGGTCGATGTCGTCGTCGAGGTCGTCATCGTCCAGCGAGATCGCGTCGACGTCGGGGGCGGCCTGGTCGGTGGAAGGTGGGGGGCTGTCGAACCGGGCGGGCGCTTCGGCGGGGGCCGGACGGGACGCCTCGGGCTGGGGCGCGCGCGCCGGGGCCTGGGCGCCGGCGGGACGCTGCTGGCGGGCGGCGGCGTCCGGGCCTGTGAGGATGGGCGTGATGCGCCAGCGCAGGCCGGTGACGGACGCCAGGGCGTCGCCCAGTATCTGCTGGCTGCCGCTCATGAAGCTGTCGCGCGCCCCGGCGTTCGAGAACCCGAGCGTCAGGTTGCCGTCCCGCGCCTCGACGGGCTGCGCGTTCTGTGACAGCAGGATCCACGAGAACCGCCTGGCCTGCGCCACCTTCTCCATCACCGCCGGCCACGCCTGCCGCAGCTCGTTCAGGCCGAAGGCGCCCGCAGTGGTTGGGCCTGTCGAAACCGGTGGGCGTGTGTCTTCAGCCGGATCTGGTTTCGACGAGCTCAACTGACGATCCGGTGCGCTGGTTGGGCCTGTCGAAGCCGGCGGTCGCTGCTCGGTGCGTGGCGCCGGGGGCCGCTCGTCGTCGGTGTCGAAGCGCGGGCGTCCGGACGGCGGGGTGTCCCGCTGGTTGGGCGAGGGAGCGGAGCGACCGGGGTCGAAACCGGCGGGCGCTGGACCGGGCGTGGTCTCGACGCCGCGCGTTTCACGCGCTTGCGGTTCCTGAGCCTGTCGAGGGGCGATCGGCGCGCGATCCGGGGCCGGACCACCGGCCAGGCGTCGCTCGACCTTGTCGAGCCGGTCGGCCAGGGCGGCGACGTCCTGGTCGGGCAGCATGACCTTGGCGCACATCAGTTCGAGGTGCAGGCGGGGCGACGTGGTGCCGCGCATGCCCGTCAGGCCCTTGGCGATGACGTCCGCCGCGTACGTCAGGCGTGCCTGACCCCAGCGCTCGGCCTGGGCCTTGAGGCGCTCGCCCTGGTCGGCGGCGACGTCCAGCAGGCCGGACGAGATGGCGTCCGGCACCGAGGCGACGATCAGCACGTCGCGCAGGCGCTGCAGCAGGTCGGCGGCGAAGTGGCGGGGGTCCTGGCCCGACTCGATCACCCTGTCGATGGCCCCGAACACGCCGGGCCCGTCGTGGGCGGCCATGGCGTCCACCGTCTCGTCCAGCAGGGCGTCGGGCGTGTAGCCGAGCAGGGCCGTCGTGTCGGCGTAGGTGACCCCATTCGGACCGGCGCCGCCGAGCAGTTGGTCGAGCACGCTGAGGGCGTCGCGCACGCTGCCGGCGCCCGCCCGCACGACGAGCGGCAGGACGCCCGGCTCCGTCGCCACGCCCTCCTCCTCGCAGATCTTGTCCAGGAACGACTGCAGCACCTTGGGCGGCACCAGCCTGAACGGGTAGTGATGCGTGCGCGACTTGATCGTGCCGATCACCTTGTCGGGCTCGGTGGTCGCGAAGATGAACTTGACGTGCGGCGGGGGCTCCTCCACCAGCTTCAGCAGGGCGTTGAAGCCCTGGGTCGTCACCATGTGGGCCTCGTCGATGATGTACACCTTGTAGCGCGACCGCACCGGCTGGAAGAAGGCCCGCTCGCGCAGATCGCGGGCGTCGTCGACCAGGCCGTGGGTGGCGGCGTCCAGCTCGATGACGTCGATGCTGCCCGGGCCGCCAGTGGCGAGATCGCGGCAGCTCTGGCAGACGCCGCAAGGCGTCGACGTCGGCCCCTGCTCGCAGTTCAGGCAGCGGGCCAGGATGCGGGCACTGGACGTCTTGCCGCACCCGCGCGGCCCCGAGAACAGGTACGCGTGGTTGACCTTGTTGGCGTCGAGCGCCCGCTTCAGGGGCTCCGTGACGTGCTCCTGCCCGATGACCTCGGCGAACGTGTCCGGACGGTACCGCCGGTACAGCGCCAGCGGCGCGGCGCCGGACGGGGGTGCGCCTTGCTCAACCACCGGGTCGGACGTCGGCTTCTTGGTGGGCCGGGGGCGGGCCTTCGAGGCTGGCGTCGGTGCGACTAGCTCAACCACCGATGTCTCTGTGACAAGGGCGTCCACCGGTGCGTCGAGCAGCCCCGGGCCGTCCTGATCGTAGCGGTCGTCGTCGGCCAGGGCGTCGTCCATCACATCGTCATCCACGATCACCCAGCCTACGTGGCTCGACTGACGTTTTCCCGCACAGACAGCGGTTCCCCGCGCACCCGCCAGAGCTCGGGTACCCTTGCTGTCTTTCGACCCTGGGGGATTGGCGAGGTAGCGCCGCACGGGGAACCGCCTCCCAGTGTACCGGACGGCGGCGCGCGCGACCCCAGGCCCGTCATCCTGCGGCGGAGCGACCGGTCCTGGACCCTCTTGTTTCCACAATGATGAAACTGTGTTTTACTCTGTTGGAGGATAGGCGTACTCTATGAGCCATGGACGCATTGGCTCTCGCAAGGTGGCAGTTCGGCATCACAACCGTCTACCACTTCCTCTTCGTGCCCATGACCATCGGCCTCATCTGGCTGGTGGCTATCATGCAGACGAAGTGGCACAACTCGGGCAACGTCTCCTGGTACAAGCTGACTAGGTTGTTTGGGAAGATTTTCCTGATCAACTTCGCAGCAGGTGTCGTCACAGGCATCGTGCAGGAGTTCCAGTTCGGCATGAACTGGTCCGAGTACAGCCGCTTCGTCGGTGATATTTTCGGCGCCCCTCTTGCGCTGGAGGCACTCATCGCTTTCTTCATGGAGTCGACGTTCGTCGGCCTGTGGATCTTCGGATGGAACAAGTTGCCCAAGAAAGTTCACTTGGCAATGGTCTATCTGACGGCCGCTGGCACGACGATCTCGTCGATCTTCATCCTGGCCGCCAACAGCTTTATGCAGAACCCCGTTGGCGCCACGTTCAATCCCGAGACTGGCCGGGCCGAACTGGTGAACATGCTTGACTTGGTCACCAACCCGTTCTTCCTGGTCACGTTCCCGCACGTCCTCGCAGCATCGTTCATGCTGGCGGGTGGCATGGTCGTGGCGGCCGCCGGCTGGTGGTTCGCCAAGACCCGTCCCGCCATGCAGGCCGCTGCCAAGAAGGACGCCGCTGCTGACGCTCAGGTCGCCGAAGACCACTCCACCTGGCGCACGGCCACCCGCTTCGGCGCGTGGTTCGTCCTGGTGGCGTCGGCTGTCAGCATCCTTTCCGGCCACTTCCAAGGCCAAGTCGAGGCGAAGTACCAGCCGCTCAAGCTGGCTGCCTCGGAGGGCCTGACCGACAAGAGCTACCCGAATGGCCATGCCCCGTTCGCGGTGCTCGGGTTCTTCAACGCCGACGGCACGAAGACCACAGCGGTCATCGAGCTGCCCAGTGTCTTGTCGATGCTGGTCGACTACAAGCCAAGCACCCCGGTGCTCGGCCAGGTCGATCTGGTGACGAAGTTCCAGACCTGCACGGCGACCAACCCGCTGTCGGGCACGTCGACCGACTACCTGGTGCCAGTCGACGACGGCACGGTGCCGCTGAACCAGCTGCAGAAGGACGTCATCGCCAAGGCGAAGTGCACACCGATCACCAACCTGGCGACGATCGAGGCCATCTCGATGCCGAACCTGTGGGTGACGTTCTACTCGTTCCGCCTGATGATCCTTGCCGGATTCGTCATGCTGGCGTTCTCGATCATCATCCTCGCCAAGACCAAGCCCAGCGCCAACCTCAAGGGTGGCAAGGCCTGGACCGCGCTGATGATCTCGATGCCGTTGATCCCGCTCGTCGCCTCGGCGGCCGGCTGGATCCTCACTGAGATGGGCCGTCAGCCCTGGATCGTCTATGGGGTGTTGCCCACCACGGCTGCCGTCTCACCGACGGTCGCCGGCGGTGAGGTGCTCGTCTCGATGATCCTGTACACGGCCATCTACGCGGTTGTGGCGGTCATCGTCGTCAGCCTCTTCCTCAAGACCATCCGTCAAGGACTGCCGGACGCCGAAGCGGCGTCGTCCGCCACAAGCGGCGACGACGATGACGCTGTCCTGCACTTCGCATACTGAAAGGACCAATAGACATGCTTATTCCTATGGCTGCTAGTGCTGCTTGGCAGCAAGGTCTTTGGTTCGTCCTGATCGCGGTGCTGTGGATCGGGTTCTTCGTCCTGGAGGGCTTCGACTTCGGCGTCGCCATGCTGTACCCGATCATCGGCGGCAAGTCCGATGCCAAGCGTCGCGTCATGGTCAACGCCATCGGCCCGACGTGGGACGGCAACGAGGTGTGGCTGTTGACGGCCGGCGGGGCGACGTTCGCCGCCTTCCCCGGTTGGTACTCCACCCTGTTCTCGGCGCTGTATCTGCCGTTGTTCCTGGTGCTCGTGGGCCTGATCGCCCGCGGTATCTCGTTCGAGTACCGTTCACTGCACCCGGAGACCAAGTGGCGCTTCACGTTCGACTGGCTGAACACCATCGGCTCGACGATCATCGCGCTCGTGCTCGGCGTTGGCTTCGCCAACTTCGTGCGCGGCATGAAGGTCGGCTCGGACATGCTGATCCAGGGCGACTTCATTCAGCGCTTCTTCGGCCTGTTCACGCCGTTCACCCTGCTCGGTGGCGTGCTGTTCGTCATCCTCTTCGCCAGCCATGGGGCTCAGTTCCTGGCTATCAAGACGAAGGATGAGGTCGGCGAGGCCGCCCGCAAGGTCGCCGATCTCGCGGCTCCGATCGCCGCCGTGCTGCTCGCCGCCTACGTGATCTGGGGCACGGCCGCCTACGCGACCGCCAACCCCTACACGGCTGGGTGGGGTCAGATCGTCCGGTGGATCGTCGCCGCCATCTCGGTGATCGCCTTGGTCGCCGCCATCCTCATGGGCCGCATGAAGCGGCCGGGCATCGCCTTCATCGCGTCAGCTGCATCGATCGCGATGATGGTCGCCTGGGTGATGGTCTCGATCTACGGCTCGCTCGGCTTCGTGTCGCCTGACGGCACGATCCCGGCGGCACTGAACATGACGACGGCCGCATCGACGCAGCTCACGCTGACGCTGATGATGATCGTCGCCTTCATCATGGTGCCCATCGTCTTGGCCTACACGGCCTGGGCGTACTGGGTATTCCGCAAGCGCCTCAACACGATGAACGCTCCGGTGCATGGCACGGCCGGCGCGGGCATCCACGCGGGGCACTAGTCCACAACCGACGGAGCCGGGTCCGGAACACGGGCCCGGCTTCGTCGTGTCTGGGCGGGTACACTTGCCCCGGGGCCTAGACCGGGGGCTGACGCATCGGAGGGCGGTGACTGTGGTGTTCCACGAGCGAAGGCTTGAGGTTCACGCCGCGCGGTCCGTAGCGCAGCGGAGGAGCACCGGCGTAAGGGAGCCCTCATAGTGGAGGCGTAGCCGGAACGACCTTCGCGACGGAACAGCACAGTCACGGCCCGACACAAGCTCTGACCAACAGAGAGGAACACGCATGGCACCGCCAATCAACCCGCGGCTGCTGCGCGAGGCTAAGGCCACGCAGGGGTACGTGGTGGGCGTCGGCGTCGTCGGGGTGGCGCAGGCCGGCCTGATGATCGTCCAGGCGGGTTTGCTGGCTGGTGCGATCGCGCACGCGTTCTACGAGCGCACGATGGACGGGATACCGCTGGCGGCGGCGCTGCTGCTGGTGGTGTTCGCGGTGCGCGGCCTGCTGACGTGGCTGAGCTCGTGGCTGGCGCAGCGGGCGTCGGCCGAGGTGAAGTCGTCGCTGCGGCGGCGCGTCATGGCGGCGCGGCTGGCCCGCCCCGAGAGCCTGACGCCGACGGCGTCGCTGGTGACCGTGATGACCACCGGGCTCGACGCCATCGACGGCTACTTCGGCAAGTATCTGCCACAGTTCCTGATGGCCGCGACGGTGCCCGTCATCGTGGGCGTCGCGCTCGGCATCCACGACCTGACGAGCCTCGTCATCGTCATCGTCACGATTCCCCTGATTCCGGCGTTCATGGTGCTGATCGGCTGGACGACATCCGCACAGGTGGCCCGTCGCTTCAAGGTGCAGTTGCGCCTGGCCAACCACTTCGCCGACCTCGTCGCTGGCCTGCCGACGCTGCAGGTGTTCGGACGCGCCCGCGCCCAGGCCAAGGGCCTGCGCGCCACCGAGGCCGCGTCCCGCAACGAGACCATGGCCACCCTGCGCGTCGCCTTCCTGTCGGCCGGCGTCCTCGAGCTCATGGCCACCCTGTCCGTCGCCCTCATCGCCGTCACCATCGGGTTCCGCGCCCAGGCTGGCGACCTCGACCTGCGCACCGCCCTCTACGTCCTGATCCTCGCCCCCGAGGTCTACCTGCCGATCCGCATGGTCGGCGTCCACTTCCACGACTCCGCCAACGGCAACGCCGCCGCCGACGCCGCCTACGCGATCATCGACGCCGCTGAGGACGCCCGTCGAGGGGCTACGGACTCCAAGTCGACAGCGCCTGGCACAGAGCCTAGGCCGGGGGGCTGGCTTCGATGTCCGTCCGCCCCCAGCGGCGCTGGGCGCAACATGGCCGCGCGCGTTGCCGAAGACCAGTCGGCGTTCCTAGCGGACGGGGGCGGCGGCAGCGAAGACTGGGGTGCCCTGGAGGCCGTAGCTCCGTGCCAGGCGCCACTGCTCACCTTGGACGACGTCGGGTACCGCTACGCGGGCACGGACGCTGATGCGCTGGCGTCGCTGAGCTTGAGCGTCCACCCGGGCGAGATCGTGGCGCTGGCCGGTGCGTCGGGGGCGGGCAAGACGACGGCGCTGGAGTTGGCGCTGGGGGTGTTGCGGCCGACGTCGGGCCGGGTGCTGGCGGCGGGTGAGGAGTTGACGCCGGAGCGGGTCGAGGCCTGGCGGCGCCAGATCGCGTGGGCGGGGCAGACGCCAGGGCTGCTGGGGCCGACGGTCGCGGACGACGTGGCGCTGGGCCTGCCGCCGGGAGAGGTGCCAGACGCGGTAGCGTTGCGCGACGCGCTGGATCGCGTCGGGGGCGAGAGCATCGCGCTGGATCACAGCGTGGGCGACGACGGCGAGTCGCTGTCGGCGGGTGAGCGGCGCCGCGTGGCTATGGCTCGCGCACTGCTGCGCGTCGAGCGCGGTGGGGCGCGACTGCTGCTGCTGGACGAGCCGACGGCGGGGCTGGACGAGGCCCGCGAGACACAGATACTGACCACCCTGCGCGACCTCGGCGTCGGCGTGCTGGTGGTGTCGCATCGCGAGGCGGTGCTGGCCGCCGCCGACCGCGTCGTCGAGGTGCAGGCGCCCGTCGTCGAGGAGGTGGCGCGATGATCGACGACCTGATGCCACGCCTCAAGCCGGAACCCGAGCTCGACACCCGACACCCTGAGGAGCCCAGTATCCCCGCCGGGCGGGAGGGCGCCGCGTCGAGCGGGGCGTCCAACGTCCGGACGCTGGTGACGCGGCTGATCGGCGAGCTGCCGAACGGGTGGTGGCGGCTGGTCAGCGCGGCGCTGCTGAGCATCACCGCGACGGGCGCGACGGTGGCCCTGATGGGCGTCTCGGCGTGGCTGCTGTCGTACGCGGCCGAGCGACCGCCCGTCCTGTACCTGCTGGTGGCGGCGACGGCCGTGCGGACGTTCGGCACGTCGCGCGGCGTGTTCCGCTACTTCGAGCGCCTGCGGTCGCACGACGTGGCCCTGCGCATGCAGTCGGCCCTGCGGGTGGGCGTCTACGACCGTCTGGCCCGGACGACCCTGCTGGGCGCCAGGCGGGGCGATCTGCTGATGCGGGTCACCGCCGACGTCGAGGCCATCATGGACGTCGTCGTGCGCATCGCGCTGCCCTTCGCGTCGGCTGGCGTCGTGCTGATCGGCACGGTGATCATCCTGGCGACGCTGAACGCGCCGTCGGCCGTCGTGCTGCTGGCCTGCAGCGTGCTGGCCGGTCTCGGCATGCCGCTGCTGGCGCAAGGGCTCAGCCGACGGGCCGACCGGGGCCTGGCGCCGGCGCGCGCCGAGCTGGCGCAACTCGTACACGCCGTCACGCGGTCGTCGACGGACATCGTCGCCTACGGTCGCGTCGAGGACGAGCTGACGGCCGTCGCCGCCGTGGACGCCAGGCTGCGCAAGGCCGAGGCTCGCGCCGCCTGGACGCGGGGGCTCGCCACCGGCGGCCAGCACGTCGCCATGGGCCTGGCCGTCGCCGCCGCGCTGTGGTTTGGCGGGCAGGCCGTCGCGTCGGGCGCCATGCCGGGCCGCGATCTCGCCGTCCTGGCCCTCGTGCCGCTGGCCCTGCACGAGGTGTTCGGCGACCTCACCAAGGCCGCCCAGACCATGACCCACGCCTCGTCGGCACTCCGTCGCGTCGTCGCCCTGTTGATGGCCCGGCCCGTGGGCTCCGGTGATCGGGTGGTCGAGCAAGGCGGCGTGGCGGCGCGCTCGTGCGACTCACCTGGCGAGACCGCTGTTGGCGATGGCCGAGGGGCTACGGACTCCAGGGCACCCCAGTCTTCGCTGCCGCCGCCCCCGTCCGCTAGGAACGACGCTGATGCCAGTGGGCAACGAAGTGTTTCGCCGCGACCTATGTCGCAGGGGGCGGACGGACATCGAAGCCAGCCCCCCGTCCTAGGCCCCTCGGCTGTCCTGCGTCTCGACGGCCTCGCGATCGGGTGGCCGGACGAGCCGGTGCTGGTCGAGGGGATCGACCTGGCGCTGGCGCCGGGGCAGACGGTGGCGGTGACGGCGCCGTCCGGGGTGGGCAAGACGACGCTGGCGGCCACACTGCTGGGATTGATCCCGTCGCGCGGGGGGACTTTAAAGGCGACACCGAGTATCGGGTATCTGGCGCAGGACGCCCATATCTTCGCAACGACGGTGGCGGAAAACGTGCGCATCGGCAACCCGCACGCGACCGACGATGACGTGCGCGCCGCCTTGGCGCTGGCCGGGCTGGGGCACCTCGACCCCGAGCGCATCGTCGGCGAGGACGGCGGCACGCTGTCGGGTGGCGAGGCCCGCCGCGTCGCGCTGGCGCGGTTGTTGGTCGTCAGCCCGCGTCCGGCGCTGACGATCCTGGACGAGCCAACGGAGCATCTGGATGCCGAGACGGCCGCCAAGTTGATGGACGACATCTGGTCGACGACCCTGCCCGACGGCGCCCTGCTGGTGCTGACCCACGACCCGGGCGTCGTGGCGAGGTGCGACCGCGAGGTGCGGCTGGTGCCAGTCGCCGGTTGAGCCTGTCGAAACCACGTTCCCGGTCAGCTCACGGGGTCCTGCCTTCGGCAGGAAGACGGTGGTGGGGTACCGTCGCCCTGCCGCAGGCAGGGTCCCGTGAGGTCTGTGGGGGCGTCACCGGTCAGGTCACGGGGTCCTGCCTTCGGCAGGAAGGCGGTGGAAGGTCGCGCGGCGTGAGTTTGACAGTGCGCAGGAGCCTGCCATATCGTGGACGCGCTCTTGTCCGAGGGTCGGGCAGCTTGGGGGCGTGGACACCGGGGGGTCGTCGTGTTTGGTTTTGGTCGTGCTGCTGTTCGTGGCGGGTCGGGGTGTGGTGTTGGGGGTCGTGCCGTGGTTCGGTTTGGCCGTGT
>JGI20166J26741_11478473_pt1 | contig 13046 bp, 14 predicted proteins | sample TergutCu122P5_FD_26741 | JGI IMG/M metagenome (IMG submission 26741)
GTATCCTCCTGAAGATGAGCACTTGAGGCTCGAAACATGTAGAGTAGATTAATATTTTATGAATAAATAATAATCAGTGCACAAAAGTTGGTAATTAATACATAGTCAAGGTTACTGGATATCCAACCACATTTACAGCTAACACTTCAGTCCTGTGTGATCAACATTTAAAGTGTCTGAAGTGTTCTGTCATATCAATTCAGTGGCATCTGACAGCATAGAACAAAATATGTACTTAAAATTTTTGTGCAAAGGTCAGAAAGAGGGTATTCAGAACTTACTAATTAATGCAAATAACATTTGGAGACATAACAATAAAGCAAACATTTATTAATAATACTGCTTGTATGGTTTGCTTCACACAGTTTCTGACATTGCAAACTTCAAAATAATATGGGCATGTGTGAAGTCTTTTATGTTCCAGACACCCAATCCCCAGGGTAAGGGTCAGCATATGACAAGAAAGAAAATACAAGTTACAAGGAGGAGGAGGAATGAGCCTAAGAAAAAAGAACAAGTGGCATGCCTTACCATCTGTGGATTAACATGCCAAGTCGTGCGTATGTTGGTGTCCAACATTATACGCATATCAGCAGTGAGCTGCAAAAGACAGTAGGTGAGGCAGCCCACAAAATCCAGCTCATGATTGCCAGCACCAAATACAAGTCCACGGTGATTTGTGAGCTTGTGGAGAGCCTCCATCACTGCCATCTGATCAGCAATGCTGTCTGTTGAGCGTGACAGCAGGAAAAGCGTAGTACGATTCAGGCAATGGTACAAACCTGATGAAGATAACACACATTAATCTTCTAACATCTTCACTCTAAAATACGTATTGATCCTCTGTTGATTTTGGTAGTGCTATACTACAGGAACACAACAGGACATGCAACTCGAAAATCCTGATATGGAACAATTTTCTCAACACTTAAAATATATTAAAAGAAAGGTAAAGGAGTCCCATACCAGGCTCAGTGTGGCCCAGAGGGTTCCAGAAGGTTTAGGCTCCCAGATTTTCATGACATTCGGCACATGAAGGTGGTGAGGTTGTCAGCCCCACGCACCGGCCGCCTTTACCCCCAGAAAGTGTTCCTACTTAAAATATATTAATACCAGTAATGGTAAAAGCAAAGTTGTTCCTGTGCAGGTATAGCTCTACTCACTAACCTCAGCATTAGATAAAGGTGAATGGTCAGCCTCACACCCTAGCCACTTTACCCAAGGAAAGAGGCCTGGGTACCCAATAAATAGGAGATCTGGGTTGGTGCCACAGCTGACCCAGATGTTTTGGTGATGAATACAAAAATGTACAATATAATAACCACTCATTCTTCAAGATGCAAGTACTGAGAACTGTGGATGTTTATATAATAGGGGTAAAACTTCTTATTAATCATACAGCACCTTCAATACAAAGTACATAAAAATCACACATAAAGGTTATGTCAATATAAATAATGAAAAAAGGCTCCATGAACTTTACAAACCTTCTAGCGGGAACTGTATAGGTGAACGTCGCTTAGCTTGAGAGATCAGTTTCACTACAAAGTCAAACACTTCATGTGGGTCCTTTGCAAATGTACCTGTCAACACATATAAACATTATGTGAACTTCACAAACTTGATACTGCTGTGGCTAATGCTTGCAGATAAGGCCTATTCAACATGTGTGACTCTTCTCACTTCAGCAACAAAGGAAGGTCATTTCTGCAGTGACAGAACCTACAAGGCAGACTCAGTTACAACTGACAGCAAAATGCTGCATAAAATTACATCCAAGAGATGGGACCTGCAACTCAGTATGGTTTACAGGATATGATAGAGGCCCCCTAGTTATCGCAATCAAAATGTTCTCCCATTTCCATAGATGAAACAGGGAAAGGAATGTGGGAACATCTGCAATGGATTTGGCTAGTCTCATACATAAGACTTTGGGCACAGAAGAACAGCAACTCACCTCTACACCATCAGGTCCCCTCAAACTGCTTTATGGTTCAAGTATACATTATAAAATGCATAAAAGCACAATTTATTTATGCCGTTGCAGGGAGGGTACAAAACTGAGGAACAAAAACCAGAGTCAAGGTTAAATTAGAATATGCTGTAACTGCTTTTGTTAGACTATGAAGCTGAACACCACCAACACACACGCCCTTCCGTCGCTGCCGCCGACAATGACGACGACGACAACAAGGAGAAAAAAGATTTTGAAAACTGTGCATTTAACAATATCATATTCTGCATTAAAAAATAAAAAGTAAAGGTCAGAAGATAACTGCGCTCTTCTCGGTTATTATGCAGCAGGTAGTGGTAATTTCTTACCGACATTTTGGGACAGCCTATCAGTTCCATCTTCAGAATCCAAAAGAAACTTGAAATCACACAAGCAAAGGTCACACCATGACATGCCTATACAGGCACAGAGGGGAGGTAGAGGTAGGCTTCAACCTATTCGCAACCCAGCAAAACCCAGTCCCCATTGTACAGTACACTGGGTGGGCCTCAGGGCCAGTCTGGAGGGCACAGAAAATCTCGCACCCACTGGGATTCAATCCCCGGACCGTCCAGCCTGTGGCAAGTCACTATACTGATTACACTACCCTTACCATCACAGGATAACAGTACTAACCTAAAAATACATCTGTAAGCACTAATTTGAAATAATGAGAAAAAATCCCTGCAACACTTTTTCATTAGCAGAAATTATATAGTGTCAAATGAGATGTATATGTCATTATTGTAAAAAGTGGACAAAAAAATTGGTCACAACCTACTTCAAGGTACAATCCTGGCATTTTCCTCAACAAGTTAACTTCAGTGAGAATAAAAACTAGAAACTTTCTGAATACAAGTCTAGGTACTACCATTAGGTTAACCTATCTCAGGAGTCAGGGTTACAGTTTTAACCTAGTCATTAGGGATACAGGCCCATGAATGCACACTAAATTGAAGTGACTCAGGATCACATCACATGGTGGGCTATGTTGTTCGAATTATTTTAACTTTCCTAACCCTAAAAGAACTTACAAGCAGTCAGAGAAACTTAACATCAGAAACAACAGATCAGAACAAGTGAAAGTGGAGGTGTTGATCTATTGAGATAATATTGACAGCTTTTAACATGAGATATTGCAACCCTTTCATGATTATAACACAGGGCTCCATGTTGGCATTTCATGTCCCTTAAGTCTTGACACAGCCAGCTGCTGGTCAGATTACAAATTTCTTTTACCTCGGAGAGATTCTGATACCTTCTGAAATATAAGTTCAAAGTCTTGATCAACACACAGTGAATTCTTCCTAATAACTCTGCAGTGATCAGCTACAATTATCACATGTTCTAGTTACATATAATAGAAACATACAACACACATCAGACACACAAAACACAAATTTCTATGGGCAATTCTTTTCTTTATAACATGTCAGAAAGGGCAAGCATGTATTATGTGATGATCACCTTGCCACAGTTTGTCCACTATCCGTGCAGCCAGGTAGCAGACGTTGGGTGCAATATACTGTGGACTTCCGCCAGGTACTACAGGTAAAGCAGCCTGTTCACCAATCAAGACATCGGCAGCAAGAAGGTGCTCCATCAGAGTACCCAGGACTTCAGTCTGGAAGCGCGTCTGCTGGGCCATATTTGCAGTATCAGGAGATGCATCCAGGACAAGGTCAATTGCTGGAGGACCCTTCCCTGACACAGGGAGTGACAGAGAATCCACCACAATCACCCGAAGAAAGTCCATAACAAACTTGCGTGCTGGGTGACTGCTCAAACTGGCATCTTTAGACGGGGATCGCACAAGAACTGCACTCTCAGGGCCAGAATAGGTCTGATGGGATACAAATACACTGTATTACCAAGTGCTTGGCCACTTATTGTCATAAACAGTACTACAATGTAAGAACTGCCATAAAAACAACACTTGCAAGAGAGATTTCTGTACCCAACATATGTAGCACACATGCTAAACATAAAATATTTCACATGACATAACATATGTTTTAATTAGAACAAAATAAAGCCTCTAAGCATGATGCATATTGGATCATGACAGGCCCAGCAGAACTGGTTCATTGGCAGCAAAAGAGTTAAATCAGATCTCAAGTAAGCAATGAAGACATCAACACTGCATCCTGTACAATGCACAAATGTAAGTATTTATGGCCACCTGCATTTAAAAAAAAAAGTTCTTATGACATAACCTACAAAGCTCATGTTATTCCTGTGGTTTCACGTCACTTTTCAAACTAGTCTATAAACTCTTGATTTAAATCAGTCACAAACCATTTTACCATATTTGTAATGGGCACTGCCATGCCACATTTACAGGCAGCAACACAGTATTCTGTTACAATCAATTCCACAGAAATAAATGCGGGTAGACTGCAGGACCAAGTCGATTTAAGTCACTGTGCAGCATCATTTAGTCCTTTTACCTTGACAGAAAATCATATGTAACTCTAAGTGGCAGAGGTTCTTATTCGCCCCCCCCTGCACCATTAAAGATGTTCATCTGGGTAGCTGAATTGAGACCGTTAACACATTTAGACATTGCTCAAAATACAATAGTTTTCTCTTGCAGCCTCTCCACTTTTGCCCAGTAGGTGCCATCATTGTGTGCAAAGGGACAATCTACCTGCACCTTCATTTGGGAAAAAAAAAAAAACAAATTGCTGGACACTATAGCCCATAGTAAGTTTATGATGGGTGGAAAGTTGCATTGAATGTGTTAAGCCATTTTTTATTAAAAACAATGTTATGGCGGGCCGGGATTCTCACTTTAACACTACTGTCATCTAGGATGTGATCACATGTAGTCTTAAAGAAATTTACCAGCATTTTGGAGGAAAACATTGCCTTCATCTACCCTGATTATGGAGGCAGTTGGTTCCTCAGAATATTTGTAAATTTCTACCAACCCACATGGTTTTACGTCACAGAAGGTAACCATCCTCATAGACACCACAATGAAAACCCTGTAACTCAAACTCTTTCACATGATTTGGATGCCAGCTGCTTGCCTAAGCTTCTATCACAGCTGTAAAAGAAATTTAATGTACACACCAATGTCAGAATATTATATATGCCAGGAAATTAATTAACAAAAAAAAATACCTTGGGCTCATCACTGGGAGTTGAAGAACCACTGCCCGTTTCACTGCCTGGTTGCCGAGGGAACAGTGTGCCAGCTAGAGCACCTAGTACATCTCCTCCCATGAAAACAGGCATAAAGTCTGCCATATTGTGGTACAGGAAGAACAGAAACTGGATAATGGTCACTGGATAATCTCGAAGCCATTCAGGGAGGCTGTCAGGACTCTTTCCTTCCTGGTTCAACATCGCACGGACCATGGCTAATAGCACCATCACTGCCTGTGGCAAATTTGCAAGAACATAGAATATAGTTAATATAACACTTTTAAAACCTTCTAACTATACAGCCACATCAAATTCACCAGATTTGAAACTACACAACTGAAACCAAAATAATGCATGACAGTAGGATAGCCTCCTACAATAACTCCCATGTTCAGACAAGATTCTTGCATGTCTCTGTCTTCTCCAGCTTCCATATCGAGGAATTTCACAGGACAGTAGTATGTCCTAAGTTACATCAGGAGGTCACTTAGATGGACAACCATACATCTGCATTCACCCCTAAACAAAATTAACTTTTTTTTCTGCACTAAAAATGGAACACCAAATGTGGCTTTTTCCTACTGAATTACAGCTTTTCTTTCATTGAATATGAATTTTAAAAATCATTATAAAATTTTACTTTCATACTGACAGCTGAACAGAGAAATGAAACAGGAAATTATCACAGATGATTCAGAACAGAATATCAAACATGTCATGAACATCATCACCTTAATCACCAACATCACAATCAGGCATAACTGGCCAGTTATGGGTATAACAACATAGCATCTTCCCACCTCTGAGGTCTGCTGACTACAATTTCTTCAATATCCCATCAACATCCATTCTTCCAACATTTTCTTCCAGTTTCTCTCATGGTGTTGTATAAATAAATTGGGTTCTGTAAATATGTTTAAATTTTGTTTGTTGCATTTCTTTACATTTTTGCAATACTTATCATGTTTTAATTTTTGTAATTGTGAAATAAAAGGAAAAAAACTTCATAAATCACAAATAAGATTATTCTGCACTGCAACCCTTCTGTAATTATTTTAGGAGTAAAATCTGTGCCAATAATAAATACCAGAACAAGTCAGCAGAAGTACTAAAAGCAGAGAAGCAAATAATCAAGTATTCACGTCTTTTCTGGGACAAGACAAAATGACAAAATATTTACATACATTTCACAAGCCCTTTGTTGTCATATGAAAGTGAAGCCTGGATAATTAGACAAGGAATTAAAAAAAAAAAGTTAGCACTATTATAAACAAACATTAAGGAGCACAGCAGGTTACATATCAATGAACTCCAAATGAAATGATGACATTTATAACAGTTACAAACTCAACCAACCTCACATTTTTACACAATTACCACACTAATCAGCAACAACTTGTAAGAAGACTGCAACAAACAACAGAATAAATAAAACACATTAAGTACAGGCATAGGAAGAAGAGAATTTCAGACACAGCACAGAAGCATCACTAATAAGTCACATGATGTGATGATGATGATGATGGAGGAGGAGAAGAAGAACGACGACGACGATGATGACAACAGCGGTGGCAGGGGCGGCGGTGGCGATGACGACGGCTACAGCAATGGTGACGACAATAATGACAATGACAACAACAGCAGCAGCAGCAGCAGCAGCAGTGGCAATGACGACAGCTAACGCGGCAGCAGCGGCGGCGGTGGCAGCGGCGACATCAACAACGATGACAACAACAACAACAACAACAACCATTGTCATCACCATCATCATCATCACCATCATCTTCTTCCTCTTCACCACCACCACCACCACCACCACAACCATCACCACCTTCATGTCTCTTGCCACAGGCCTTTACTTCTGGTTCTTCTTCTTTTAAACCAACAGTGATCCCCGCTCCTCAGGCTTCCAGTTTCAAACTCCAGTACTTGCTGAATTGTGTGTCATGTTCCAAGTTTAGCTGTCTTTTTAGTGAATCTTATCCTGGTGTAGCTTCTAACTTTTCTTTGACCCTTTTGTTACTACTCCTGTGGCTCCAGTTATTACCGGGATAATCATACATTCCATGTTCCACACTTATATCTCTATACATACACTCTTGTGTTTAAGTTTCCTTTCTTCTTCTTTTTCAGTGACATTTCTGTCTGTGGGTATTGCCACATCTATCAATATGCATGTTTTCTCTTTGTTGTTTATAATTATTATATCTAGCCTATTTGCGTAACTTCTCTGTCTGTGTGTACCCTTCATTCCATAAAATTGTCGCATCTTCATGTTAACATACTGGTTTTGACGTGTGTGTGTACCGTCTGTCTGTTGTCTTGACACCTAGTGCTTTGCATCATTATCATCATCATCATCATCCTTGTTATCACCTTTATGCAGGATATTTACAATTATACACCTGAAACAAACCATGTTTCTAGGGTATATAGTCAGGGCTGGCGTTAGGAGTACGTGGGGCCTAGGGCCTACCATGACCGCGTGGAGCCAGAGTATCGGTATCTCGATTGCTATGCTACCGTAAACACTGATTATGTCTAGACTAGATCAGCTTTCACGACTTGGCGCACGAATTTAGTTTTTTCATTATTCATAACATTTTTTCCTGTTTGTGGACAACAGTTTTTTCTTATCGAAAGAGTGGGGCCTGGGCGGTCGCCCCACTTGCCACCCTCAAACACCGCCTCTGTATATAATGTTGCAGCTGTTCTGTATTTACAATTTGTGCTACATGTAATGTTATTTTGCCAGCAACAAAGCCTCTCATTCGGCTCCAGCTACAGCAGTCCTATTACTGTACTTGCCATTCAGTGGATAGCATCAAATTTGTGAAACTTTTATTGTTTCCACAAAAATCTTAAAACAGAATAGGACTTTAGAATTGCATATATGATGAAATTCTACAAAACTACCAGTCTAGAAAAATCCAAGAAGGAAATAAGAGCACCCATAGCATTAATTTGTGGGGCCATGTGAAACCCAAGCCAGATCAGTACTAATAGTTTTATGGCTTACATCATTTTTCCAACACACAAACACCCACATTATAACTGATCTCAGAATGCAGGACATCATAGCAACTTTGTGAAATAAGAGGGACATCAATTTACCATCAGCTTGGAAGGACTCTTGTTGTGTGGCTAAGTAAATACAAAATTTCATAATTTCAGGCTTCACCCCCTACTTACGTGCACTCACTAATTCATGATAATATGGCATACACAGAAGATATAGTACTCCCTCTACTATAACTATACATGCTTATGCACAGACATCGTTCAGGCTACTTACTAACAAAAACGTATATACCAAAACTGTATCCAAAGCATTACCTTCCAACCATTCAATTAAAGAAAGGCTTAGTAGTTCTGACCTCTTCATCATCTCACTCTTGGCCTTCCCTATTGTCAACTTTCTTTCAATTAAATTTCAATATGGTATAACTTTATAAGCCACTTATTCACTTTCTTTCTACACATTTAAAACACTTGTCTCTAACTTACCACTCTTTCTCCTAATGAATACATAAACAGCTCTGCTCTGATGTATTCACTTTGAATTCTATTTTGCAATTAATTCACATTAAGGGTTGTGGCACTGACATATGCACAAAACCACTGATTACCTCTGGACACAGAGACACTTTCCCTGCCACACTTGTCACAGACTGACTTGCTGGAACACCAAACATGAAGTTCCACACACTGTCCAGATCTAGCTTGGATGAATCAGCAGGCAGAAGTTTCACAGGCTGACCCATCATAAGAGCCATGAGCAGGAAGTATACCTCAGGTACATCTATATGCTGTGGAAGGAGCCAATTCAGTCGCTGGAAACCCGGGACATGGAGTACTTCTGACTTTACCTCTCGTGGCCCACCAGATTTTGGGGTGGATGCACCCAACTGGTAGCCTGAAAGGGGCAATAAAGAAAGACAATGGAATGTGAAACTTAGTATATTTTACTATTGTGTCTTCACTCTAGAAAAACAAAGTACATAAATGTGAAACTCTGATTCATACTATGCAAGTAACCTTTCAGTGTTACAAAACATTTAAAAGGCTTCAGAATTGGACAGTTTCTTGGTAACAACCTACACAACACCTGTAGGACATGTGCCCTTTCAGTAGGGACAGAGGTTGTGAAGATTATAAATGGATACAACTGGCTCAGAATCATGTCCAATAGCAGACTTTGATATCTGTAGCACTAGTACTTGAGGTTCTGCTATCACATTCACATAAAATTCACTTATGACAGCTTCACTGCATTAACTAGACAAGGAAGTGTGCAAACCATACCAAGAACAAGAGCCATTTTGTTTTGAAGAACTAGTTCTGTGTCACGCAGCCAGCCTCCATTGCTTGAGCCTTCACGAAACTTCTGCAGCAGAGGGGAACAGGAGCATAGGACTACCAGAATTCTGAGACCCCATACCACTGTAGTAGGATGGAGGTAACCTTGCAAGAACAGCAGGACCCAGTCTAGGCCCAGCACATGAGTCACTTCCTCACAGAACCTGAGGAGTACACCAGCAGCAAATCAACTTGTAACTTATATATAAATACATACATACATACATACATACATACATACATATATATGTATAAAATATGGGATGGAACAACATGCCTTATCCAGTCTTCAAAATACCCAACCATTTATCTTGTTCCTCACCTTCATGCTATTACTAATCTATTTCCTTTCAGAGGGAATAAAGTACGGAAGCTTATGAAATGTGTCCATGTTGCAACTTTTGAACCAAGTCACCAGTTCTCACAGAATCTGACAAACTATTATGCCATGGGAAGAAACTCCATACTCAGACATTTTTAATTTTCTACAATCAATAATCAGAACACACTGGGTGCTAAAATTTTGTGCAATAATATTCAGTGTGTCCATTTTACCAGTAGCTGTCAGAGCAATTTTAACGCATAGGAGGCCTGCCACAGCCCAGAAGTGAGTCTGTTTGCACCCTGCAGTTCAATTTACCCTTACTCACAGAAGAACTAGAAGTTCCCTCAACTGTCAGAAGGTGCAGACTTTCTATGCAATAAATCTATCATGGTCAAGGACATGATAACATGGAAACATGTATCTTCAAAAACAGACAACTTCTTATCAGGTAATTTTTTGCATGATAAAGTAAACAATGTGGTAGGCATGCAAGGATTTTCATTCAACCCTCTAAGGTGGTATCTACAAAATTTTATGGAGTCAGGATTTGTACTTAATGAGTCCTTCGCATGAAATGTGGTGTTGGTGTTGGTGGCAGTGGTAATGGTGGTGGTGGTGGTGGTGTTGGTGGAGGCGGAGGTGGCGGCAGCAGCAGTGGTGGTGGTGGTAGGGGCGTGGTGTAGGTTGTTTTAACACAGTCAAATGCAAGCTACTTCAAACCATACTGATTTAAGTAGGATTAAATCCCAAGGCCATGTGCTCCAAGGATCATCACACTCACCCACCCTTTAAATTCAATTTTGGTGCTGGATTAAAGAATTGCATTACCTGAATACAACATTACCAAAAGAAAACTTGTGAGACTGTAAGCCTGTACAGTAAACAATATGCTTCATGAATTCTATACGATCTGTTGTATTCAAAATAATGCAGCACTAAAGCTTGTAGTAAGAAAAAAAAATTTGAGAAAATTAAATATATAAACATAACACATTAAATGTACAATTCTCAGAGTATTTTTATAAGTGCCCTTTTTGGCCTGTGCCCATTTGGGAAGGGAGCAGGCTTTCATTTTTGAAGTATGACACCAAAAAATGGAGGACTGCATACATTCAAAGCACTGCAATGATGATTATGATGATGATGATGCTGATGATGATGGTGGTAGCCAGCAAAGGGAACTTCAGACCTCACATTCTCCACATGAAAACTCTGTGTGGCATACAATACATAATTCAGTGACTAAGAAGACTCAGAAACACACTGAGTTCAACAAAAAAAAGAAACTTAAAAGAGAAAACTCAATACTTTCAAAGCTAACTCTAGCAGGAAGTATGGCTGTGCATAATCCTGCTACACACTGCCACAACATGCACTTGGGCAGAGTATACAAATATTTTAATGTCAGTTCTCAAGACAACAATGTGTTCACATTCCATCTACTACATACTCTTACAACAAGGAGGGATTCCTCTTCACACAGTTAGTTACTATTCCTTCTTTCCTTGTGTAAGGAACCACATAAACAAAATACTGTTGGTAAATATACAGGGTGGCGCACGAAATGTCATACCATTGATTGTGCACGTAACACATTTTTATTATTATAAAAGCATCTGACATCTGGTACAGAATTAATCCTCATAGGCTGGAAAATTGTTCCTAAAGAAGAACATGTTCAATGTGACCACCGTTTTGCCTCACAACTTCTTGCAAATGAACCCTTGCATTCGTCCAAAGGAGGCCAGAAAATGTAGCGCAGCTCAGGGCCCACATAGTGAAGTTGTGCCACGTGCCTTCTGAAGTCTTGTGTCGAAAAGTTGTGACGAATGCAAGGGTTCATTTGCAAGAGGTTGTGAGGCAAAACGGTGGTCACATAGAACATGTTCTTCATTAGGAACAATTTTCCAGCCTATGAGGATTAATTCTGTACCAGATGTCAAATGCTTTTGTAATAATAAAAATGTGTCACGTGCACAATCAAGGGTATGACATTTCGTGCGCCATCCTGTATAATCAGTTTATCTTAATCCAGAATTAATTGAATTGTTCAGTCTGATTATAGTGCTGAAAACAGTTTTTATTCAGGAAAAGAAGTTCCACGTACCCCAAACTGACAGTGTTGGGAGGAGTAAACAGCAGGGAGTGAAGTAGCTGCAAGCAGCGGTTCCTTAGTACAATGTTGCTAGCAGAATCACTGTCCCTATCTGCCTTCTCACCTCCTTCACCCTGTTCACATGACACAGTACTGGTAATGGGGGCTGCTTCCAGCAAAGCGAGGTTCTTCTCATTGGCACCGGGGAAAATGGGTAATGTTGCTGCCACAAACTGACCAAACCTGTTCCAGACATGTAAGACCACAGCACTCTCATAAAACAGCAGTGTATTTCAGCTTACATCATGTGGGGGGGAAAAAAGCTCAAAACAATAAAAACTAAGACTTCCCTTTTACCTCCTACAACTAATGCATGGTTAAGTACATCCATGATCGATCTGCCACATAGGGTACCAAATTTAGTACTGCTCCTTCTCCTCTTCCTCCTTTATACATATCTATGCTCAGACCATGCCATGAAGTCGTAACTTATGGTGGGGATGATGGTGCTTATGGCTTTCCATCCTCTACCCCTATTGTATTCCCCTCCAGTCCCCCTCTGTCCTGTATGAACCAACCCAAATTGCACATTTCTAGTAAAGGTTACCATAACATTATCACTAACAACCTTCAAGTGAAGAGAATGGCTGGAGTGGAGGAAATGTAAGTTTACTCCCATACTGTACGTTGCTATCATACATAATGCACAAAGAACATAATCATGTGTGTGGACTCACAGGCAGCTTTCCACAGACAATGGACATGCACCCTAGTGATATATGCATTCAATAGCTGAACTCAGTTCTGGTCCATCCATTTTTAAAAAAGATCCAGATTCAACATTCTCTATTCCCTTCATTTAATCTAATGCAGAAAATGTCAAATCTTAATCTATTAGTAATTTATGAAACCTGAAATTTGAACAGCTGTAAATAACAAGATAAGGTCTTCAGTAAAGTGGCACTGTGTAGTTTGGTAGATAGGTGGCAATATTTTCAAGGAACCTGTGCCTCCACCTTCGAGACAGAAGACAAGCACTAGGTTGCTCCAAAATGTTTGTAGCTAGACAGAAGACAAGCACTAGGTTGCTCCAAAATGTTTGTAGCTAGACAGAAGACAAG
>JGI20166J26741_11478584_pt1 | contig 13045 bp, 7 predicted proteins | sample TergutCu122P5_FD_26741 | JGI IMG/M metagenome (IMG submission 26741)
GGGGGGGGGGGGGGGGGGTAATATCAAAATGTCACTTCAGAGAGACGGACAGTAAATCTTATAGGAAAAAATGAATGGTGCGAAGCATCGAGAGAGAGGGATATTTATTTCACCTACGAACGCATTGCAGGCGGCTGCGTGCAAAAGTGTATTAACCACTCCATATTTTCCAGCCTATATTTGGGGCGAAAGTTGACAAGTTTACGCAGTTATATAATACAGTACTTTTTCGTCAGCACTCTTAGAAAAATTAAATTGGAAAGAGTGTTAAAGAAAATGACCTTGAGCAATTTCGAATATATATATATATATATATATATATCAGGATTCTATTGGAGGGTTTAAAAAATGCCTGTTTAGAGGCCGAAATTCGAAATCAGTAGCTGCTGCTAATTAGAATCTGAATATTATAATCTTTAAGCCGCTACCTGTGGTGATACTAACCATTGATAAAATGGGAAGAATATGGAATGAAGATTTATAACTTGTGGTTATTCCGGTTTGTACTTTCTGCAGGTATCCTGTTCAAATATTGGGGGGGGGGAGCACTGATTATATTGATAGAGGGTTCTTTTCTGAGCCCGTTTAAACGAATTTCTGGAGCCGTATGTTATTCTTGTACATTTAGCTTATCCTATTTATTTGATACCACATTTTTTTCTTGATACATTTACTGACTTTTCGAAACTTGAAGACATTTAATATTTCTGAAAGATGTAAGTTAAAAAAAAAATAAATTGCTGTTTACCATAAATGATTTGAATTTATTCTCCCTGCATTATCGTGGAAAATCACGAAAGGTATAGTTAGATATTTGACTTCTCTTGTGGGCCTAACATGGCTCCTCATCAACATGATTCTAAAGCCACAGTCGGCTTGCAAGAGAAGACAAACAGCATTTAGAAAGGTTAGGATTAAACAACATTCAGGCGGGGTAATATATGGATGGACTGCTGTGCTTTACATGACAGTATATGTATCCTGCCGGGTTGTACGGCTTTGACAGTTTCACATTGAACGAGCAGCAGATAATGTACACTTGGCACCCTTCTTACGTTGATGGTTATCCCTGAAGGTAGTGCTTCAGTGATATATATAGCTGCGTTAACCACCTAAGCTAAGTACAGTCAAGCCTTTTGGAACTCTCTGTCGCGTCTGTTGACGTCAGAAGCCAACTTCCCATCACCGTTGTTCTCTCCAAGGATGGGATTAAATTCTTTGATTGTGGAGATGGTAATTTCCTCCGAAACGTTGATTTCTGTTAACTATGTGATACGGCTGATAGCTCGAGAAGGATTTTTTAATGTATAGCATGTGGCACCCCATCCTGATGATGGAAACAGAGAAGGTCTTGGAAATTTTCTCATTCTGTGGTTCTGGTCTTAAACGCTTGATTGAGATCACTGTGGCTTTCTTCTACATCCCCTTCCGTGCGTCAGTTACCACCCACGGAGCTGAAAGAACGCTTTCCAGTCTAAATGTACTGATATCCTAATCATGTAACATACGGCTGTTTTACACGAAGCAATTCCACTTCACCTTCTGTAGTGGAGTTTTAATGTTAAACTTTTAAGGACGAAACTGGATCTGTAGCATTTAAGACGCAGTCTGTACCGTGTAGTAAACACTCTTCTCGGTTAGAAAAACCGATAAGTTAACACTGTATAGAGATTTAATCACTGTTTTTTTCTGAAATCCATAAAAAGTACGTAAATACATTGTGGGCAGAATACAGAGTTTCTGAATGTTAAACCTGGTAGTACATGTAGTAACGCTTAAACCTTAAAAGGTTAAATAGGCATGTAGTATTTCACGTTAAAAGAATGTAAGTGCCAATTATTCGCTGGTGTTGCGATCGCTGTTTTTGTCAAAATCACTTGGAAGCTTGAAGATGGATTGTTATGGAAATCAAAAAATTAAAATTCGTGTAGTCAAAACGACTGTGAAAGGGGATTCGAATCACCTCCAAACTGCGTACTGCAATACCTGCAAACTGCCTTAACTCGCGTGGTTGCCGTTCATATGGACGGTAACTGTAAAACGGTTAAACACACACACAAACGGACAGTTATATATGATTCAGTGGTACGCGACAGAATGTTGTTATACTAGTAGGACTGTCAATGAGGATGATACGGAGTAAGTGCGTTAGTTTATTCTTTCTCTGAATTTATTACATAATATGCTACACTAGCACTTGAATCCCTGCGTACCAGATAGATAACTTTTCATTCAAGCTGCAAAAGACGTTTTTTAAACGTGCTCGTTGTGCGGTGTGCCACCTGCCAGGGGCTATATTCAGACACTACACACGATATTACTACCGCTGCTGTAGGGCAGTCAGTCAGAGCAAAGTGAATCTCGCCCGTAATCATGACTTTCTGGTCTTATATGTAGATCATTTCGGTAAATTTATTACGTACACAGAGTATTCGGGCGAATATGCAGGGTAACTGGCTCGAATCCCGCACATCTCAGTGACCACTTATTTCCTTGGGTTTGGGGTGTTGTGTAGCGTAGGTTGATAACTGGTTACCGATATTTCGAGGAAGAATATCGGTCCCATCTTCAAAGATCAAGCAGTCCGGTAAGTCATTCTTTTGGACTGCTTGCGTCACATTCCGGCAGAGAGAAGATCTCGAATTAGCGCAACGGAAGAAAAATTTGCCTGAAAACGTTAACCCGCCGAGTGTAACATAAGTAACATGATATTTCGCGTACGCAGTTTATTTTGAGAATTCGGTTTGATCTCAGCCTTAACAGTGATTACTTCCGTGAACGAAAACTAACTGGTTTTTGTAATAGCTGTGTGTAGTGTCGTCTCTGAAATAGGGACCGCTTTTTAAAATATTATGATTAAGAAACTTACAATCCAGCAAGAACAAAACATATGCTTTAGAGATAGAAACAGCTACATGTTTCGGCTAATCATTTAGCCATCATCGGGCCGTAGACATAAAAAGTTAACAAGTAAAATGTACACATGAAAATTTTCTAGGGTGATATCTCAATTCATACAATATTTTAATTCTAGGACTATGTGAAAACTAAATAAAAGTTTACATATATACACATATATACATAATGTACAGTAGCAGTTCAGGTGCAGCTGTGTACTACATCTTTCAGTCTTCGTTGAATATATTGTTTCTTAAGTTGTGTAATGCTTATTATTGGAGTCAACTATTGGCTGTCAATGTACAAATTGTTTTGAGATATTCTTTACCACAAAAAGTAGAACTTGTGACATGATTACTTCTAATTAAATAAATATATACGTACATATAGTTATTTCGTTTAAAGATTTTTTTTTGTGAAATTGTAGGTTCTACGCAACTTTTTTCATAAACATTACACATTATTAGTAACCCTTAATGTTTGACGTAGACTGAACATTTTATATATCTCTAATTATCTGGTTATTACACGTAGGATTTTAAATATACACATGCTGCTTCTAAGAATTCAACTGTTTATATTATCTTAAAACTTACGTGTTACGACTAATATCATTTTGACATACAAGATATACAACTACAGCCCACCTGCTATTTTAATTTATATATAACCGTATATATATGTATATATTTATTTATTAACATGTAAATGTTATATATTTTTACACTTTCCCATAGAATTAAGTATTGTAAAAGCTGAGGTTGCAACAAAGGTGCAGCTGTAAATTTTACTTTCTTCTGATGTATAATGCCTGATGTTGCTCTCTGATTAGCCGAAACGTGTAGTGGTTTGTATTTAAAAAGAATATGTGTTAAGTCTGGCGGTTTAGTCTTAGTATCTGAAACACAACGAGGATTAATGACATGGATATTTTAAAATATTTTGAACTGTTTCGCCCGAGGAAGTATTGGATCTTGTACTTGTATATACTCGGAGTTTAATTTATTGTGTGAAAATTAAAGAGCCGTAAATGATGAGATTAGTGCGTTCTGAAGATATATGTAGATTGAACTAAATATAGTGAACATTAAGTGAAAGAGGAACGTATAACAAGGCTATTTGTACCTATTTGTATAATGTTTATCCACTTGTATGCAAAATAATCTCTCAACCTCTGTGGAATATGCTAATGAAATCATTTGTGTTCAGTAAGAATCTGGCATGTTCCCAGAAGCAGAGGTAACATCTTTTAGAGGATTTTAGAGCCAGACCTACAAGGGATTCTCTTTCGTAAATTTAAATTGTAAAAACAATACAAATAATTATAGAAAGAATGAAAGAATTTTGTGCATTTAATATCCCGCTCCTAACTCCATAATCGAGTGACTAAATTGCCGCTACATGACTCAATTTATAAAGTGATATCTCATTTTAACAAATGCAATTTTATATATCTTTATGTGTTTTATCAAGTGTAAACCTGATGATGATCCCTTTAGTTTCGAAACATGTTGCTATAAAAATCACCAAAAAAAAGTTGTGTTTTCAGTTTTTACTTATTAAGTAATTATGCGAGAACACAACGGGATGACTAAAGATAAAGTAACCACCTATCATTCAGCGCTACATAACATGAAATACGGAGAACGAAGCTAAATGAAACATCAGTAAGTGAATAAATTTCTCATCCGCTCTTATTTTGAAGTTTAAGAATTTAATAATAATAATTTTTAAAGTGCGGAAATTCATAAACCAGCTCGAATAATTTGTAATGTGTAATTCGTATCAACTACCTTACTGACTGCCAGGTGGTACGTGCAAATTGTGTGTTCACCCGTGGCTGATGGTCATCGGTACTATTCGTGTCGGTCTGAGTGTTGGAGGAAGTACTGAAAAATCCCTTATGTGGATTTTAGACTGTGTCGTCCAGATGGTAACTTTTCCGAGTGAGCCGCCGACCTGTGCAAACAGGGAGAATTGTTTTTTAGCAGTAATTATGAGAATTTCAGAAGCGCGAACATCGACTGTGATGTTATGCCCACGACGTGTGAATGCAGTGGCCAGTTACAAAGCACCCCCAGCTGTGCTGTAGATATTCAAAATATTTTCATGGTTTAGCGTTTGATCTGTTGTTTCTGCCCTCTGGTGTAGTAATTAAAAACTAACGCACAACACATTGTGCCCATTTACACTTTTTGTGATTTAGGTTATCCAATTTAAACATTGTAAATGACGTCACAATGTATCTGTATTTCATTTGAAATATCGTACTATTCAGTGATGTAATACTAAGCTGGATGAAACTGTTACCATGACAATATGTGTTGGAGGGTCGCAACACTGTGGTTTCCTAAGCCCTTTAAAAGAAATGGAATTTGAACTGAATATAAGGTTACAGAACTGGACGCACTCTTATGCTCTTCTAATAAATTAACTAACCATATTAATAAAACGGACACAGTGTTTAGAAGCTGGTAGCAGCAAATGTCTCAATAAATTACCCGCCTCTAATGGAACCCCAAAATTCATTAACGTGTTCACAGATTCCGACAACTTATCTCCACCTACAACAACATGAACCTTGTCCCCATCCACTTACCAACTTTCTTGAAGACATATTTAATATTATCCTATCTGCTCCTGTATCTTCTCTGTGGTGTCTTTCCTTCCTACTCACGGACTAAGAGTTTTTATTTAGCAATTCTTCTGGCGCGTGTTACATGTCCCGCATATCTCATTCATGTTGATTTTATCACAGTAAGGTATTTTGTAACACCCTGTATGTAATTGTCTTCATTCTCTTGTTAATCTTTCTGTTTTACGTCTAAATTTTTACCCTAACGCTTCCTTCATAAAGCCTGTTAATCTGAATTTCACATACATACTATCCTTTTAAGAAGAATATGTATAGTTGAAAGATCAGCCCATTTCACGGAATATAATTATAATACTTTCCTTATTAAGGCCAATTTTTCAGTTTGACGTATTTTTCGATTGAGTGTATGGTCAATAGGAAAAATGTGAAATGCATTAATTCATTAAGTAAAAAACTACGATTCAGCGTTAATGTTAAAATTTATGTTTTATGCATATATAAAATGTAACAAAGAGCTCTTATTTACTTTATTGATAGAAGCGACTTCAGACAGCGGGACAGGAACAAATATTTTGCATATAAAAAGCGTATAAAACATTTTATTACAGATTACCAGTATTTGTAGAAGCTAGAGAATGCCCTATTAATTTCGTGTATTTAAATCCCTCTTTACAACAAAGAGCTGTTTGACAAGGATATGCTTTTCTTACACACCCAGTTGTGCCCGTTCCCTTTCTCTAAATGAAGTTCCTCCGCGCGGTAATTTGAGGCGCGTTATTCAAAGCCACTTGGATTAGAGTTATAGTTGATACCAATGCGCTGAGGTAGCTATGGTTACACTAATTTTGTGTGCCTAGTGTCTGTTATTACCTATTCACACATAATTGCCCTTACCTATAGCGTATGTCTAGTTTAGTGCCTACTTTCAGTGGATATTGCTGACTAATGCACTAGCAAATGAAGTTCATTACCATTCAAATGCTCGTAATTACGCGCGATTAAATGATAAAATTAATATAAATAAGAATGCAAGTATAAACATTATATTGAATCCATACGAACGGATTTAATATGCGAATAGTAATCTGCTATAAATATAACGTAGATAAACAACAGGGATTTCTGGAAAGGTCTTATGAATGTGCTAAAGTTTAATTACTTGCATCTCTGTGAATAGAATACTGTACTAGGCCATAAATGTAAAAACAGAAGTGCCATTGCTTGCCTTGTCAGCGTCACAGTTTACTGTACTGAGTCTAAAACTTTCAAGAAAGGATAACGCCCCAAATAAAGTGTAAGTTTATTCACGTGCTGAAAGGAGTGGGAATGCAATTCGAATCGCGATGCTGTCACTTCCCTTTAACAGGCACGGCTAACGTACATAAACGCAAGGAACGGAGTGAATTTAATGCTGCCTGTGAGTACTGCCTGTTAGGTCCGCGGTAGGAAATAGAAAACAGACAGAAAAATTATCTTGTATGAAAGTTAGGGAATTAATTGGCCTAAATGCATAGACAATAGCACAGAGAAAATAGATGATTTGGAAGAAAAACAAAAGAGATGATCTGCCAAGATTCAAGAACTTGGAAGTAAAAATATTGTACAGGAATTTTATTATTATTATTATTATTATTATTATTCACCTTTCACGCGTCTTGTGTTCCTTGTACTTCTATTTAAAATTATTATTATTATTATTATTATTATTGTTGTTGTTGTTGTTGTTGTTGTTGTTGTTGTTGTTGTTGTTGACTTAAACCTCTCAGCGTCACTCTGCTGGGACGCCTTCACATATCCCAGACTGTCGGTGGGAATAGGCACAGTCAGGGGCTGTGGTCGAATTGCTGTTTTTTTTATATCCCTAGATCCTGGTATGTTTCTTCTGGCTGCAGTTCCACAACATCATTGTTTTTCCACTCTTGGCTTCCGACTTCGTTTTTTCTAATATTTAAAATGACGCATTTTGTCAAAATCATAAGTCCTCTTAATGTCGTTGCTGAAAATTCTTACGTTATCAATCAATGAATGTAAGTTTCTTTGAGTTTCTGTATGTGTTTTAAGGTCGTCCGTGTATAGGAGATGTGATAGTCTCCTCTCTTCTTATACTATTGTTTCGTATATTATTATTATTATTATTATTATTATTATTATCATTATCATCATCATCATCGTATTATTATGAGTGTCGTCATGGACGTGGTCATGTTCGTGATGGTGACGATTGTAATTGCTAATAGCAAACTATTCGGCCGTTAACCCTTATGGTTTAGGCTGTTATTCATTGGCTTCTTACGGCAAAGGCTTTGGTTCATGTGCATGATAGTCCACATTGCTCCATAGCAAATTACTCTTCGATAAACTCGATTTTCCCGTCCCAGTAGCATTTTGCCAGTGCCTCGTATACATCTATCATCACCCCCTAATACACTAGCCTTTTTATACGGAAACTGCCAAGGGTCTCAATCTCGCTGCACCCATAAAAATGAAGTAGTTCGCCCTTGAAGTGAATGGAGTTACTGTAATATTTCGTTTAACGAGCGAAATTGGTTCCAGAATTTATGGTTATAAGCGAAAACTCTTAGAAGCGACGCTGACGTTTTATTTAAATACGTGAGAAATTCTAAGATACAATCCATATGTTGGTAAATAGGCATAAACGGGCCACTTAGTTACTTTTCCGTTGAATTTTAGTAGTTTAGCATCAAAATTGCGCAGTATTTTAATGTTTTAAAATAAGTAAAATTCTCTAGCCCGTGTTATCACGAAAGTTATAAAAATTTCTTATAGAACAGTTTTTGGAAGAAGCGGAAGAGTAAAGTTGGATGAACTGTAAATTACACTTAAGGAATAAATGAACATGAATTAATACACATTTCTTTATACATCAAATCTTATTTATGTTATGTTTTACTTCCTATCAATTGTTTAATGAATCTTGTTTAAAACAAGCAGTGTATGTGAACTGGACAGAGGTGGCCATGTTAGCCAGCAGCTACTAACTTTTGAAATTTCGTCCACGTCTGCGCCTGCAGATGCATCAATTTCCCTCCGTGTCTGCAGTTAAATTTTCTAATGCAGAAGACTGAGGCTGAACATTTGCTAGATAATAATGTTTTCACTTTTGTTGGTTTGGTATGCTGCTTTCTCTCTCTCTCTCCTCTCTCTCCCTCCCTCTCCCTCTCCTCTCTCTCTCTCTCTCTCTCTCTCTCTTCTAAAGTTGTTGGTAAGAGACAAGGAAAAAATTTTATTGCACTCGAAACCGACCCCTCCCTCCTTTTGTTTCATCTTCCTTCAGAATTGCCACATCGAAATATCTGAACACTTGTGAATATAGTGTTTTATCCTACATTTATACTGCTGCATTGTCGCCCTTAATATATCAGTACCTTCATATCTAAGGTGAGTTAAAAGACTCTATACTTTTTCCTTGTAAGAGTTTAAATTTCATTTAGTGCCATATAAGTCAGGTTCTTCGAATCCAGCATCAACTGCCAGCTTCATATTTCGTTCTTGATACTGTTCAGTTGTTTTATTAAAGCTAGTGACTTCAAATTTGGCGTGGTTCATAGTGTGTGCCTTGTTAATTTGTGGTTTTGTGGTGACCACATGTCTTCTCACGTTTGTTCAAATTGGCATACGTCTTTCTGCATGTTTTCTTCCATCTTCAGTGCCGTATTTCTTACATGTCTGGTATTGCTGTCACTTGATGTTACACAAGTGATGTTACACTGTGTTACACAAGTTATGTTACACTGTGTTGTACAAGTGATATTACACTGTGTTACATAAATTGTTACACTGTGTTACACAATTTATGTTGCACTGTGTTACACATGTGATATTACACTGCGTTACATAAATTATGTTACACTGTGTTACACAACTTATGTTACACTGTGTTATTATACAAGTGATGTTACACTGTGTTACGTACGTTATGTTACACCGTGTTACGCAAGTGATGTTACACTGTGTTACACAAGTTATGTTACACTGTGTTACACAAGTGATGTTACACTGTGTTACACAAGTTATGTTACACTGTGTTACACAAGTGATGTTACACTGTGTTACACAAGTTATGTCACACTGTGTTACACAAGTGATGTGAAACTGTGTGACATATGTTATATTACACTCTGTTATACAAGTAATGCTACACAGTGTTAATAAGTTATGTTACACTGTGTTATACAAGTTATGTTACGCTATGTTACACTGTGTCACACAAGTTATGTTACAATGTATTATACAGGTTATGTTACACTGTGTAATACAAGTTATGTTACACTATGTTACACTGTGTTACACAAGTTACGTTATACTCTGTTACACAAGTTATGTTACAATGTATTATACAAGTAATGTTACACTGTTTTTTACAAGTTATGTTACACTGTGTTACACAAGTTATGTGAAACTGTGTTACATAAGTTATTTTACACTGTGTTATACAATTTATGTTACACTGTGTCACACAATTAATGTTACAATGTATTATACAAGTTATGTTACACTAAGTTACACTCTTACACAAGTTATGTTATACTGTGTTACACAAGTTATGTTACACTGTGTTACACATGTTGTGTTACACTGTGTCACACAAGTTATGTTACAATGTATTATACAAATAATATTACGCTGTATCACACAAGTTATGTTACAATGTATTATACAAGTTATGTTACACTATGTTACACTGTGTTACACAAGTTACATTATTCTGTGTTACACAATTTATGTTACACTGTGTTACACATGTTATGTTACACTGTGTCACACAAGTTATGTTACAGTGTGTTTCTAATTCCACTGTAAGCTTGCTACTGATACTCGTATTAGTGCTCACACTCCACTAAATGTAGTCACTCGTAGTGTTTAGTTCTGGACGAATTCATGACCATGCACTTAGCTGATCTGATGTTGTGATGAAACCAACAAAAACATCTAAGCGTTAAGACTATCTCATATTATATGCATATTACGTCAACATGCTCATGAAACAGCTACTCGCTTGGAGGGTACAGTAGCTGGAGAAGCTCACTTATTGAACAGAAATATACATACATAATACATAACACATAATACATACATACATACATACATACATATACATATACACACACACACACATACATACATACATACATACATACATACATACATACATACATACATACATACATACAACATACAACATACATACATACATATCGCTTGTTTTAGCGAATACTCATAAGTAAAGTTTTCCTTTAACGAGGCAATCCAAAAGTTCTCTAGAAGTACACCAACAGAGAGTTTAGAAAATTCTCTCAAGCATTTAAGCCGCTGATGCTTGTGGACGTAATGCACGGATTACTAAATTCTCTCACAAATTGAATAAGAAATGTTCGCAGCCCCATATATTACGTACAAGCAAAGGTATAGCATTCCCTTCTCAGGCCTGTTACAGGCCCGTAGGCTTCCAGGAGTTTAGGGTTCCCAGATTTCAAGACAATCGGCCCGTGGATGTGTAAGTTTGTCAGTCATACCCACTGCCCGCCTATACTTCCAAGAAATATTCCCGGTAATTATTTATGTAGAGGCTGAGTCGACACCAGAGCCGTAGTGCGGCCTGAAGAATTATGTCAATGGAAATTTCTAGTGACAACATTGGGAATCCAACCCGCAACCTTCCGGGTTATAGCTCGGTGCCTTAACTAACTGCGCCACCGCGTGCCCCATATGTTAAGTTCATGGTGTATTTTGTGCCAAATTTCCTTTATCTGAAAGCGTTCAGTACAGTACGGTGAAAAGAAACTTCTGATGAACGATACTCGATTTTTTCACGCCGCAACAATTTATACAGAAAAAATATATTTAAAATTCGACTTCAAAAATTAGGTCTCTTGCGACGAAAAGTCTAGGTCGTGTCTCAGAAAATATTCTTAGGCGGATGAATGCGTTAATTTAGTGACACATAAAATACATTTCTCTTACAATTTTAAATGTGCCACCCTTGATTTGTTTTATTTTTAATTTGGATTGTTATTTATGGTACACAAAACCCTTTAGTCATTGAAAATACAACACATAAATTAAATATTCTTCCACAAAAATGACAGATACGAAGAATGCAGAAATTAGTGAATTTTCTTCCTAATTCTGTTCTTCAGTTGCAAGGCATAACACTACAAACCGAAGTCCATGTAGGATCCTGCATTACGAAAGCAACTAAACTTTCAGCATCTCTCCATTCCTCACTCATGGTAGTTCCGCCCCCTCGCTGCATTTTATTCCTTTCTTTCTTTGTCCATTCATCTTGCATCCGTCTCCATCCCCCACCCCTGGCGCCGTCGCCCGTAAGACTAGGGTGGAGATTTGAGACCTGGCAATAACCGTTAATTCTGGGTCTTTTTCCTCGAACCCCGCGGGTTGATAATTACAATAGTCCCGCTGGTGCACCCCCAGAGCTGACTAATGTCGGACCCTGTCTCCTTCAGATATGTGATGCATGTAGCACATGACTATGGATTCTGGGCTCCAAGCTTAAAGACAGCAAAAGCGAGCGAGATGCAAATTGCAACAGTAGCGTTCGTACTGTGCTAGTGCAGTTGGGACAATGTTGTTGCGTGTAAGCCTAATTAGGTGTATCTGACAAGAATATCTAATACTAAGAGCGATTAAGTTAAAATAGTTGAGAAAATTACAGAACAACCCACATAATTTGTACTCTACATCAGAGATTACTGTGATAGCAGGATATAAAGCTCTGCAGATAGCAAATATTTAATTGAAAATATTGCACCGCAATAAAACTAAATTTTGAGAGTTTTTAAGTTTTCAGATGCGTAATCGAGGATTCTTTTTTCTTGGAAGTGACGCTGCATCACTGGGTAAGTAGTTTACGATATTCTATTAAAACGCCTATAATCGTGTACCCAGTGACACGGAGTCACATTCCAGAAGAACGGAATCCTAAAAAGGTGTTTTCAAATTACACAGAATCAATTCAACATGTTTTATCCATTTGTTTGAAAGGGTTTAATATTTTAAACATCAATGCGTGCCACTTGGTGTGTCTCGTTTCCGTCATTAAAACAAACTATAAACGTAGTCAGGGTAGCAGGAAGAGTTGCCGGCTTCTTAAAGTGTTACGACATGTTATTTTCTGACTCAAACTCGAAGATTCTGACATAAGGACGCACCTTCGGTCCTTAGCCGAGCAGTATGAATCAGTTCTACACACACCATATTTCGTTAGCACTTGAAAACATGCATTTCATTGCATAATATTTAAAATATTGATTCCTACCTCACGAAAAATACTAGGTATAAATTACACGGTTCAACACTGGGATAGTTGTTAGGGAAATAATCATTGTATATTCTGAAGATCATGGAGAGTCCCTAAGTACACTTTTTATATTTGAGTTTCCGTGCATCACAAGTCTATAATATATAATAACCCAACAAGATGCAACTCTGGCAGTATTGTGTTTATTAAAAATTACAAGTATGCTCTACATGTTTCGGACGCCCTTTGCGTCCATCTTCAGGAGCACTATA
>JGI20166J26741_11478695_pt1 | contig 13045 bp, 11 predicted proteins | sample TergutCu122P5_FD_26741 | JGI IMG/M metagenome (IMG submission 26741)
TACTTTGAATTTGTTTGTTTTTAACCACGCGGCTATTTCCAGCGCGAGCTTTTTCGCGTTTGTTTTCGATTTGTTGTAGATTACGCCTGCGCTGTATTTCATTAAAAACCCTTTAACTGCAGTTAATAGTTAATAATTAATAGTGAATAGTTAACGACAACGGCCGCCATTACCTCAGGCTTTGCCTGTCCTCCCCCGGACACGTGAGAGGAAAAAACTATTAATTATTCACTGTTAACTATTAATTGTCTTTTTGCTATTATATATAAAAATCTCCGTTTGTAAAAGGCGGAAATATGTTTTGGCAGGAAGAAATAGAGACGATGCCGCGCGGCGATATCTCTAAAATGCAGCTGAAAATGCTGAACGACACAATAGCGCGTGCGAAAAAATCTGATTTCTACTCAAAAAAACTGTCAAATATAAAAACTATAACCGATATAAAGCAGCTGAGAGATATTCAGTTTACTACAAAAGAAGATTTGCGAGGGGCGTTTCCGTACGGATTCCTGTGCGTTCCGCTCGGGGAAGTGGTGAGGCTTCACTCTTCGTCCGGGACAACCGGGAATCCCACCATCGTGTACCACACTGCTGAAGATATAAACAATTGGGCTGATATTTCTGCAAGAAGCATGTTTACGGCCGGCGCAAGAAAATCCGACATATTCCAAAACACCATGGGATACGGCCTTTTTACAGGCGGTCTCGGTTTTCATTACGGAGCGGAAAGGCTCGGCATGATGACCATACCTATAGGCCCCGGAAACAGCAAAAGACAGGAATGGTTTATGAAAAATTTCGGCACGACCGTGGTTCACATAATACCGAGCTACGCCTTAAGGCTTTACTACAGCATGAAAGAAGACGGTATTGATCCTAAAAAAGACCTTAAACTCAAAATATTTTTTATCGGCGCCGAGCCGCATACCGAGGAGCTGCGCAGGGAAGTGCAGGATTTGTACGGACTCAAAGCGTTTAACTCTTACGGGCTTTCGGAAATATCCGGTCCGGGAGTGGCTTTCGAATGCGAGAAACAAGACGGCATGCACATATGGGAAGATTTTGTTATCCCCGAGATCATAGATCCGGAAACTCTTGAAGTTCTGCCGGACGGTCAGGAAGGGGAACTTGTTCTTACTGCCATCAACCGTATTGCAATGCCGGTCATAAGATACCGTACGAGAGATCTGACAAGAATAATTCAGGAACCTTGTTCCTGCGGACGCACGCACCGCAGAATCGCGCGCATAAAGGGGAGAACCGACGATATGATGATAATAAACGGCGTAAACATCTTCCCCGTGCAGATAGAAAGAACTATAATGAACATACCTGAAGCGGGAAAAAATTACGCGATAGAAATAAACGAACGCAATTACATGGACAAACTCTCGATAAAGATAGAGATTAACGATGAAACGTTCAGCGGCACGCTTGAAGACCTTGAAAAACTCAGATGCAGGATAGAGGCGGAACTTAAGGCCGAGACCGGAGTTTCTCCCGACGTATCTTTTGTCGACCGAGGCACTCTTCCTGTAAGCGACGGCAAGGCAAAAAGAGTTTACGACCTGAGACAAAAGGCAATTAAAAATTAAGAATTAAAAATGAAAAATGCCGGAGCGCGTTTTGCGCGTAAGTTATATATCGCGGCGAAGCCGCTCTAAAATTCTTAATTCTTCATTTTTAATTTTTAATTGCAGTTAAAAGGGGTTTTTATGACATTTCATTTGTCTGTTTTTTTGGAAAATAAGCCGGGAAAACTTGAGAAAATAACAAAAGTTTTAGCGGACAGTAAAATAAATCTAAGGGCGTTGTCGCTTGCCAGCGCCGGCAATTTTGGCGTGGTCAAACTTCTTGTAGACGATCCGCATAAAGCTTTTGACGAACTCAAAAAACAGAATATAACGGTTACCAAGCGTAAAATCGCCGCTGCCGTTATAGATAACGTGCCGGGCGCTTTTCACAATCTTCTTCAAAAGCTTTCCGCAAACAACATAAATGTCGAAGACTGTTACGGATTTCTTTTAAGCGACGGAAAAACCGCGGCAATGGTTCTTGAGACGGAAAACCAGCCTGACGGCGAAAGCGTGTTTGAAAAAATAGGCATAGATGTGTTAAAAGAAGACAGAATATACAAGTACTAGGAGATAATATGAGAAAGAACAAAATGATCTTAGCCGTGTTTTTTATTTCGTACGTTTTTGTTTTTGCTTCGACGGCCTTTGCCGATGCCGTAAGCGAGTGGTCTGATTTCGAAAATAACCTGAGAAAAGGCAAAATTTCTTCTGCCGAGGGAAAATTTTTAGCCGATAAATTAGTTCCGAAACTTAATAAAGAGATTTCCGAGAAAGGTGTAAAAGAAGCGCCGCAGTGGGTTTTTCCCGTAGCCGGCTTTAAAACGTCAAATGTGTCGAATGCGAAAAAAATATTAAACTCCATGTCCGAAAGCGTAAGCGAGCCGAAGTTTTTGGAAGGACTGGAGTTTCTTGTGCAGCCGTACATAAGGGTTGCCATTTCCACAAAAACGGCCGCCAAGGATACGGCGGATGTAGTCGCAGCAAATGACGGCGTGGTAGTCTATGTTAAAAAAGGCGCAATGAATTCGCCGGGAGGAAACACTGTCTGGCTTTATAATCCTGAACAGAACTTTTTCATATATTACGGAACGCTTAAAAATATTTCCGTGAATCTCGGAGACGTTGTCGCGGCGGGAGACAAGATAGGAAACATAAAGTCATCAAAAAAGGGATACGTGATCAACTTTGCTGTTTTAGTGTACGGCGACGGCGAATTTACAATATTCAATTATTTTGACGAGATGGAGTAGAACGGCAATTACGAATCAACGGCAAACAGCCTTTATGTTTTTTATTCGTAATTCGTAATTTGTAATTCATAATTGTCATTTTTTAGGTCCGAACGCAACTTTTCAATATCAAATCCTGCCGAATGTATTTCCGCTTTTTTTATTCCCGAGAAAGATAAGAACTGCGCGAACGAAGAAGCGAACATCTTATCGTAAAATTTTCTTTTGTTATATAGATGAAAAACGTTATTTGAGCCCCGCCTTGTCTGCGTTACCGTGACATTTCTGCCGTCATATACATTAAAAAATACCTTGTCTCTGTCTAATAAGACCGGAAAAGCCAGATAACAGAAGTTCAAAAATATTATCGCGCCGGTTATTATAAATCTTCTTTTGTCCTTAAAATATGTCATCGTGAAAACCGCGGCAAAGAAAAAGACCAACTGCAAAAGATCCGGTTTTGGAACTGAAAAATACGCAAATTTTGTGCGGCTGAACGCTTGTGTCAGGAAAATCATAATATGCATAAGTATAGATACGACTGCCGCAATGCCTGCCGCGGCGAACGAAGATATAAATGTGAAAAAATAAAATACTACGCCGAGGACAAGTATGACGCTTACAAGAGGCACTATAAAAAGATTTGAGACGTATGAGATAAGAGACACTTTGCCGAAGTAATATACGCTTACCGGTATGATTGGAATCTGTGCGGAAAACGTGGCGGAAAAAACGCCGCACATGAATTTTGAAACTTTATTTTTGACATTTGAAAAGATGCCGTATATGTCGTTGTAAAAATATATTATGCCGATTGTCGCCGCGTAAGACATCTGAAAAGACGCGGTAAAAAGCTGCTGCGGCTGAAATATAAGGATGATAAGAGCCGAGAGGGCTATAGAGTTGTATATCAGCGGTTCTCTGTCGAGCGCTAGCGCGATAAAGATGCTTGAAAACATTATTGCAGATCTCATAACCGGCGGATTTGCCCCTGTCGCGAAAGCGTACATAAATACCGCCGGTATGCACAGAAGCGAGGCTTTGTTCAGCGGTATTCCGAAAGCTTTTAAAACGAACATAAAAACAGCACCGATAATGCCGACGTTAAATCCGCTTACGACCAAAATATGCATAACGCCGGCGTTAGAAAAATCATTTTTGATTTCATTGGTTAAAGCAGATTCGTCTCCGATAATTATGGGCTTTAAAACGTCAGCGTGGCTTTTTTGAAAGTAAGCGTCTATCTTTTTGCTTACGTCGCGCTGCAGCGCAAAGGCGGCTTTTTTGACAGGATTCGGCCGTGATTCGATATATTCCAGATGCGATACGTTAAGAATAGTGTATATGTTGTTTCTCGAAAGGTAGCGCGCGTAATCGAATACAAGCGGCAATTCGGCTTTCAGCGGTCTTCTTAACATACCCTCGATCTCGACTATGTCGCCGTAAGAGATTTCATATCCTTCAGGAGAGTTCACCAGCACGTTTTCGCGCACGTCAACGCCGTTTATCTTTCTCGCTCTCAGCGTAAATCTTTTTCCGTTTTTTGTGATTTCCGGATTGGTTATGACTCTGCCTTCGATAGATACCGCTTTTGACGCGTCCGCGACAAAATAAAGCGCGCTTTGTCTTTCAGGAGCAAAAAAACCGGCGTAATCCAAAATAATCAGAATAACGGCATACAATATGAATGCTGTTATGACCGGACGTTTTTTAACGGCAGTTTGGAGTTTGGAGAGTGGAGTGTGGAGTGAACGGCAAATGGCAGAGTGAAGAGTGGAGAGTGAGGAGTGGAGATACTTCAACGGCATTGTTTTTGTCTTATCTTCACTCCTCACTCTTCACTCTCCACTCTTTCTGTTATAACGGCCTCAAAAATTCCTTTTGGTTTTTCTGCTATTCCTGCGGGCAGGTTCACTGTTATGTAGTTATCTGTGAGCGCTTTGCCGTTTCCTATAGCGACTGCTTTTCTTTTTTGTCCGATATTTTTTGAAAGAAATGCGTTTCTCTTTTCCGCGTCTATTTCAAAAAGCTCTTTGGAACGCCTTTTGATTTCTTCCGGCGCGACTTTATTCGGGAATGCCGAAGCCTTTGTGCCTTCGCGGTCGGAGTATCTGAATACATGAAGCCTCGCAAACGGATTGCGTTCTATAAAGTTTACGGTTTCTTTATGGTTAGCTTCGGTTTCTCCGGGAAAGCCCGTGATTACGTCCGTGGTAAGCGCGATGTCCGGCAACAGCCGCATTATTTCTTTTACTTTTTTCTCAAAAGCGGCGCTGTCATAATGCCTGTTCATATTCTTCAATACTTCGTCGCTTCCCGATTGAAGAGGAATATGAAGATGCCGGCAAATTTTGTCCGGATATTTGAGCATAAGATTTATCAGCGCGTCATCGATTTCGTTCAATTCTATCGAAGATATGCGTATGCGAAAATCCAACGGAATTCGGACTATGCTCCCAATCAAATCCGATAACTTCAGCTCTTGCATTGCAGTAAATTGCCGTTGATTTGTAATTCCCCCGATTACAACCTTCGGGGGCAGGTTCCATTCGTAATTCGTAATTGCCGCTGCCTGCCATTTCCCGACATGTATGCCGGTTAAAACTATTTCGCTGTAATCATTTTTCACCAGATTTTCTATTTCTTCCAAAACTGCTGATTCAGGCTTGCTCCAGATATTGTTTCTAACATACGGCACTATACAGTAACTGCAAAAACTGTTGCAGCCGTCCTGAATCTTCACAAAAGCTCTTGAACGGCCGTCAAAAGTTTCAATACTTTGCTTCTCGGAGTTTTTGTAAAGAGCAGTTTTGTCAGCGATAACGCGTACTTTGCCGTTTGTATCTCCACTCTTCACTCTCCACTCTTCACTCTGCTTTTTTGCAAGGCATCCGGTGAGTATCAGCTCGGGCTTATTTTTAAGTTTCAAGCTTTTGCGAATGAAGTATTCGCACTCTTTGTCGGCCTCTGCCGTAACAGTACAGGAGTTGAGCACTATGACGTCGGCTTCTTCGGGTTTTAAAGCCGGCTCAAAACCGTCTTTTTTGAATTTTTCGGTTATCAGCTGCGTTTCGTACTGGTTCACTTTACAGCCGAAAGTGTAGATAAAATATTTTTTCACATTTCTCCGTAACTCCCTCGCCCCTTGCGGGAGAGGGTTGGGGTGAGGGGTTGCCTCATTTGCCGTACATTCCGAAGAGATTTAAAATCAGCACGCTTGCGACTACAGCCGCCGTTTCAACTCTCAATATGTTGCTGCCGAGAGTTATTGTCTTTATTCCTAAGCTTTTTGCAAAGTCAACCTCTTCATTTTCAAAGCCGCCTTCAGGCCCTATAAATATGTTTGCTCCGGCCGCAGATTTGAAGTTTTCGGCAGCGCTTTCCAAAGAAGCTTTGCTCCCTTCGCTTTCCCAAGGCAGAATGCTTATAAAATTTTTATCTGTCGCGGCTTTTTCGCAGGCGGTTTTGAAATCAATCGGCATATTAATGCCCATTATGTCGTTTCTGCCGCACTGGGAGCTTGCGGCAACGGATATTTTTTCATAGCGTTCCAGCTTATTTTGGGAAAAAGACGTGTTTACGCTTCTTTTTGTGTTGATTGGAATTACAGCGGTTACTCCGAGTTCTCCGGCTTTTTCTATAAGCCATTCAAATCTGTCGCCTTTGGGAATTGCGGCATAAAGATTTATTTTAAACTCCGGCATTTTGTATGAAGAAGATAAAATCTTTCCTGCAATTTTGCTTTTTTCGGCCGATAAAATTTTACCTTTGTAGGAGTTGCCGAGTCCGTCAAAAATCATTATCTCGTCGTTCGTATTGAATCTGCGAACGGAATAAACGTAATGCGCCTGCTCGCCTTCGATGAAGAAATTGTCATTTGATATGTTCTCGGGATTGACGTAAAAATGCGGCATTAGCAACTCCGTTGCGGAAGATTAGAAGTTTAGACGGTTGGAAGTTTGGCAAAGACAAAAACAATCAAAACAAGGGTTTTATGCGCCGTCGCGTTGTGTTTAATGCCGTTTATAACTCTCTAAACTTCCAATCTTCTAATCTTCTTTCATTAATTATACATTATTTGCTACAATGCACGAACAATGAAAATACTAAGCTATCCTTTTAAATGGCTGCGCGACCTTTACGACTGGACTTTGCACTTTTCAAAATCGAAGCACTCGAGTTATGCGTTATTTGGAATTGCTTTCATGGAGAGTTCGTTCTTTCCGATTCCGCCTGACGTGCTTTTGATACCTATAGTTGTAGCGGATACGAAAAAGTGGTGGCTGAAAGCTTTTATATGCACCGCCGGTTCGGTTGCCGGCTCATTTTTGGGGTATGCCATAGGGTATCTTTTTTATGAAACGGTCGGCGCGGCCATAGTAAATTTTTACGGCATACAGGCGGCTGTCGAGAGGCTTGGAAATATGTTTGCTGAAAACGCTTTTCTCGTAGCATTTACGTCGGGATTTACTCCTATTCCGTACAAAGCCATAACGATTTCTGCCGGAATGTTCAGAGTTCCATTGATGGTTTTATTTATAGCGGCCGTTTTGGGCCGCGGCGCTAGATTTACTGCGGTAGCTCTTGCCATAAGAATATTCGGCGCAAAAATACAGCACACTATAGAAAAGTACTTTAACATTCTGTCGGCGACATTTTTGATTCTTTTGCTGCTCGGTTTTTTGGCATTGAAATATCTGGTTAAATAACGGCGGAAGCTTAGAAGCTTGGAAGATTAGAAGTTTGGCAACTGCGTACGACAATGTCCTTGCTGAACTTCCAAGCTCTCTAAACTTCCAATCCTCTAATATTCGGCGCGCGTTGCAGGCGCGCGTTGCGCGTTTGACAAATAAGAAGTTTTTTTATAGTATGGTTTTGCAGTATTGGTCTTTGGCCGTTAGAATTTTAAACCGTCGATGTGGAGATAACGGTAATTGTGCAGTTACAGAGAGCGGGCGCAGCTGAGATTCCCGTACAACGCAGATTATCAAATGGACCACAGAGGGCGCAATCAAAGGTGAGCAAGTTCCTTGCTTTTTTACAGAAAAGAACGAAGTTCCCGAGTATTTTGCGACGTAACGCATGCGTTAAATGCGGGGAGTATGCAAGTACTCTGTAAAGTGTCCGGATAGTATTCTTTTTCCGGAAAACAAGGTGGCACCGCGGACAAATATATAACGTCCGCCCTTGGCATAGCAGCATTATGCTTTGGGCGGACGTTTTTTTATTGGAGAATAAAATGAACAGGCGATGGTTGTTTCTTGATATGCAGTTTTGTCATCCTGAGCGAAGTCGAAGGATCTGCCGTTAAAGGCAGATGTTTCGACTCCACAACTTCGTTGTTCCGCTCAACATGACAGACTTCTCTGTGCTTCATAAGATAGTTCGGAAAATTAAAATAAACCGGAGAATAAAATGTTAAAACCAAACATAGAAGAAGCAAAAAAGTATTTTAAAGATTACACGGTTGTGCCGGTATCGAAAGAAATTCTTTCCGATGTCAAAACTTCCGTAGGCATTTTGAAAAATTTCTTAAGCAAGAATAAAAGATGTTTCCTGCTTGAGAGCGTTGAAAGCGGCGAAAGCTGGGGGAGATATTCGTTTTTGGGATTTGACCCGAAACTTTCCGTGAGCTGCAATGACGGCAAGGCGGTTATCGATAACGGAACAAAAAAAGAGATTCTTTCCGATAATCCGTCAAAAATTTTAAGAGAGATATTGGCGCGCTACAAAAGCCCTAAGCTTGATAATCTGCCGCCTTTTACCGGCGGCTTTGTCGGGTATTTTTCTTACGACTACATAAAATACGCGGAGAAATCTTTAAAGCTTCAAAACAGAAACGCCGAAAACTTTGACGATTTATTCCTGATGCTTTTTGACAAAGTTATAGCTTTCGATAATCTGAAACAAAAGATTTTCATAATCGCTAATGTCGCGGTGAAGGATTTTGAAAATAACTATGAAAAAGCCGCGGCTGAAATTGAAGAGATAGAAAAATTTATAATATCTCAGGCAGCTGAAGAAAACGTTAAATCAGGACTTAAGTCCGAACTTGTCGTTTTGCACAGCGAAAAAGATTTTGCAGATATGGTCGCAAAAATTAAAGTTCATATCCGCGAAGGCGATATTTTTCAGGCTGTTATTTCAAACGGCATAGAAGCAAGGTTTGAAGGAAACTTACTGCAGACTTACAGGGTTTTAAGAACTATCAACCCTTCGCCGTATATGTTTTACGTCAATTTCGGCGGCTCGGAAATCGCCGGCGCTTCTCCGGAAACGCTTGTCACTCTGCAAAACGGCGAACTGACAAATTATGCTCTTGCGGGAACTGCGCGAAGAGGCAAAACCGAAGAAGAGGACGCCGCTCTTATAGACGCGCTTTCAAAAGACGAAAAAGAGTTGTCTGAGCACAACATGCTTGTGGATCTGGGAAGAAACGATTTGGGAAAAATCAGCGAATTCGGTTCCGTAAAAGTTGCCGAGTATAAAAAGATTTTAAAGTTTTCGCACGTAACCCATATGGCTTCGGTCATTAAAGGAAAGATGAAACCGCAATACGACCAGCTCGACGCTATTGCCGCGGTTCTTCCTGCCGGGACTCTTTCGGGCGCGCCGAAAATTAAAGCCTGTGAAATCATCAACTCCCTTGAAAAGCACAAAAGAGGGACTTACGGAGGCGCGATAGGTTATATAGATTTTACGGGGAATATGGATATGTGCATAGCGATAAGGATGGCGAAACTGCAAAACGGGAAAGTTTATGTGCAGGCCGGCGCCGGAATAGTGGCTGACAGCGACCCGAAAAAAGAGTTTAACGAGTGCATGCATAAAGCCAAAGCGATGGTCAACGCTTTAAATGAAGCTTCGAACGGATAGAGTGAAGATACGGCAAAGCAGTTCCCTCGCACCTTGCGGGAGAGGGACTTGCGAAGCAACAAAGTTGCGAAGCAAGAGGGTGAGGGGTTGCCTTTGCAGTATCTTCACTCCTCACTCTTCAATCTCCACTCTGCCGTTAAAAAAGGGGGAAACAAAATGATTTTGATAATAGATAATTACGACAGTTTTTCTTATAATCTTTACCAGTTTACAGGCATGATAAATCCGGATGTGAAAGTGGTAAAAAACGACGAGCTTACGGTAAAAGAGATAGAGAAATTAAATCCGTCTCATTTGATTTTTTCTCCGGGCCCCGGGCGTCCCTCGGACGCGGGAATATGCGAGGAAGCGATAAAATATTTCAAGGGCAAAATGCCCATACTCGGCGTGTGTCTGGGGCATCAGGCTATATGCGAGGCTTTCGGCGCATCCATAATTTATGCGAAAACTTTGGTGCACGGCAAAACGAGCAACGTGCACATAGCTAACGGCAGCCCGATTTTTAAAGGCTTGCCGCCGGTGCTTGAGGCTGCAAGATACCACTCGCTCATGGCCGACAGAGCCACTTTGCCTGACGAGCTGCTCGTGATAGCCGAAGACGAAGATTCGCAGGTTATGGGCGTAAAACACAAAGATTACGATTTGTACGGATTGCAGTTCCACCCCGAATCCGTTCTTACGAAAAACGGCTTTATGATAATTGAGAATTTTTTAAATCTAAAAAGACAATGATTAATGGTTAATGATAAATGATTAATGAATGAGCGCGCAAAGCGCGCGGACTAATATATCGCGGCGAAGCCGCTCCAAAATTAACCATTAACCATTTACCATTAATCATTGTCGTTAAAGGAGATGTTATGATACAGAAAGCCATATACGAAATAGTCAACGGACAGAACCTGTCCATAGAAAATACCAAAGATGTTATGAACGAAATAATGGACGGCAAAGCCACGGACGCGCAGATAGCTTCTTTTCTTACTTCAATGAGGCTCAAAGGCGAAACGATAGAGGAGATAACCGCCTGCGCAATGGTTATGAGAGAAAAGTGCCAAAGGCTTGACCCGAAAACCGACGTTTTAGACATTGTCGGCACCGGCGGCGACGAACTTTCTACTTTTAACATATCTACGGTTTCGGCGTTTGTGATAGCCGCGGCCGGCGCGCCGGTAGCAAAGCACGGCAACAGAAGCGTGTCCAGCAAATGCGGCAGCGCGGATTTACTAGAGGCGCTCGGAGTAAACATCATGCTCACGCCTGCGCAATGCGAAATTGTCCTTGAAAAACTGGGAATGTGTTTCCTTATGGCGCAGACATTCCATTCTTCAATGAAGTATGTCGCAAAAGTAAGAAAAGAGCTCGGCATAAGGACGATTTTCAACATTTTGGGGCCGCTTGCCAATCCTGCTAAAGCAAGATACGAACTTTTGGGCGTTTACGATGAAAATCTGGTTGAGCCAATGGCAAGAGTCCTTGCAAATCTCGGAGCCAAAAGAGCCATGGTAGTTCACGGGCATGACGGGCTTGACGAAGTTACTTTGTCGGACACCACTACCATATGCGAAGTTAACGAAGGAAGAGTTAACAGCTTTTTCATAACGCCCGAACAATTCGGATTAAAAAGGTGTTCTCTCTCAGAGCTGATTGGCGGAACGCCGAATGACAATAAAGAAATAGCTTTAAATATTCTAAAAGGCGAACCCGGAGCAAAACGTGATATTGTAGTTTTGAATTCCGCCATCTGTCTGTATATGTTTTTCAACAATATAACACTCAAGGAGTGTTTGAAAATGGCGCAGAAGACTATAGACAGCGGAAAAGCCTTGAATAAGCTTGAAGAATTTATAAGAATGACAAACGAGTTCGAGAATTAGTTCCACGTTTATCATTCTAAACTTGCCGTACAATTTTATTTTTACCCTCGCCCCTTGCGGGAGAGGGCAGGGTGAGGGGTTGCCGTTGTCTTTGTCGTTCTGGGGAGCGCTGCGCCTCCCAACCTCCGCCATACTTTTTGCAGACGTTCAAAAAGTATGCAAAAAAACTGCCGCCGGATGCGCATTCGCTATGATTTTCGCGGCAAATCCGGAACTCGCAAAATGAGATAACGGATTTTAAGGAATTTTGCTCAAACAACTGGATTTGAATAATCCGCAAAAATCCCACGCTCATAGACGCGCATAGGGCGGCAACGACAAAAGGCAACAAAGACAAAAAAGAGGTAAAATGATACTGGACAAAATAACGGCAGCCACAAAAATCAGAGTTGAAAAAGCTAAACTGCTGAAATCTTTTGAAGATGCAAAGAAAGAAGCTCTGTCTCCTCAAAAGAGCGAAGAATTCGCTTTTGAAAAGGCTTTGAAAAAGCCCGGCATGAGCTTTATCTGCGAGGTAAAGAAGGCTTCGCCTTCAAAAGCTATTATCGCGGCTGATTTTGACTATATTAAAATTGCCAAAGAGTATGAGCTTGCCGGAGCAGACGCCATATCCGTGCTTACCGAGCCGGATTTTTTTCTGGGAAGCAACGCTTATCTTACGGAAATAAAAAAGGCCGTAAAAATTCCCGTTTTAAGAAAAGATTTTATAATAGACGAGTACCAGATTTATGAAGCGAAAAATATCGGAGCTGATGCCATTCTTTTGATATGCGCGATTTTGGATTTTGAAGCTCTAAAAAGATTTATGGGCATCGCCAATTCTTTGGGGATGTCGTGTCTCGTGGAAGCGCATGACGAGAAAGAAGTAGAAAACGCTCTTAAAACAGGCGCGCGGATAATCGGCGTCAACAACAGAAACCTGAAAGATTTTGAAGTGGATATAAACAACAGCATAAGGCTGCGCAAGCTCGTGCCGGAAGATAAAACTTTTGTTTCCGAAAGCGGGATAAAGACAAAAGAACATATCGAGATTCTCAGACAGAATAAAGTAGACGCTGTCTTGATCGGCGAAGAACTGATGAGAAGTAAAGATATCAAGCGAAAACTTTCGGAGTTTAAAGGATATTAATGATGTGTCAGTGGTTGTCATTCCGTGCTTGACACGGAATCCACGTTATCTTTAAAATGGATACCGGCTTTCGCCGGTATGACAAAAGGCTGGAGGTTTTAATGACTAAAATAAAAATATGCGGGCTTAAGAGAGAAGAAGACATAAAGTACGCCAATGAAGTCAAACCAGATTACATAGGTTTTGTCTTTGCCGGAGCTAAGAGAAAGATAGATTTTGTCACAGCCGCCAAGCTTAAAAAACTGTTGGACAAGGACATAAAATCAGTAGGCGTTTTTGTAAATGAGGGCATAGGCAACATAGCGCGCTTGTGCGATGAAGGTACGATAGATTTGGTTCAGCTTCACGGCGATGAAG
>JGI20166J26741_11478806_pt1 | contig 13045 bp, 13 predicted proteins | sample TergutCu122P5_FD_26741 | JGI IMG/M metagenome (IMG submission 26741)
CGCTTATGTAGTATACAACCGGAGAGCCCGGCGATTTCTCGCCGGGCTCTCCTGCCCTCACCACTCCCCTACGGAAGTGGTGAGGGCAATTACCGTCACTGCGGCAGCAGCAAATGCCACCACAACGATGGCGGCGGTTATCCGAGCCGCCAAAAGCATTCTTCTCATGGTGTCCCTTCTCTCTCCGGCAACTGCCGGAACGTGTCCCCCATGGCGGGGGACATAATTGCTTACTTTTCCATTGTAACACATTGTCAACATAAAATCAATAAAAAAGAAGCGCCTATCCTTTGATAAGTGCCCCTTTTTTGATACTTAATTATATAAATATTAAGTATGAGATAATTATACAATATTCGACACAAAATGTCAAACCTTTTCGTCAATTTTGATATGTAACTCTTTTAGCTGCTCTTTTGTTACACCTGATGGTGCTCCCATAAGCAGGTCTCTTGCCCTTCCGTTCTTAGGGAATGCCACTACCTGCCTTATATTTGTTTCATCTGCAAGAAGCATTACAATTCTATCTATTCCTGGTGCACATCCTCCATGCGGCGGCGGTCCGTAGTGAAATGCGTTCCATAGTGCCGGGAATTTGCTTTCCACAACTTCTTTGCTGTACCCCGCTATTTCAAAGGCTTTTATCATTAATTCCGGATTGTGATTTCTTACAGCTCCTGATGCTATTTCATATCCATTACATACTAAATCGTACTGATGTGCAAGTATTTCTACAGGTTCTTTTTCCAATAATGACTTCATTCCACCTTGAGGCATAGAAAACGGATTGTGTCCGAATTCTATTTTTCCTTCATCATTTAGCTCATACATTGGAAAATCTGTTATCCAGCAAAATCTATATACTTCTTTTTCTAATATATCGAGTCTTTTTCCTAATTCATCTCTAATTACTCCTGCCTGCTTTTCCGCTGTTTTTTCTGCTTCTGCTATAAAGAAAATGCAGTCACCCGGCTTTGAGCCTGTTATTTCAAACATAGCATTTTTAGATGAATCATCTATAAATTTTGCAATTGGTCCGGACAGGCTTGCATCATCATTTACTTTAAGCCATGCAAGTCCTTTTGCCCCCAGTTCCTTAACTGCAAAATCTCCCATTCCGTCAAAGAAACTTCTCGGCTGACTGGCTATATCTGGAACATTTATTACTTTTACGGTTTTACCTTTAAATGCGTTAAATTCAGTGCTTTGGAAAATTTGTGTGGCATCTTTTAGAATAAGAGGATTTCTCAAATCCGGTTTATCTGTTCCGTAATCTCTTATAGCCTCTCTATACGGCAACCTCTTATACTTAGGACTGTCTTTCTTCCATTTTGATAATTCACCAAATGTATCGTTCAGTACAGTTTCTACCACATTGAATACATCATCCTGCTCTGCAAATGCCATTTCCAAATCCAGTTGATAAAATTCTCCCGGCAGCCTGTCTGCTCTTGGGTCTTCATCTCTAAAACATGGAGCTATTTGATAATATCTGTCAAACCCAGATACCATAAGCAGCTGCTTGTATATCTGCGGAGCCTGAGGAAGTGCATAAAATTCTCCTGAAAATATTCTGCTTGGCACCAGATAGTCTCTTGCTCCTTCTGGTGACGAAGATGTAAGTATTGGAGTCTGTATATCAACAAATCCCAGTCTTTCTATGCTTTCTCTAATTGCTTTTATAACTTTGCTTCTAAATATTATATTATTCTTTAATTTATCATTTCTTAAATCCAAAAATCTATATTGTAACCTCAAATCTTCTCTTACTTCTATATCTTCATTTACTTCAAAAGGCAGGTTTCTCAGACGTTTTCCTAAAATTTCATATTCTTTTATAACTACTTCTATTGTTCCTGTCGGCATGTTTTTATTTTCCATACCTGCTGTTCTTTTTCTTACTGTGCCTTTAACTGAAACTGTTGATTCATTTGGTATTCTGGATAACTCATCTACTAATTTATCTTCACCTGATGTTACAATCTGCGTTATTCCATATTGGTCTCTTAAATCGATAAACACAAGCCCTCCATGGTCTCTTATTGTCTGTACCCATCCGGCAAGCAGTACTTCTTCTCCTGCATTTTTATCTCTTAACTCTCCACAATTATGTGTTCTATATTTGTTCATATGCTTCTCCTCTTGCACTATATTATATTTATTATTGGATTTTGTCAATATATTTATTAACAGGCATTTATAATAAGTTATGGTCAGTAAATTAAATTTTAAAATTATCATGTACCGTAGCGCCGCCCTCCGTGGCGGCTGCTCCGAAGGCTTTCTTATATTGCTTGTCTATCTAATAAAAATATAATTTTGTGCAAATCTTATATATAATATTTAGACTATATTACATTTTAGCAAAGCCATCGAAGTAGCCGGCAGGGACGCCGGCACTACGATTATAAAATTTTTTTATTTTTGTCTACTGACTAGTAACGGTTTTATTACCTACTATCCATTTGTGGTGAAATTCTATCGCTTCCACCTGTTGATTGGCTTGTTCCTGGTTTCGGTGTCTCTACATCTTGGACAAATTCTATATCTCTTCCTTCTGGCAAAACCCAATCAAGTTTTCCTCTATCACCTGCTATAGTTGGTTTATCACCAACTTTCATTTTTTCTAAAGCAATATATAAATCAGGCTGTTCGCTAAAGCGAATAGAATAATGGCCGCTATATCTAAATGTCACATTTATTCTCCTGCTTAAACCTTCACCTTCAATCTTTAATTCCGTAATCTCATCTTGAACACTTGGGGCTTTATATCTATATGGATATGCCATTTGAATAACCTCCTCTAATAATTCAATTTCTATAACATATTATACCACAAATATATAATTAATCAACGCAGATTGCCAATTTTCATGCGTTTATATCTTTTCTATTTTGGCAACAACAACCGTCATATCATCTTTCGCCAAGCCTAAATCATTATCAATAGATTCATTTACAAGCAAATCTGCTATTTTCTGTACATCTTCTGTTTCTACGTTTTCAAGCAAATCTTTTACCCATAATTCTTTGTTTACATACTCTGAATTCGACTCCAATATGCCATCTGTGCACATTACAATTATTTCTCCTCCAAATAAATCTTTGTCATATACAACTAAATCAATCTTATCCAGTATCCCTGCCGGAAGTGATACTGCCTTTATAACTTCAACCTTATTCTTGGATTTTATAAATGTCGGACATGCCCCGTTTTTTACAAACTCAATATTTCCTGTATTCAAATCAATTACAGATATATCTATTGTGGCATATGTCTCTTTGCTTGAATTTAAGTTGATTGCAGAATTAATCAGTCCAATTGAAACATCTTTATCAAATCCGGATGTAAGCAGTCTATCCAGCATTTTTATAACAGTAGTGCTGCTTCTTTTAGCTGCAGCTCCGTGAGCCCATTCCGTCGCTTATTGCAAGCATATATTTCCCGTCATTTAATTTAGTGTGCAGACTGCTGTCCCCAGAAACTTCGCTTTTATTTTTTGTAGTTTTAGCTATGCCTATCTGAATTTTAAATTCAGGCGGCTGCGGCTTTGGATTATCAACATATCCAATACCTACACCATATTCAATATCATCTGCCAAAGATGATATTACTTTTGATACTCCTCCTAACTGCTGAGCCAGAGTCTTTTGATGAGTTGCTTCTTTCTGCTGCCATAAAAATTTAAGCTTGTTTATTCTATATGTATGATTTATAGCTTTAAGCATCTGTTCTATATCTCTGTTAATCTCTGCATTTCTCGCATCATCTTCATCATCTATTCCAATTATGTAATTATTATTATTTTCAAAAACCTGTATCAATTCTTCTTTCGAGATAAATTCCTTCTTTTCTAAAATATCATAAATATCATCTATTATAAGCTCACTGTCATCTGCTATATCTTCATATAATATATTATTTTCCAAATCCTCAATATTGTTTAATAATTCCTCATGAAAAATTCTTTTTTCTTTAAATTTAATATCTGTATCCTCTTCCAATGCTCTCCATGCCGCTTCATTGCAGCTGTTTGCCATGTCTGATATTGTTTCAGATACACTGTTTAGTTTTTGTACGGTTTCTTTAGCCTCTTCCAACCTTCCCCCTGAAACCGGTAGCAATTTAACATCTGGTATAATATCATTTATATTTATTTTGATATTTTTAGGCAGAAGAAGTAAACCAAGTGATGCAATTAAAATTTCTCTAATTGTTATTATAGGGACAGTGTTTCCGGTTCACAAAGTATGTAAGCACGGCATTTCCAACACAAAAGCCGATTATTACACCAATTTTGCCAAGTCTGTTCAATATTCCTGCAATCAGTCCGGGATATTGCAAATGAAGCAATTAATACCGGATTGGTCTGGGTTATCATTCCAAGAACCATGCCTATTATAATTCCAGATGTAGCTCCGAACCAGCATTCCATTCTTCCAGCCTAAAAACAGCACTAGCATTACACTGATTATATTAGTAACAGAAAACCCGTACACTGTAAGCCCTGCAAGTGAGCTGACCGCTATTGATACAAGCATTCCTGCACCTATAACTTCTTCTATTGAAAATGCCTCTTTTATACCATATTCTTTTATTACTATTATTGAGTTTGCAAAGATTTTGTAGAATATATATGCCGTAATAGCCAGCATTAGAGCCATTAACACGTCATATACCAAGAATATTGTAAAAGATATTTTTACAGCTTGTACTATACAAATAGATAAAAATAAATATATCCCTAATTTTCTTTTTTCATTTCTTGTATCATCATTTTCTTTAGTCTTAAAAATCAGTATCATGGCAATAAATACCAAAGTGGTAAGCAGATACCATAAAAAACTGCCCAGTCCAAATGATATGAATGTGCCTGCTAAACATGCTATGTACGCAACTCCGTGCAGCAATTCTGTTGCTGCATACTGCTGCAAATATAGCTAGTCCAAATGGTGCAAAATTGCCATTAAAACTGACCATAGATGCCATAAATGATACTGCATATAAAATTACATTCTGAACAGAAAATAATCTTTTTATCTTTAATGATTTTTTATTGCTACTATTATTAAATTCAACATCCTCAAAATCATCCTGCACGTCTTCCTCTGTTACGTTTTGAAACATATTCTCACTCCGTTCCAATGTAAAAATGTACGAATGTATGAATTTATGAATGAGTGTTAGAATTTGCCTTTGGCAAATTCTTTTATTTAGCAATCGCTGAAAGCGATTGGTCTCCTTCATTCGTACATTCCTACATTCATACATTATACATTAGTGTTTAAACGTTTTTTGTCATATCCGGGAACTTATCCCAAAAATTTCTCGACCCGTTTCACGCTATTTCAGTAAAATATTCATTTATCTTCGCAATTAACTCTTGTTTTGCCTCTTCCATTGTCATTCCTTCAATCTGCGTCCCTGCTAAAGTGATGTGTCCTCCTCCTCCGAAGCTTTTCTAAAATCACCTGAACATTGATATCTCCTATTGAACGCCCGCTTATTGTTATTTTGTCGCCTAAATTTCCGGATAACAAATGATGCTGTTATATTATTTATTGTAAGAAGTTCATCAGCCGCTTTTGCACAAATAAGACTTGCATCTTTATCTTTTTTACTATACTCGGAAATACCAATGGTCTCATTTATTATTTCCACTTTTTTCACTATATCTGCAATTACAGTATAGCTGTGCAAATCACTTTGGAACCATTTTTTTATGCTTATCATATCTATTCCGTATTTCCTCAAATATGCCGCAGCTTCAAATGTTCTTACACCTGTTTTAAATGTAAAATTCTTTGTATCTACCATAATACCTGCATATAGGCTCTCTGCTTCTATATCTTCCAATTTTATATTTTTGCTGGAATAATCTAATATCTCTGTAACCAGCTCTGCTGCTGACGATGCGTAAGCTTCATGGAATGTCAGTATACTGCCGTCTATAAAATCCGCCCCTTTTCTATGGTGGTCTATAACAACTATTTTCTCTGTTTTATCCAGCAGTTCAGGTGCTTCCACATATGATTTCTTATGTGTATCTGTTACAATAAGCAATGTGTTTTCATTTATCTTCGAAAGTGCTGTCTGTTTATCTATTAATACATCTTTATATTCCTCATTCTGAGAAAGAGACTGCACAAAACTTTCTAATGTTAAGCCTGTTTCACCTTTTACAATATATGCATCTTTTTCAAATGTTTTTGCCAGTCTGTATAAACCTAGACTTGAGCCCATTGAATCTATATCTCCATTATGATGTCCCATTATTATTACATTTTCTGCATCCATAATCAGCTCTTCCAAAGCATGTGCAATAACTCTGGCTTTTACTTTGGTTCTTTTCTCTATTTCCTGAGACCTGCCTCCAAAAAATGCATATTTTTCATTTTCTCTAATTACTGCCTGATCCCCGCCTCTTCCTAGTGCTATATCCATTGCTGTCTGAGCAGACTCATACTTAGAATAGTTGGAGTCCCCTTCATTTGAAATAGCTATACTAAATGTCAGCTGCATTTTATCCGATGTTTCTATATCTTTTATCTGGTCTAATATACTGAATTTTTCTTCTTTCATTTCTTCCAGATATTTCTGGTCAAATAAATATACAAATGTATCTCTTTCTGTTTTTATTATTAATCCATTAGCCTTGGCAGACCACTCATACAGGATTTTTTCAATTGCAGCTGTAACTGCCAGCTTTTCTTCAACTGCTATCCTTTGTATAATTTCTTCATAATTGTCTATCATTATTATTCCGACACAAGTCTTGGAATCATTGTATTTTTTAAGCAGTTCCTGCTCGCTGCTTATATCTACAAAATATAATATTGTCATATATTTTGTAGTTTTTTTTCTGCCTACTTCTTTTATTTTCACTCCATTACCTATTACGTGATATGTTTTATCATCTATAATTATATTTCTATCAATCTCAGGCTTATTCTCATTTTCCATCTGAATCTTAATTTCTTTTGCAATATCGTCAATGTATGTGTTTATCCCAACATTTGCAAACTCTTTGTTAAACTTCGTGCTTCTCCATATTACATTTCCATCTGTTTCCAGCACTATTATTGGAAACGGAGAATTAATTAATGTATTTTTTGCCGCCGAATCAACACTTATAGTCAGTTCTTCAATATATGTAGAAATTTCGCCTTCCCTTTTTTCCAGCACCCATATAGTATAAATAATAATAATCAGATAAATAATAATGCTTGGAACAATATATATTGATTCATATATACACAGAATTATCATAAGAATTGCTATTATGCCTAAATATATTTTTGTTCTGGATTCCACGTTTTCAAAAATTTTAAGAAATTTTAAATTGTTATTATGCATGATTTCTCCTTCTTTAATTTAGGAATTTAGGAATTTAAGAATTTAGGAATTAATGAAAGAATTTTCGTTACACTCAAATTCTCAAATTCAAAATTTTTAAATTAAGAAATTCAGGTCATAGGAGAATTTCATCAATCGTTCCTACATTCCTACATTCCTACATTCCTACATTCCTACATTCCTACATTCCTTAAATTATACATTAGAAAAGCCTATTTTGTCAATGTTTCGATGTAATCTGCAATCTTTCCGGAATTCTTCCAAGGTTAATTTTTCTCCTCTTATTCTTGTGTCAAACCCTAGATTTAAAAGCATTTTCTCTATATCCTGTTTATCTCCTAAAGTATTTCCGCTTGATAAGGCATTTGCCAGCGTCTTCCTCTTTTGCATAAATGCCAGTTTTATCACTTTAAATAACAGTTTCTCATTCTTGACATTTATTGCAGGCTTATTTAATATTTCTAATTTTATTACAGTAGAATCCACTTCAGGCACAGGAAAGAAAGAGGTTTTCGGTACTTCTATTATTCTTTCCGGTTGAGCGTAATACCTTATACCATATGTTATTGCTCCGGAATTATTCTTCCCAGGCTTGGCTGTTAATCTGTCTGCAGCTTCCTTTTGCACCATTACTGTAATTGACTGCAGATTAATTCTATCTTCCAATAATTTCATAATAATCGGCGAAGTTATATAATATGGAAGATTTGCAACAACTTTAGCAGGTTTGCTGCTAATTAATTTATTCAAATCCACCTTCAGCACATCATCATTAATTATTTCCAGATTATTATACATGGAAAATCTATCTTCTAAAATATCTATCATTCTTTCATCCAATTCTATGCATACAACTTTCTCTGCCTGCTCTAAAAGCATGCCTGTAAGTGTTCCAAGCCCCGGCCCAATTTCTATAACTAAATCTTCTTTTGAAATATTGGAATAGTTTACTATTTCGCATGCAGCTTCACCATCTGTTAAAAAGTTCTGTCCCAATCTTTTTGATGCCTTTATGTTGTATTTATCCATAATATATCTTGTCTCATTATATAAATTCAATTTTACCACCTTTTCTATTATACCATATTTTTCCCTCGGCAGTTGATTTTTATATATGTATCATATAAAATATATCCATGAGTAAAAATAAGAAAAAATCTAAAAATTTAAATATAAAAAAACTGCCGAAACTTGAAGCAAAAAACTTAAAAAGATTGACTGTGCTTTTTATTTTGGCATTTATACTGCTTTTTTTAGCTGTTTTTCGTGTGGGCTGGATTCAATTCGCCCCTGTTTTTGATGGTCATAATTTAAAAGAAGATGCATATAAGCAGCAGGTTGCTGACAGAAGCATTCCTCCTCAAAGAGGCTCTATATACGATTCCAGCCGGAAAGCCTTTAGCTGTGAGTGAAAATGTAGATACAATTTCTGTTAATCCAGGTTTACTTAAAAATTCAGATGGCACAGCCTTTGATAAAACTGCACTTGCAAAAGCATTCAGCGATATATTCGGAATAGATTATAATGATGCATTAAATAAATTAAATTCAGATTCATCATATGTAACAATAGCTGAGAAAGTAGGGCTTGACAAAGTTTCAGAATTGCAAAACTGGATGAAATCCAATAATCTTTCAGCAGGCATAAATATAGACCCTGATAATAAACGATTTTACCCTTACAATAATTTAGCTTCCGGTGTTATAGGCTTTACCGGAACTGATACGCACGGACGAGCCGGTATTGAATCTTCTTTCGACAAGCTCCTTTCAGGCACACCGGGAAAGGTAGTCACAAGCACCGACTCATTAAACAGTGAAATACCTAATACCGAGCAATCATATGTCCCTGCAAAAAATGGAAATGATATTACACTTACTATAGACAGCAATATTCAGTCTATTTGTGAAAAATATTTAAGTGCAGCTGTACAAAAATATAGTGCTGAAGGCGGAAATGTTATTATGATGAATCCTCAAACCGGCGACATACTGGCTATGGCAGATTATCCGAATTACAACTTAAATACACCTTTTACCCCAAACAGCATTATAGGTAAAAATTGGGATACATTAGATGCAGATGCAAGAACTAAATTATTATATGAAATGTGGAGAAATACAGCTGTTCAAAGCACATATGAGCCTGGTTCAACTTTCAAATTCATAACAGCTTCAGTCGGATTAAATGAAAACATTGTTCAGCCTAATCATCCTGGTGATTTCTATTGTATAGGTTATGAAACTTTTGCTGATGCTAATGATAAAGACGTTCAGATAAATGACTGGACATATCCTAGAAGCCATGGATACGAATCATTGCAGGATGCATTTGCCAATTCATGTAATCCGGCATTTATGCAGTTAGGTCAAAAGATTGGTTCTTCTACATTATATAAATACTATCAGGCATTCGGTCTATTTAACACAACAAGCTCCGGTCTTTATGGAGAATCAAAAAGTATTTTTCTACCATTAAATGAAGTTAAAACCAGCCCTGTAAACCTTGCAACAATGTCTTTTGGTCAAAGATTTACAATTACTCCTCTTCAACTTATAACCGCTGTATCTGCTATTGCAAATGAAGGAGTTTTAATGAAACCTAATATAATCAAATCTGTAAAAGACCCGTCAACCGGCAGTATAACTACAACTCAGCCTGAAGAAGTAAGACAGGTTCTTTCTAAACAAACTGCAGATGAAATGATGAGTATTGCACAATATGAAATAAACAATGGTACCGGTAAAAACGCTGCTGTTCCCGGATATTCAGTTGCAGGTAAATCCGGCACATCAGAACCGCAATACAATAAGCTGGAAAATGGATATGTTTCTTCATTTATAGCATTATCCCCTGTTCAGAATACTCAGGTGGCAGTTTTGGTTATATTATATGCCCCTCAGGGAAGCAATATCCAGGGCGGTGTAATAGTTGCCCCTGTAGTTTCTCAGATATTAAGCGAAGTTCTGCCTTATATGGATGTTGCATCAAACAGCGGGGCAGGTTCCAACTGATTTATGTCTGTACAAAATCATATAATGATGACTGTGGCGTATATTCTTTAGTGTAATATCCGCTATATATGCTGTCATCACCTGCAATATTGTTTAAAGAAACATCACAGGTAAATTCTTCGTCTAAATAATTTTTAATTTTTATTGTAAAACTTAAACTGCATTTTAGCTCTTCTATTTTAATTCCGGCTTTTTTTAATATTGAACCATCAAATAAGACAGTCTTTGAATTTATAGATGTACCATAATTATCATCTTCAGGTATGTTATAATTCTTTAATACGCCTAAATTCAGGTATCCCAGTGAAATCGGGTTTGAGCAGTCCGCATAAAAAACTGGAGAATTATAGTCAGCTTTATCATTTTCATCATTAGTTGCTACATTTTCAAAAACAATATCTTTATTGTTATTATTTGTCAGCCCTTCAAATCTGCCATATGATAAAGGATTTTTATAATTAATAAACCCGGATTTAGAATCTAATTTTATATTACAGATACTAACTTCTTTAACTGTATTTTTAAGGGTTAAATCCTGAACTCTGCTTTTATTGTCAATATATACAGCTATATCAGTAAACTGATTAATATCTACATCCTGCAAAAGCCCGCTTGGGGCTGCTATCTGTTATATCAGCACTGCTGTATAATAATATTTGAGATATTTTAAAAACAGGTTTTTTATTATTATTTGAAATTTCTATGCTTCTCATAATAATAAAAAAAAGGCAGACTAAAAATATAATTAAAAAGAAAGCAACAATAAAAATTACAAGTTTTTTATTAATCTTCATAGCCCTCTCCTCTTACTGCAGCTTTCCGTATAAATACTGCATAGTCGCAAATACTTTAGAATCCCAGTCAGGGTCGCTCGCATATCTGGTATTTATGCCTGATAAAGTTGGGCCATTGTAAAATGACCCGGCAGCTGCCTGTCCATCAAAAATAGGAGTTCCGGGCAGGGTTTAAATAATATTTTACAAACACCCTGGAAATTACTTGAATTCCTTCTGCATATGATTCAAAACTAAATGAAGAATTATATGGGTCACTGTCATATGAACCATAACCAAATAAATTCTTTTTGTCCATTGAAATCTGCGATGTTCCCCATCCGCTTTCATGTATTGCTACTGCCATCAGGAATACACCGTTTATGTTGTATCTTTGTTCTGTAAAATAAAATGTTTCTACATTAGATGCAATAACATTATTTTTATCTTTTGCATCACTGGCTATCTTTTTAAAATCTTCAAATGACAATCCGGATTTTTGTCTTAAATCCATATCAAATCCCAGCTTGGAAAGTGCGCCTGCTTTTCTTTCCGCATATGAGCCGCTTATATATTGGTCCGCAGGTTCAGTTGGTATTACCGGTGCAGGTATGTCCAATGTTCCTATCTCTATAATTTCTTCTACAGGACTTTCTGTAACTCCAGTTGTAATAGTCTCTTCATTTATCAGTTTGTCCCCTTCATATGTTTTTTTAACAGATATTTGCTGTTTGCCCTTTTTTCCCTGCTGAACTACATTCATCTCATCTTTTGTCATTGTATTATTTTCTTTATGTACAGTAGTAAACGGTATGGTCTTTTCATCTGTATAGACATACTGTTTTTTTACCTTATCTTTATTTTCATTAAGTATTTTAGTAATATCAATTACATTTTGATTAGTCTCAACTTTATTCTGCTTCGCATCTCCTTTGGAAGAACCCGAAGCAAAAATATGGTTTGTAACCAGCATCAAACTTGTAATTAATATAACAAAAATACATATTATAATTGTTTTTTTATAATTAAAATTTTTCATGATAAAATACCTTTTTTAGAATATCTATAACTATTATATATTAATTTGGCACTTATGTCTATATGGCTTGCGGTATTGTAACAGTATTGTAATATTAGGTGGGATTTTTTTAAGATTATCTTCCTGCATTTTCTTTAATTTGAAAAATTATCATAGTACTTACCCTCATTTGGTCTGTATGCTTGGCTGAATAACTAAATTTAAAATTTAGTTATATTCTCAATCCTTCCTGCAAAATATGGGAGTGTTTGCCCGCTTTCTCTTAAAAAGATTGCAAATGTATTATCTACATAAAAATATCTTGGAGCTTCATCACTTAGAATACAACCCATTGCTACTTCGCTTTTTATTTCTCCACCTTTTTCATCTAATGAAAATTGTATTGCCTGTATTGCTTTAGTAATATTTGCAATAGTTCCATTTTCTATTGTAAAGTCTTTATTTTCAAGTTCTTTATACTCTTTTAATTCATTGAAATTTAGATTCGGTGCTTTAAATTCGTCCCCATCTTCAAAAAATTTGCTCCCAGTATATTGGTAAGATTCATTATTCATATTTTTATAAATTTCAGCAAATGTATTTCCTTTCGGATTTTTACAAAATATTACTTCATCATTTGTTTTTGTATATAATATAAGTGCAAAGTCGTCTTTAGAATTATAGTAAAGTACATAAATTTGACCACGGGCTGCTTCTGGGGTAGTAGCATCTATACCAAAATATGGTATGTTACTATATTTATCTCCAAAAAGTTTATTGCTAAATTAACATTTTTGGTTTGTAGGGGCGACCAGTGGTCGCCAGTTCTTCGATGAATCGGCTAATATATTATATATTTTCAGAAAATCCTCTGTAGCACTG
>JGI20166J26741_11478919_pt1 | contig 13039 bp, 10 predicted proteins | sample TergutCu122P5_FD_26741 | JGI IMG/M metagenome (IMG submission 26741)
GACACATAACCCTCAGCTCCACACCAGACCAGCTACTTGAAAAACCACAGCACAAAATACCACACGCAGCAACCACTGTATAATACTCTTGAGCTCCTGTGATGTTTGTAACATGCAAAACCTGGGGAAAATAATGAAACAACACAAAACTTGAATTTTAGTTCCAGTCTCCTTGTAAGGAGTAAAGGAGTAAAAACCATTAACACAAATGTATCTGTAGTATTTATTGCAACATGGTTTGACCCTAAGGGTGTTTCAAACATCAGGCTAAATACGGATTACAACAGACTTTTGTTTTAAGAAGCACTGAGCCTGATGATGACCCTTTAGGGTCAAAACATGTTGCAATAAATACTACAAATAAGGTTGTGCTAATGATTTTTAATCCTTTAATTAAAAGGAAGAGTGTTAAGAATGATTTGCAAAAGACATGTTGTTCTGCATTACACCAAACCTGGATGATAGGATTATTATCTGGTCAATTCCAGTATGTGCAGGAAAATGCACAGATGGTATCAAAACAGGTAATCCACATCCTTCCAAATCACTGTAATAACGTAAATTAGTATTCAATGTTGAACTACAACACCATAACACTGAATACATAATTCATACAGTGTACCTAGAAATTTCATATGCATAAAGGTCAGTACATTCCAGCTCACCAACACCTTGTGTAAGCATGCACTATTGTGGTATCACTTTTATGTTGTGTCTTAAAACTAAGTTGCATAATTAAACTCTCAACTTGCTCAGGACATTATAATAATAACCAACAAACAATCAATTTCATGATAAAACCCAAACAATGCCTGTTACCACTTCATTCATTCTTATTGTCTTCCTTACTCATGAACAGTGAAGGTCAAAATATATACACCAATTATTTCCTCTCTTGTTTGTGAAACATGATCTCTTACTCTGACAAACCTGCCAGTATTTGAAATTACAATGCCAAAGAAAAAATGTTCACCGAAAACTGATAAATTAAGAGTGGCATGGAATGGAATTTTGGCTTAAAGATATTTTCCATGTACTGTTGCAGTATGCAGGTATCACAGAGTTTATGTTGAACACTCATAATGATTTGAACTTTGTCCATTACCCTAATTGTTTATACCAACAGCACAACATTTCTGAAATACAGTCTACTTCAGTTTCCAGGTTGCAAGGATATGAAGGGATTCTTACTGTGTCCTCAGGGGCTCTAGGGAGAGCCATTCTTATATCCTGCAGCACGTATACCTAGCAGCTGAACAGAATGTGACTCTCTTCATATCATTTCTACCAGATGATAGGAAAAGACCCAATATCTCAGTGATGTTGATATACAAAACTAGGATGATGGACAAACTACAAATACACACTCTTAAACGCTGTATCATATTATCATCAAATAAATTTAAACTTCAGTTATGACATGGGCACATAATAATAATAATAATAATAATAATAATAATAATAAAACAATAAAGAAGGCACACACATGGAATGAAGTTGAAGAAACCCTCTGGAAGACCAAAGGAAACATAAAAATGATTCTTAAGAAGCTGCTTTTATTATTGTGGAATGGACAGAAATGGGTCCACAAATTCACAGAAAATGGTTAAGTTGACTGAAAGGATTACTTCCTTCATTATTAGGATATTTGGAAATACAACAGATTCCAGAGTTCTCAGCAATCCATATACTTCATTAAGGACACTAAACTGACCTCTATCTTGGATGTAGAATGTGTGGTTCAATTTGCATTGTGCTGTTACTTCACCCTGCCACTGCTCCTGGCATGTGAAGCGAATCTTGATTCTCCCATCCACTTCTGACACCTGTTCCACCCGAAGGGCTCCTGGCCAATCAGGAACAGACTTTGATATTTCTTCAGCTAGTTTCCATGCTCCAGAGGTATCGCCATGAGGCAGATCAAGTTTCAGAAGGACTCCTGTACACAGTAGATGGAACCATATGATTGTCATAAATACTCTTTCTTCTTCATTAGTATTTTGTACATCATAACACTTCTGGTGCCAGAAGTGTAGCATTAAGCAAGTTCCTTACTGATAATTCACATATATTAAGCATCTATGAAAATATTTAGTCACTACAGCAAGCTGGTGCCTGGGTTTTGTGCACCGGTGGGCTGAAAACAGATGTATTCAGATTTCACAAACATGCTTCCTAATAATAAGCCTGATTACACACATCATCGCCCACACATACATGTAACTAAACTGATCAAGGATTACTAACCACCTCAGTCACAAGAGTGACCACACAAGCCAGACCAAAAGCCTGTACCAACCTGGCTGAAAGCAGTGCCATACAGGAGAAGGCCAGGGATATGGCTGTGTCGTTAGCCTAGCAGTTTCCCCAAGATTAAGTTCCTCTCGACTGCTTCCCAGAGATGATGGAGCAGGACTTAGTAGAACAGATGTGCTGGTGATCCACTGTGAGGGACTGGCTGAACCAACACCCAAAATTGGATAAGATGGGCTTGCTGGGTAGGGCCACTTAGTGTCCAGCTGTGGAGAGTGTCTCATGAATTCAGATGAAGTTTGGTAAGCTTCCTCATTCAGTGAAGGGACAGCAGACCTCTGCTCTGGAATATTCACTGCCAAATGTGTGTCACTAGGTGTCAGCGGTTGGCCAATATTTTGTGTTCCTGAAAAGCTGTAGGCACTAAAATTTGGATATTAAATCAGTGACTGTAAGGCAGATTCAGGATAAAATGGGATGAAATCAAAGAAATGTATGCCAGTTTAGTCAAGATGGTCATCCACAGATACAAAGGGGAAGCACACAAAAGGCGAAACTGTTTGTGAACATTTATATTTTGAATTTCCCTTGCAATTTCATTTGTTTCTTTATGGAATAAATGTCAATGGCAGTGGATGGCCGAAGCCTACACTCAGCATGCCTGTTGGCTATTGGAGTGACCAGGTATTCTGAATAAAACCTATGTAAATTGATAACTGTGACAAGTTGTACGTTTGGCATCAGTGACTAAACCTTCTTCTGTCATAATGCAGTACTGGTATAAATTTCACTCTCACAACAATTGTGTAGTATAAGTTAAGGCAGAATGTAGAGTGGTCACTGCAGCCACTAGCGGACTTAGTAAATTAATTTAAATGAAACTTTGCTCACAGGATAAAAGAGTCTTTTGTTTCCATAGGGTGAGAGCAAAAATCACATGCACCCACAGAGCAAACAATAAAAATATCTATGTGTTAGTTTCAACTGTTGAAGATTGTTATCAATCATCTGAAACTTTCATCAGAAAGTTATCTGAATATTATATTTTCTGGAAAGATAGTACAGTGATTAAGCTATACTGCATGATGTGTGGTTCAAATCCCAGCAGGAGCAAGAGATTTTGCTCTGCACCAAATGTTCAGACTAGCTCTGGGGCCTGTCCAGCTTCCCATTCAACAGGTAATGGTGTTGTTTCCCAGGTGTAAAGCAGCCAGGGTACAAAGTTGATGGCTCACCCCCATCTAGTGGTGAGGTTAAGTGGAGCCAAACCTCCACCACCCCTCTACGTCTTAATGGCATGGATGAAGCCAGCTTTACTTTTTTAACTTCTTTGTCCAACTTTTCATCATCCAGTTCAAATGTAATCTGGAGATGCATGAATAAAACCACATCAGTGTCAGTGCAGTTAGTTTCTTGACTTACTACCTTGTAGCTTCATCTCTTATCTTTCCTTTCTTGAGGGGAAATGAATTCCTTAAACACATTTCACAGAACAAAGTTAACTTCCCATGATATACCAGACACATGACTGGAGTCTGACTTTAAAATGTGACTGCTTTCTGCCACAAATTAAAAAAAACAGAAAAAAAAACAAGAGATTAAAATCCAGAAAATGCACTCACCAGTGTTTTGAAAAATTAATGAAATGTGTGCTGCTGAAATATCCCACAAAAAGTATGTTACATTTCTGTTTAGCTAACCATTAATGACCTCAATACAAGCATCACTGCATATCGGAGAGATCCAGCTTATTGCATCTTTGAACTTAAGTAACAATACAAAGACATAATGTTTACCGTTTACGAAATGGAAGATTCTTCTGCATCAATGGACTCTTAGGACTTGTTGCAATTATTGCAAATTCTTTCAGAGCACTGCTTCCTGTCTCCAGATTCAGTGGTGGAGGTATTGGCTTCATCTTTTTGTTGGACTTTAAACTTAGGTCTTTAGGCTGAGAATCTTCATCCTGCTGTATACTTATGCTGTCATCATGTTTTATGACTTGATCTGAATTTCCAAAACTTTGCATTATTAGATCTGAAAGAAAATTGAGGCATATTAATATTTCTATTCCTTTGTAACATGCCTTTCCACAAGGTGCTTTCTTATTATTGCTATGATCAGACACTGGTAGAAACACCAAATTAATGAAGTTTCACAGAATATTTTGCATTCCTGTTCAGCTACTTCTATAAACATTTCTATTAATTTCAATTTAATATATTTACATCCTCATAAATCTGAACAAAAATTGCAGACATGGCTACAGCCTAATCTGTCCTTGTCCCTTCCATCCATATCAATCTCTTTCCCAATCTACCCACCCTATGTTCTTGCTACTAACTCAAACCTGGAGTTCTACAACTGATCTTATACATAAATCATGAAAAGTCATCTACTGTAATCAAATTTAAAATTAACCATCTCTGCGGCACATGTAATTTTGTTAAGAAAGCATTATTTAAGTTATCAACACACACACACACACTACAGAAATAATGGTAAAACTACTGTGCTTTGCTTGGAAATGATGATGAACTTACTGTGAAATTTAACACAACTAGCACAGTTCGTAGCACTGTCCAAAAACATAACTATTAATGGCAGATCTTGAAATGTCCTATGCTTCGGCTAGGTCCAACTAACCAGCTAACTTAACAGTAAGCACAATGCAAAATGGAGAAGGCAGTGATGTGTGGCTTTCATCCAACATTGATACTACTGAATGCCAGAACAACAGTGATTGAATTTAGACCCATGGAGGGGAATTAACAATAAGCTGGAGGGGAGGGAGACTGCATTATGTCACTGGTACTAGATATGTGTTCCCATACCAACTTCTTCAGGAGACCCACATTTCTGTTTAATAAGGCTCCCCTTGTTCACACATGACAAATTTAACAAGGACAAATTTTAAATACCAGAGAATATAATCAATTAATCACCATCAAATTCTATACCATGATTCATGTAAACATGACACTAAACCTTAACAGAAAACCACAAAGCTGGCGATAAATCTAATAATGGACTTCACTGTCACCAGATAAACTAACAACATCGTTGTCATATTTCTACTTCAACATGTCTTGTGCACACTTATTTTCACAGTTGTAAACACAAAGATATTGTGAACATATTGTGGGGATTATTCATTACATACAATCTAATCCATGTGTGTAAACATTTTCGAAAAACATAACTTGTTGGATGACCAATATACTAATGTTAAGTCCAAAAGCAACTTGTTTGAATTAAGGCTAATCTATGTTAAAACAGTATTTTCTCTGATAATTGACTATGAAAACTTTATTAGTATATGGCTAATAGGTACCATATGGGTTTGTTGTGCTTCACGTAGTCACCTATGTTGAGATGTGCGTGCAACTCCATGCACATCATTCAACACATTCCCACCACTCCAAGTATTCCCACAGCCCACTCATCTACCTACATGCTTGCCCATGTTCTCCCCCCACTATATATGTAACCTGTAAAGTGTGATAAGCTGCCAGCTTCAATATTATCAAGTCAGTTCTGCCAAAAGACAGCATCACTGTACATGACATGTAATACTGTACAGTTCAATGAACTGCTATAGGTCACCTAAAATAATGTTAACAACTGACAATTCTGCAGTTTTTGGTAGTGCATGCAAGTGGAATGATAATGAAGGAGATAGTAATGGGCAATGAACAGGGGATGAAAGAAAGTGAAGGCACCACACATTTCCCAAATTTTCCTTTTGTGCATCCTGAAATTTAAGTTTACCTTTGCATAAGAAAAAAAATTACAAAATAATCTTTGTGCATAAGCTAAGGTTACAAAACATGAGGAAGGAACTTAAAAAGAATTTCTGATAAAACACTTACCCCCTAGCATCCTCCACAAAAATAACAACAGCCACAAACATCCACAAAAAAAAACAGCAGCCATAACCACAAATAACACAACTACAACCACATCAACAACAACAGTAGCCAAAGTGCCCTCAGCCGAGACACGTGGTTCTCATGGCACTGACTAGGACAGCTATATTATGTATGTTCTGAGCTGCTGACGTACAGATATTTCAGGGGTACCTTGTGACTCTATCACCTCCTAGAATGTGATACCATGTAGTCCGGTAGAAAGTACCGATGTTTCGAAGAGGACCGCTCACTGTATCGTGTACCCTGATGATGGAAGATGCAGGTTCCTCTGAAACGTCGATACACATCGACCAAACACCAGACAACACGGCGCCACATTCCCGATGACAGTTATTTCCAGCTCCTAACCAGTTTTTCCAATTGTTAATCCTTCTTCACACGTAACAGGAAATAATTTCGTTTTATAACGCGAAATTGCAGGAAAAGACCGTGTGACAAGAACATTCCAGACAATGCATTTGAACTCGCTGAACCTATTCATCCCACAAATTCTTAAATACAATATGCGATGTACACCAACATCAACTCCCACCATGTACATTATCAAATGTCGTTTCTTTACAAACCAGAATTAAAAACGTGCTACCTTGCTTCCGTTTTCTAAAAATTTTACACTCAAACTCCAAACGAAGATCCTTTTGTTTTCATTCCTCTTGCACCTATATTGTTGTTCAGTTGGATACACTGCAATGATATTGTAATCCGTGAATGATCTAAACATAGATTGTTATAGTAAATTTGCTAAATGTACGTAGATCGTTGCAATTAGAGTCGTCCAAATGTGTACCTTTGAAATAGACGTTTCAGTTGATAAAAACGCAGTAACAGAAATTTTAGCATAATGACAATGTTCGGCGTCGTAATTCTACACCAAAAAAAGAAGTTAAAAAATATGAGCTACTCTGACCACAGTAGCATTATTTTCAGATATTTAATTGTGATGTGCCCCAGGTTAAGTTGCGTTAATAAATTAAACAGGAATGTCAGAGTTATGACTGTCATTTCATGCGTTCGTTTATGATTTCCAAAGTCACAGTCTACTTCAAAGTGTATTGGTAATCCTGTTACTGCAGTTCGAGGTTTCTTCATGGGGCTGGCTGGTCAGCTATTGGTTAATGGAGTTCTGTATTTATTGAATTGGTAATACCCAGCAAAAGAAACGCCGTATACTGTTGTAGCTTATTCTGTAAGACAAAGTTAATACAAAGTACATTAGAGATCAATCATGTGATAACTGAGACGAATTACTTTTCTGAGCAACTGGTGTAGAGGCTACCAGTTTCCATTTCATAACTTCGTGTAGACCCCAAACACTATCGATTTGGAAGCGCGCGTTGGTTGCTGTTTTAGCGTTTGTCTTCCTTGTGTCGGTAACGTGTGTGGGAATCGAAGGATTTGAGTTGCCGTATTGTGTATACATACAGAAGATCTTAGAGGTAAACGAAATCTGCTCGAAGGTGGTAATAGGTTCTTTGATATGAGGTATTGTACAGCGAGGATGTAATAAAGAGGGAGAATGTTGAAAAGTAAATACTTCGGTAGCCGCCATTTTAATAGCGGCAGTTACTGTACGCATTGGATTCACAATGGGTGGTGCGTAAAATATGAGTTCGGCGTGTTAGCGTCTTGGTACACGAAATTTACGCTTGTTGCAGAGGAGGGCGGTTTTATGTAGAATATTCAGATAATTGGCGGTTGGGAGACTTGTGTGGAATGTAAGGCCGTGTGTTTGGGAAGGTTGCGTCCTACGTTTCGAAGGAGCGTTTTCGAACGTTTGCGATGCTGTTACAGCTTGGGATAGCTTATCTTGCACACATTTCATCTGGGAAGATTTTGTGTTCATCCTTGTCATGATGGGAATGTATTAAAATGCGTAGAAGTTAGGTTCGAGAGGCACGGTTCTGAATTTACAGATTGAGGTAGACCTTTCGTCGCGGAAAACAGAGAATCAATGATTTCTACTAGAAAGTGTCTGTTGTCGAAGTACAATAATTGAAGTTTTGAGAACGTTCTTCATTTATTGTTTTCTTTGATGTTGAAGGTTTCTTTACGAGATGCTGGAGAAGCTTTGACGATTGGAGCTGTATTATGTTTTGCAATTTTTACATGTTTATGTGAAATTTTGTATACTTTTCATTGAATGCCTACTAGGCCAAAATATTTTAGGATTTTCAGATTAGAGTAAGATTTCCCTGTAACAGGTGTGGTAAAAAGTGTGATGAAGGTACTGGGAGCACTGTGGTCATTTGTGTTTGTATGGGTGGTGGCAGTTTGCCAATTGGTGATTTGTTTGGTTAGATGTTGTTAGATGTGACGTGATATGCATTGTGTGTTGCAGTGCCACAGCTGTCACTTGTAACTCACAGAAAGGTCTCAGATTCTTTTTATTATGGTTTTCTGCAGGGTATGATTCACTGTAAGTGTTTCAATAGATTGTTATTGACATGGACATTTGTTGTAATTGCCACACACCCTGTCAACAGTGGCCGCATTTTCTCATGAGTAAAATCAGGTGGGTGTATAGTGATTGTTGAGGACAGGCCCTGGGGGTCTTCTGGCTGATGCTGGTTCTTGAAGGTATTATTATTCAGCAAGAAATTATGAAGGCTGTTGTTAGTAACTTAAAATGTCCATGCTTTTGTGTGAACTAGTGAGATGTTGTGGTAAGATTGTCTTGTTAGTAATACATTTAGGTGAAATAAGCTGAAATGCATCGTGTTTTTCGTAGAAATTGTATGTATACAATTTGTATGTTCATTATTGTGCCTACAGTTTAGTAATTAGGTGTAGCACCAGTAATTCTATTTAATGTTTTTATATCTACTTATGGCTCATAACCCTTTTAAGACGAAGCGCAGACTGCTTTATGTAAAGACCCAGTTCATACCGCGCAGTAAATACTTTTCATCTGGGTTATAAAAACCTATCAGTTTATGAAGTGGCACAAGTTGCTGTTTGTTAGCAGATAAATACAAAACACAAATATAGTGTGGGCAGAGCGTACAGTTGTTGAATGTTAAACCTGTTGGTGTATCACATAACCGGCAGGCTGTAAAAGGTTAACTATGATCAAGTAGACATGGTACACATCTGTTTGAAGCCAAGATGATAAGTGGCATCCCTGATGAAATCTTCAAACTAGTAGTGTATAATAGTGTCACATTTTCTTTATGTACTGTTCCTGAACTGTTGGCAGTTTATTCGCAAACGCCTTGAAGGATTATTGTGTAATGAAAACCATATTTATGAGTGAAATGCCAATACAATAATGTGCACTTAAATGTTTCCAGCTATTTGCATCTTGGCAGAGGGAATAATTTTTTGAAATGCAGTGTGAATAGCGATGATCACAGTAACTGTATAATGGTTACAGGTGTTCCTGGCTTCCAAAATGCACAAATCCAAAGCCTAATTTTCTTTTATACAAAAATATCCAACTTTAACCTTATTTATATACAGACTTAAAGTTTAACAATCAGGTATGTAGTGCATAACTTTTTTGTTTATGTTAGTAACTCTGACCTTTATCTAATATGGTGAATATTGTATAACATGTAAAGGATGTGGAAACACTCATAGTATGATTACATTTGTATATTTGGTTATACATTATTTTGTTAGAGAAGTTATAGTCTATTGAACTATTACTGAATAAAAGAAATGTAACTGGTTAAGTATTGGACCAAAAATAAACTTTGATACTTGTATACTTTAATGTGGAAATGGTTGACACTATTATACTTGAATGTGGAAGTGGCTGAATTGCTGGTTTGAAAATGTGTAGTTTTTTTTTTCATGTTTATAGAGTTGTGGTTTGTCTTTTGGTGTACAGATACTGGTTTTACACGTTTTTCATTAATGTTATTAGGAAGTGAATGTTTGGCTTTAAAGCTGAAGTTTGAATTTAATGTTAAATTTTGTGGAAGGAAAAAGAATCTTTGCATTTTTCTTTCAGATTGAAATATGAGTTCAGGTTATCAGTTAAGGGGGACCCGTGTATATGTGGGTGGTCTGAGTGATGTAATTAAGAAGGAGGATTTGGAGTCTGAGTTTGAGAAGTATGGGAAGTTGAACAGTGTGTGGGTTGCATTTAATCCTCCTGGCTTTGCCTTCATTGAGTTTGCCAACGAAGATGAAGCAGAAACAGCCTGTGATAACTTGAATGGCTCGGATTTGTTGGGGTCTAAATTGAGGGTGGAGATTTCTCGGGGTCGACGTGGTGGTGGTAGAAGCTTTCGCGGTGGCAGCCGCGGTGGGGGAAGGGGTTTCTTTCCAAGAGGAGGTAGTAGGGGTGGTTATAGCAGTGACAGGGGAGGTTACCGTGGGAACCGTGGTAGAGGGGGTCCCCGGGGTGGTAGGGGGCGCTACGGAGACGACTACAGCTCTGGGCGCGGAAGTTATGGAGGCGGCCGAGACTACGATCGCAATGGTGGCCGAGGAGACAGCTATGGAAGCGATTACTACAGTGGTGGCAGAGATTCTGGGTCTTCAAGGTATCGCAGTCGATCACCAGTGGGGCGTGGCAGGTATTTATCAAGTTAAACTCTACGTTACACTACGTACATGAATCTTCGCAAGAAAAAAGAACACCGTTTGTCATGAGACAATTTGCAGTCCATATTAAACATGACAGTGCATACATGATGGGTGGAAAGCACCCTCTACATCGAGTACAAGTAACTTGTCTTTTACAGTAATGAATTTTCCTCGGTCACCTGGGATAATCATCATTGAAGGCATGTAGGTCTTCCTTCGGACTAGGCAGACGTCTCATGGCATTTTTTCTTGTGGACTCTAGTAATTGTACGAACCCTAGTGTATTCTGTATGTGTTCAATGGAAAGGTGCCTCGCATAATTTTCTACAGATATTTGACACAATTAAGTGGCACGCTGAAAAATCGCAAGTTTATCAGTGATCTCCAAATTGTGCTTCGATACATATATATGTGTGTGTGTGTGTGTATGTTACTGTGCCTCAGTATGTAGTTGCCACTTTCGCCCCTTTCTACGAATACTGCTACACCTATTTGCAGCTCCAGAGACTATGGAAGTTCTGAGGGTTCGTTTGGCTACGGTGCAAGGCGATCAGGTGATACGTACTAACAGGGCGTGATGCGACGAAAAGGATTCAGGTACTACGAACCTTTTAATATATATCTGCAGTGACATTCACGACATACTTCCAACCTCTCATTTCTGGAAAGGCAAATAATACTTCGACTCGTTTCCCATGTACTCACTTTTCTCAGGGCTCCTCTGTTCATAATATTGGTTATTGGAGGGGGGTGGACAGCCAGAAGATAAATGTAATCCATTATAAAATAGACATCATAGCATGACTTGCTCCATGTAATTGCTACGTATTGCTAATACTACTACTTTACTACAACAACAACCCTGGAATTGCTGCATGGTGGAAATCTTTTTACCTTTCTGCATAAGAGAGTCAAAAGAACTTGTCGTCACATTTTCCTTACTGAAATTATAATGCATGAAAGAACAATAAAAGAATTCTCTGATCTTGTCGTCCATGTATGCATCTTGCGGCAATGATAGACGTATGTTTGTGTTCCGATGTTTACAGTCCCCTAACTTCACGACCACAAATTTGACCTACAAGAGAAAGAGGGGAAAATGTTTCAGCGATACGACGTTCAAATGTGGTCAATTTCTACGCATGAGTTGTCAAAACTTCGAGATGTAAGCTACAGCCTATAAGTCTTCGTGCTCTCCTAAGTTCTAAAGGGCAAGTTCTACGAACATATAAGTTTATAATGAAAAATGTGTTGATTACTTTCCATTTGCAGTGAAAAATTGTGCTCTCCATTTGTGAATGGTCATCACAAGGTGATGGCATACATGTTCAGTGGTATTCATTTATTTTAGTTACTTTGCTTGTATTTTTCTATTTCCTGTTAGAAAGAACTACATAATAACATGATCTTTCAGTGAAAAAAGTTTTGACTTGGCTCTGCACATTGTATTTAAATGTATGTAAAGCCAAAACCTTAATGTCCATTTGTTCCACAACAGTTCCAAGGATTAGATGAGCGTTTGTTTTTAGTCTTATTCAGGAGGGGGAATGCAGGATTAAAGAATACATTAATGTAACATTTAATGCACTCTGTGAAGGCAAAGCATTGTGAAAACCCATACATTGCAACTTTCATTTTACGTGTACTTGGAATAGTATGGTATCAGCTTCACTTTTATTGTGATTTTTACAAGTGAGTGGTTTATTTGAAAACATCTGCTGATAAAATTATGAAAATTGGAATCAGTTCTCTAAACATTTGTCATTTTCAAGCTGATGAACTTGATTCCATATAAACTTTTTCATTAGTTCTGGGTTCTGTTGCAAATTGGCCTGCAGTTTCAGAAAGTGAATGCTGAATCGAGGACATATTTTTTGTAATGCTAGCCACTTAAAGGATAATCATTTGTTTTACTGGTGAACATATTCAGAACTGGATGAACTAAAAAATTATCAGTGTTATTGAAATGGTGGGTGTGGATGAGAGGGTGGGTGAATGGGCTTGGTTCAGGTGTTGTGATGAACCCTTCTGAAGAAATGCGCTGACTTAGGGTGAAACTCCAATATGTAGGGTGTTAGAGGTAGTTTATGCTTGGTTTTTATGGTTATATACGGCTGCAAAAGTTGGGAGACATACAGCAACATTTCTGGACAAGTTTCATGTCATGTATAGCGACTTCAGAAGTGGAAACTTAACATATTGTCTTGAAGGAATGGACAGACTAGCATGGCTTATGTTTTTGAATAATGTGGCAAGATATGTAATTCTCAGCTTCATTTCTGTTTATCATATGGAGGGAAATGTGATTGGCTGCATCA
>JGI20166J26741_11479030_pt1 | contig 13038 bp, 11 predicted proteins | sample TergutCu122P5_FD_26741 | JGI IMG/M metagenome (IMG submission 26741)
GTAAACCCACGAAGCTTCATCAGCTTCATGGTAAACCCACGAAGCTTCATCAGCTTCATGGTAAACCCACGAAGCTTCATCAGCTTCATGGTAAACCCACCCCTGCACATTGCTTTACTATAATTTCACAACTTCCTTTCCTTCATTATCATCTTAATATCTTCACTGCAGTGATTTTCATCCAGGTCTTTCTGTATTATGTGATCAACCAGGTCAAATTCCAATTTTATTGTCTTAATGCATGGAATACATTTACTCCATAACTATGCGATGACAATAGTGTGAAATGAATTAGTTCAGAGTTGCACAAGTCCAAGATGTTGGGTTGCTTCGGCAACTGAATTTTGTAAATTAGTAATGGTGCCTAATATTCGTGGATCTTCAGTATGGAACCTGTTTCATATAACCCTTCCAGCATCTAGAACTTTAATGTTGAGCCTAGATTTTTGGAAAATTTGTGGGCCCTGGCATTGGTTCACATTTGGCCTGAGCATATTACAGAAAGAAGGATTTATACCTACAGTGTTTCATCATCAATACAGCTTCTATAATACTATTCCACTTCTTATATATGAATATAATTTAAATCCCCTGGAGGATACAAATTTCTGTAGTTTAAGGGGTCACTAGATTGAAATGAAATACATGAATCTTCAGCAAGCACTAAACAATAAATGAATATAATTCAGCAGTGGGCAGCAGCCACAAAATTTACTAAAGTAACAGCAAAAATGGAACAAAAATTAAAAATAGTATGTACTGTTCTGCAGTTTTGTTAAGTCTGTGGCTTGCAATGACTGTAGCTGACATTATTTCTTACATGGATCTGCTTCAACAGTGACTGCTCCTTAATTCTCAGCTGTTCTTTCTTTTTTCTCTGTTGTTCCTGCCGAAGCTTTTCTGCCTCATTTTTCTTCTTACGAAGTTGTTCACGAAGACCCTTCACCCGCCTTTCCAAATCACTTAGTTCAGTTCCAGCTTCTACAAAATAAATAAATAAATAAGTAAGTTTTAGTATTAGTTCATGCATTTATGTGAAAAAAGGTATGAATTTATAGGCACAAGGCATTTCTTTCTTTTTTTGCCATTATTACACAGCTACTGCTTTATTATAGTTACGAGTCTCCTCTCAATTGTTGGTCCGTAAGTATAACCACAAACCTTTACTGCTAATACATCAGGTGCCATAACTCACGATTCCTATAAAAATGGATCCATGTTGTTCAGTTCTGTTATCACCAAACTGTACTATGCTTTGTTGTACTTGACAATAATTTGGTTTCAGTTGATAGAATGGAATAAATCCGCAAATGTGTAGTTTTCTTAATGTAAAATTCAGCTCACATCAAACACAACCAATTTCATAACACATTATCCATGTTACCAAAGAGTCATGACAATTTTATGGGTTTCTACTATGGTATGTAGATATAATTCCAATCTCTCCTACTCCAGTGTAGTTCTCAGTATCCATTAATTAAGTGCATTTAATTGTTTGAGTTCACAGTGATGGTAATGCATTTTATGTATTCACTTGAATTTTACACAAAATCAAAGACAGAGCAAATCTGGACTTCTGCAGCTAATCCACAGCCAGACAATTTGCTCTTCATGAAACTAACTCACAACAAGGAATTTCAGTAGGCTTAATTTGTCTTTGGACAATGCTTCTTGACTATAACACAAAAAATTTGGGAAATCTCTTCTCATTTTGTTAACAGGCCATGACTCATGGTTGATCCATGACAACAACAGTTATATCATTCATAAAACTATCAAATGTGAGAAGAGCTTACAAAGTACATGTCACACTCTGGTCAAAAAAATCCTTCAAATAGTCACAGTCAATTCCATGTGTCTGCCAACCTCACCTACAATAAACCTGAGGTTTCATGCCTTCTAGGGAATGGTGCTGTATGATCTGGTAAGTGGTTCCCAACAGTTTGAAGGAACATTGGGGAGTATTCACCCAACAACACAGTATCAAATTCCAGAGCCCCACAGAAATCCAACCCCTCATCCATACCTCAGTGTTACGTGGATTCAAACTCTACTTTACCCTGGGTCACATGGGAGGCAGTAACAGGTGTGGCGGGGCTACTGTGATGAGGGTTACTATGACACACTGGCTAATGGGCCCCTGGTCTACCCAAGCCAAGGCAGAAGGCATCATGCTGAAGGCCGCATGGCACTGGGGTAGTGATAGCAGTGTCATAAACGATCCCTTGGGGAACCAGGCCGCACCCCATTGTATGTAGGCCTTCCATCCGCAAGGGGCTCCATGGATGGTGACCGATGTTTTCTCTGTATTCATGGGAGGGCTCCTTAACTGGGGACTCTGATGGATATAAATGAATGAATAAACCATTGGCTCTGTAGATGCAACATCTCTCTCCATAGGGACCCTGCTGGGGAACATGGACGGGGGCTCATTTACCGGGGACTCTCATAGGGAAAAGTGAATTATTAGGGGGGATCCATTCACCAGGAACTGAGAGATAGTTGAAGGAGGGCTCTGGAAACGGAGAATCTCTCTCTATGGGTGCTCTGTGAGGGGAACCTGGAGTGGGGGGGCTCCTTTACTGGGGACCCTGAAGGTTATGTAGAGGAAGGCTCTGGTAATAGGCATCTCTTTCCATAGGGGCCCCCTTGGAGAACCTGAACGGGGGCTCATGTACCGGGGACTTTGAGAGACAGATGAAGGTTATGTAGAAAAGGCTCTGGAGATGGGCATCTCTCTCCATAGGGGCCCTGCTGGGGAACCTGGACGTGGGCTCATTTACCAGGGACTTATGGATGAAGGGGACTCTAGAAGTGGAGTGTCTCTCTCTCTCTCTGAGGGAGCTCTGTGAGGGAAACCTGGAGGGGGGACTCCTTTACTGGGGACCCTGGAGGATATGTAGAAAAGGCTCTGGAGATGGGCATCTCTCTCTATCGGGGCCCTGCTGGGGAACCTGGAAGAGGGCTCATTAACCAGGGACTTACTAGGGACTTTGAGAGACATATTAAGGGGGCTCTAGAAGAAGAGTGTCTCTCTCTGAGGGAGCTCTGTGAGGGGAACCTGGAGGGGGGGGCTCCTTTACTAGGGACCCTGGAGGATGTGAAAAGGAAGGCTCTGGAGATGGGCATCTCTCTACATAGGGGCCCCAGTGGGGAACATGGAACAGGGCACATATACTGGGGACTTATGAAAGATGAATGAAGGAGGGCTCTAGGAGTGGGGCATTTCTTTCCGAGGGAGCTCTATGACGGGAACCTGGTGGGAGGGCTCCTTTATTGGGGACCCCAAAGGATAAGCTAAGTAAGGCTCTGGAAATGGGTGTCTGTTTCCATAGGGGCCCCACTTTTGGGGAACACAGAGGAACGCTCCTTCCCTAAGGTCATTGAGAGAAGAGAAAAATTTCTTTATTTAGGGAAATTTTTGAGGAATTTGAGAGATATGTAAATGGGCAGCTCTCTCCATAGGGGGCCTGTTGGGGAACCTAGAGGGGGTTTGTTTACTGGGACTTTTGAGAGAAAGAGAAAATGCACTTTTGGGTTCCATTACTTGAATCCAGAGGACACTAAATTTACATCTAGGGGCCACCAGGAACTTTGGCAAGGAAAAGAGCTTCCCTGAGCTGTTATCAGATTATGGGTCACAAAGGACCCGTTTATAAGGCCTAAGTGCATTGGGACTACAAGAGGTTGAAACTAAATGCTAATCTGATCTAATCACATTCCAGAACACCTAAGTTAACACAACAACACTGCAAAAACCTAAATCTCACATCTCAATAAAATAAATGAAACAGCCAAAGAGACTAACGTACACATCCAGTGTGAAAAATTTCAAAATTCATTATCAATTTATTTTCCTTTATTGTAACTCATGAATCATAACTGTACAACTGTACAATTGTATAACTGTATACTTGTATAATAAACCGTCATTTTAAAAACAGTAATTATATTATTTGTATACAGCATTTGACCCATACCTGTCTGTGGAAAAGAGTCTGTTAATTCTTCAATAGCATTAAACTTTTCTTCAGATTTTGACTGCATTTGTTTCAATGAGATATCAGCAGCTGTCGTGTTCATTTCATTGGAAGAAAACACCTGATCATCTGTAGCTGTGATTTGAGGTGGTACTGTAAAAGAAAATTCTAACAATTCTGATTTAGGACCTGGCCTTAGTGTATCTTCCTTGGTGGATGAAACAGGTTCTTCTTCTGTACCAGTGACACTACAATCAAACAGAAAATACTTTGTAACTTGCAGATGCTGTGAAAATCAAACAGTAACTTAAATTTATATCAACTGCCTCACCTTGATCTTTTATGAATGTCACCATTCAATTCACTGGTACTTCTATGGCCCTGTAAACATTTGTGTAGATTAGCTATAAATGTTAAACACACAAAACTGCAAATTATTCCCATGCAGCCATAAAAACAATTATGTTGCAATAATTAAAGACAAAAAAATCACAAAATTAAATTCATTTACCTCTTGAAAACTGCTTCCTCTCAGCTGGACTGATTTCAGGTAAGATTTTATTATTGCCTTCTGCTGCCTAAGTGCCAATTTTCTTCTGACTGTTGCTTTCAGCATTTTGTCATACTCCCTGATAAAAACATAATTATACCTCAAAGCAATAGCACAAAACATTTTTTTTCAACATATTCATGACTCAATTACCTCCACTTCCATATTTTACGTAAGCACAAAATCGCTAACAGGTCATCATGTCCATGCGTGTGTGTTGGTAAGTCTAATAATTTAATAATTAAATTACTACTTTATTTCACCCTGGAATAGAAGTCAAGCTGCTGGAGGCCACAGAACATTCATACCTTCTAATTCCCTATTATAAGTGACATGAACATGGTAAATAGACAGCGTCATTAAATAACATACTCAAAGAAATTGAAACTTCTGAAGTGAAGGCAACAATAGTCATATTTAACAAAAGGTAGAGTTGTATCTGTGGCAGAAATGTAAACTATGTTTGGATCCTTTTGTTTAAATAAATAACAAGCCAACATTGTAACTGAAAACCTAAAATTTCTTTTTCTGACTCAGTGAAGTTTCAGCAATTATGTAAGTGGTGTGTACTTTGTATTATAATTTATCACATCTACAATGCTTGTAGAAAAAAATTTGTGTGAGTGTGTCTGAAGATTTTCTGATGTGGAATGACAAGAAACTTCTAAACAGCAAGAAGCAGCGGCCATAAAATTTTAGAAACCAGGATTTTAATGACAACTGGCAGCATCTTTAAAAAAACTCAACTGCTTGCATGCTATTTATGCCATTAGGAAGCAACATAGTAATACTCTTACTTCATTCCTCTTATGTACGTTTCTCTGTAATAAGCTGAATTCATACTTTATTATAGTCACATTCCGTTAAATACGAGGGCATGCTGATAAGTCCTTAGCCCAACCAGGAAGGAAACAAGCTACAGCAACCGAACTCAGGATTTATTCAACATACTCCCCACGAAGCTCAGTACACCTCTTAGCCCAGTGCTCTAACTTTTGCAAGCCAATCAAAAAAAATTCAGAAGGTTGTCTGTCCAACCAGGTCTCCGCGGCAGCAATGACCTCCGTGTTGGACAAAAAATGGCGAACTTTCAATTGTTTTTTCAGTCCAGGGAACAGGTGGGAGTCTGACCAGGGCCAGATCCAGAGAATAGGGTGGGTGATCAAGACAATGGAAGCCCAGGTAGGCCAGTTTCTTCTGGGTTGCAAGTGCCCGGTGAGCCGGGGCATTGTTGGGCAAGAACAAGACCCCCTTGGTGACCTTACTGCCCCACAGCATTTTTCCTTCAAAATGTCCTTCAATTGCACCAGGAGAGATGAGTAATACTCCGCGTTGATAGTTTGGCCCTTTGGAAGATAATCAATGAGGAGGATGTCTTCTTGATCCCAAAACATCGAGGCGAGAACTTTTCCAGCGGATTTTTGCACTTGGAATTTTCTGGGGCAGGGTGAGCCTCTATGCCGCCACTCCATTCATTGTTGCTTTGTCTTCGGGTCATGGTGATATGACCAGGTTTCATGGTCACCAATCGCGCCCGACAGGAAATCGTGCCAGAAAAATTCCAGAAGTTGCTCAGGTGACTGGCACCATTGACGTTTTTGATCCACATTCAGGCATTTCAGGACCCACTTCATGGAAAGCTCCCGCATTTCCAAATCTTCATGAATGACGGACCCAGCCCGATAACATGAGATGCCCAGTTGCTCAGCTATTGATTTAGCTGAAATCCGGTGGTCTTCCAAGATTAGCTCGTGAATTTGATCAATAATCTCCGGCGTGGTCACTGTTTTGGGTCGTCCAGGACGAGGCACATCACAGGTCGAAAAATCACCAAGTTTAAATTGGGCCACCCAGTTTTTGACGGTGGCATACGATGGTGCATGTTCCCCTAATGTTTCTGTCAGAATGGTGTGAAAATTTCCCTCCATGCCTTGCCTTGCGGGGGGAGGGGGAGGGGGGCGAGAGAGAGAAAACTTGATGACAGCTCGCGTCTCGTTGCTGAAATTGCGCACGTCACCTGACACGCTTCCTTTCAGCCTCTGTAACAAGAAAAGACTTGCAATTCAGCACATGAACAGACCCCTCTTTCCAACAACACTATCGATTCCGTCCTATGACATCGGGAAGTAGGTCGGACTAAGGACTTATCAGCACCCCCTCGTATTACACTATTGCTCACTGCTACACCCGGCAGGATTAATGAATGCTGTTTCTTGATATAAACTTGACTGTTATAAATTGATTTGAGTTTAAAATGTTCCAGATGTGTATTCTGTTAAGAAGTTCTGAAAGGCATGAGCTGAATGAACTGTCACTACTAATAATCACTAGCTTGACAACTTGCTTCCGCAGTGAGGACACCTATTTGACCTAGGGCTGGTAAACAGTCCCGAATGTGACAGACTCAAGCAGGTATCTGAAATATCCTCACACATACTTGTGACTGTGAGGTTTTGGCCACATTAAGATACAGGAACTTGGGTCACCATTTTATAAAACCAGATGACTCTGAAGACATTTCTGACAGCAAGATACCACATTTTGTTTGGGTGCAGGGCTGCTGAATGAATGAGCTAAAGGGCCACACAAAAGATTTATAATCGTCAAAGTCCATGCGTCACTGTGCTGCCTGCTCTTCTGTATTTTATTTTATTGTATTGTATCCCATTCTATTCTGTTCTACTTCTGCAGTGACTGGGAGCATACGTTTAATGTTAAGCTAAAGTGTAACATTTCACACACCTTTTACTGTCTTGCCTAGCCTCCTCAAGGACACGTAACAATGAAAACTGCTTCTTTTTCAATCCAGGAACGAGGTGGTCTTCACCTTTTTCCTTGTGCTCCCTGCACAGAAAATTAAGGAAAACATGCAAGGCAATAAATTTGACAGGAAAATTTACAAAAACCGAAGAAGTCAGTGGCATAAAATGCAGGTCATGTACATCTTTTCTATTCATGATGTTTACCGCAAGGAAGAGTTCATTAAGTGCACTGTTATTTCAAAATAACAGTATGCATTGAATAACCATTTCCCTGTGAACTACAAAGAATATTAGGTCTTTCTGCTACGTCACCAATTCAAAAACAATGTTTCATCTGAAAGCAGTCACATATCTATAATTCCACTTCATAAGTGAAGGTATGATGGGGCAGACTTAAATTTTGAATCAATAAAAACTATATTTTATTACATACATTCACAAATCAACAACATTGTGCTTGTGTTTGTTCTTCATGCATTAAATTTTACTCTCTCAATTAATATAATTTTCTCAAATGGAATCACATTCACACCAGTGACCTAGATAGTAAGTACAGCACACTCCTGACAGACATGGGCTAACAGTATCTACAGATTCCAGCTGGATACGGTGGCCAGTCAAAACAGTAACTTTAACACCACTGAACAAGGTGTCAAGTCAAGAGAGTTACCTTTAACACCAAGAACAGATAGTTACATTAACACCAGTAATGAAGTTGGCCAGTCAAGACAGTTAAGGTACACCACTGTCAAACTTGTCCAGTCGAGAAAGTGACTTTTACACCACTGACAAAGTTGGCCACTACAGACAGTTACCTTAACATCACTGACAAATTTGGCCAGTCAAGACATTTACCTTAACATCAGTGACAAAGTAGGCCAGTCAAGGTAGCTATCTTAACACTACTGACTTCTCTTGACATCAGTAATTACAACAGACAACACAATAGTACATTGCCTTAATATTATAAAATTAACCCCTCATGTACATCTGTGGAGACTGGCAAAGGTAGGACAATATTAAAATGGGTAGGATGAGCTGCACTGAATATTTCAGTTCCATACCAGGCAGTTACTTGACCAGCTCTCTCCACTGCACAAAGATGCTTCTATACCAAAGAGTTCATTAACATTATGAAATTTTTCTCATACAAACTTTTATAATGAGATTCATACCCACCTATGCAAACTCACCCCCTCCCCCCCCCCCAGAATCTTCCAAACAAAATCAATATCGTGTAACCATTTAAATAATTGGGGGGGGGGGACCAAAAAAATGTTTATTATATCATTCCTGTTTATAAAACATATTTCTGTTAACAGTGAATAGCATGTACAATAACATAATGTTTCCACTGCTTGCAAAGGTACCTAATCTTTTTGGTTACCGCTCTCATAAAAAATGGCAAACCGCTTGACGAAATTTCACTCTACAGACTCTCTCCAGGAATGAAACTATCTGTGAGACTGTGCACTGCCTGCATAAGAAGTATTAAAAGCAATGCTGTAGGCATGGTGCATTTTACATGGACAGTACTTTTACTCCATACAGTAGTCCAGAAACAAACTCCACAGAGTTAAAAGCTTCTCAGACAGTCAGATGTGTCAATTTTGAAGACAAATTTAGTGTTCTGAAGAGCTGCACTGTCTCCACAATGTCATTACTTCCTGATGAAGGAAAACAAAGGAAAGCCTCTGAAACATTGCATTTCTGCTCCAAATTGACGCAGTTGGTCATATGAGATTTTATCACTCTCAGTCACCACAAAAGTTTCAAGTTGTGTGTAACTCAAAGTGGTGAAGCCCTATTTGAGCATCTTGCTTTCAGGTTTTCCAACTGAAATTTGTAGGCATTTCAGCATTTATCACCTCCACATGCACTTCCACTTCACCCAACTTGATTTGGTCACCTGAGAATATTTGGTGAAGATTACAAGTAAATAGTTCCTCATTATGTAATTTTCTCAGCACTCCACACCTGCAGTCACATTCAGCGTTCACTTTACAGGGTCTACTGCAAATAATTTATGCACATAGTTTTACATATCTCTAAAACCTGTAAATACTGCATTCATGCATTTTCGACTCGAATATTAGACTCTTCGCTGACGACTGTATAATATATAGAAAAGTAACAAATAAAAATGACATAGAAAAGTTGCAGAACGATCTGGACACCATGGGGGAATGGGCAGTAGAAAACGGGATGAAAATAAATCCCGGTAAAAGTAAGGCAATAAGATTTACAAGAACTCGGGTTAAAAATCCACTAGGTTACTCCCTTGGTGACCAAAAAATTCCGGAAGCAAACAGTTGTAAATACTTGGGAATAATCTTACAAAGCAATTTAAACTGGGTGGATCAGTAAATTACACCGTGCAAAAAGCCTGGAAGGCACATCACTTTGTAATGTGCGTTCTTAAAAAAGGAAATAGGAATACAAAAAGTTTAGCCTACACATCATTGGTATGTCCTATTCTTGAATATGAGGCTGCATGCTGGGATCCATGCGAAGAAGGACAGATGAATGCATTAGCCTGAGTGCAAACAAAAGCTGTCCAATTTACTAATCATACAAAGGATTCTGACTGGGAAACCTTGGCTCAGCATAGGACGATAGCACAATTATGCACTCTTTAAAGTGTACTCTGGGGAACGGGCTTGGAAAGCTATATGCGACAGGTTGCAAAGGCCTTACTATTCGCATAGGGTTAATCATGTTTGGAAAATTAGGGACAGAAAACAAAGAACAGATATTGGGAAGTATTCCTTTGTAAATAGGACCATTAAAAACTGGAACCAACTACCTCCAGAAGTGTTAGGGACTTTCCCTTTTAAACCTAAAAGTTTTAGAAAGAGTTGGGAAAGCAATTATAAATGGGGTGAAGCAAAAGGAATAGAAGTGTGGCGAAAATTGTCTAAAAGTGCAGTGAAGTGAAAGGAGGTGAAGTGTAATGATGTGAGGTGAAATGGAGTGGTAGGAAATTTAAATGGGGTTGAGCCAAATGAGAGGGTAGTTAAGTGTAGTGAAGTGGAGTGAAGGTCTTAGGAACAAGGTGTTTATCATTATTAGAAGATATACAAATCATATGAAGTTTGCTGCTTCTTACATATTCTTTTGGTTCTATTTGGTATCACTGTATATATGGTTGTATGTTTTGTATACTTCCATTTCATTTTGTAAATTATGTACTCTTATTATGTTTATGTATTCTTATTGTTATGTATGTTGCAGTCTAGGTATTCTGTTTCATTGTGTTGTCCTGTGTATTGTCTGTGTGTAAATGTGTACTGTACTACTGCCACCGGGTGTCAACCCAAATCCAGTTAACAAATATATCAATATCAATACCAGGAATTTTGTATTATTTAGCACACTAGAAATTTAATACTCTCTCTGAAAAATGTTTGACAAGCATAAGCTGTTCTTACAACATATTATGTTACCAGAAGGATGTTATAAAAGTAACTTAATGTTATAAAAGTAAATCACACACAATATTTATAAAACATTAATTTTTAGAAAGAAGTTACAGTGTCCATTTTTGTAAGACTGAACTCAGAAGATACATTCACTGAAAATACACACTTACCGTATTTCAGCCAGCAATAATTTCATGCCTGCTCTGGTCCTTTCTTTGGCAAGTCTGAATTTTTCATTCAGCAAATCAACATGCTTCTGAGTGGTTTCTTTTTCTTCATGAATTAATTTATCAATCTAGAAGGAAAGCAACTTTAGAAGTAAGTGATACAGCTAGGGAAGAGAGCTGTTAACAGACTGGACTGCATGAATGCTTTTAATATAGCAGAGGTGACTTTTTTTTTCACAAGATATTGTAGTAAGAAATTATATGACATTAATTTCATTTCAGTTTGCTGTCATTTTGTGAGAAACATTAGTGAAATAAACTCATCAAGAAGCTGATGACAACTAACAAACATAGGTCAATATTTTTTGAACTTTTAATTCTGCCTGTAAGTGACTTATACCCAAAGAGTCTGGAATCAATATATACATGAAAAGTCATGAGACTGTATTGGTGAAGCTCAAAAGGGGACATAAAGTTGGTTAATGGGGAGACAAAATACTGTGCCTGGTTTACAGTACGTGTTATCCTGAATTACACCATTAGTACAGTTTAGTTTACAAAACTTTCAGTAACTCAACTTGGTGCCAAATGGCAAAATGATGCAACATATTAAAACTTACTAATTTCAAAAATATAACTCAATATATACTTTATTCCCATTATTCTGAACTTGCCTTGTGTAATGACTCTCTGATTTTTGAAACTTTTTCCTCATTATCTGTCTCATTAACGAACACATCTGACAAACTGGACGTTTGTGAGAAATTCAAATCTTGCACTTCCTTATTCCTGGCTCTCACGACTGAAACATCTGTAAAACAATATATATATATATATATATATACACACTTATTATACTAACAATTTAAATAATTATACTATCCAACCCAAGCAAGCCCTCTGCAGTGAAAGGCCAGCAATCAAATGCCTCAGTCATGGCATAGCCTCAGCAAGATGGCACACCTCCTCACTTTCATCAGAAGGTGTGACAATATCTGAATAACATGCTACAACATGGAATGTGGCATCAAGGCAGATGATATTTGGTGCTTCTGGCCTCCAGGGGACCAGACATGTGACTTCTTTCTGTAAGGCTATGTGAAGGACACCATCTTTGTAGCACCTCCATCAGTAAACATTCCTATCCTGAATGCAGGATCACCAAACAATGGCATATGTTATCAGGGACACACTGGCATATGTCTACAAAGAAATGGAACATTAAATTGACATCTGCCATGTAACTCAAGCTGTGTCATGCCTCTCAGCATAGAGGCCATAGCTGTGGAAGAGTGGCAGTTAAGAACAATTTGTGAATAAATGTTCACAGAGAAAAACATAAAACTATTCAAAACACTGTTTATTTAACAATGCATAAAAATTTTTAGAGCATTTCACAATTGTTCTAACCTTAAAATTTAATGGTTAAATAGAGTAAAAAGTATAGTAAATATTCAGAAGTAAATAAACAAACAATATTTTATTCCAGCTCCAATAAACACAGCAGAAAAACTGTCAATCGCTACGGCAGATGAAAACAAGATTTACGTTTAGAATAGAAAATGAAAATGAGTCAATATACAATATAGAACCAGGGAAAAAAGCATAATGAGAAGCTTCATGACTTTTACATCTCACCAAGTATTATTTGGATGATATCATGGAGAATGTATTGGGTAGGGTGTTTGATCTGGCTCAGGACAGGGACAGTGGCAGGCTGCTGTGAACACAGTAACAAGCCTTTATGTTCCATAACATGGGGGAGCCTTGTGATTAGCTTAGAAACTATTAGCTTCTCAAGAAAGAATCTGCTCCACAGATTTTGTTGTATGCAATACAGAAGTTGGCTGCTATAACAGTCTGATTACACATGAGAATTGGAAGATGTAAAATACAGAAAAGAGTGAAGGATCAAACCTAATGGTCAGGGTTAGTTAATATAAACAAGTCACAAAAACAATCAATATATTAACCAACAAATACACTTAATGCATTTGTTGGTTAATATACTGATTGTAAACATATACATGGTATGAGTAATATAGAATTCACAAGAAGAGATTAACCCTTAGGCTACCGGATTAAATTTCACTTGCCATTTAATAATATTAACCCTTAGGCTACTAATTTTGTATATATATGGAGCTCCTAGTAAAG
>JGI20166J26741_11479141_pt1 | contig 13037 bp, 6 predicted proteins | sample TergutCu122P5_FD_26741 | JGI IMG/M metagenome (IMG submission 26741)
ATTTTGTTCCTTTTATTGTCAGTAATCGTTACCTTCTATTCTGAGTTTCAAACGGTCATAACTCCGTAACTGTCCAAAATCGGACACATGTTTATATGAAATTATTTCATCACAAAGACCTAGGAAATCACCTCCTGCAGTTATGCCCTAAAGTCGTGAAACACCCTGTATAATTAGTAAAATGATGGTTGAGATTTCAGCAGAGAAATTTGGCCATTCAAACAACTATGGTTCTATCCACAGATCAATGTTAACAGTCGGTCTTAAGTTATAACGTCACCAAAGGGACCGAATAAAAGAGTGTCGCCAATCGAGGAGAATGGTAACAGTGAATAAGAACTTTTAGAGGCAAAATACAGACCTGCAGGCATATTATTTAATGTTAACTCTATGATTATGTCATATTTAAATTAAAATCATAATTTTCATTTAATACGAATTCCTTTTCTATAACTGCAATTGCGATATATATTAATGAAAAAAAACATAAAATTAAAATTAAAATTTAATAAGAACATAAGTTACCATTGTATAACGTCAATTACCCTTTGCTTAAACCGTTATACAGTGACTCATTTACGTCACTTCGTTTAGGCTCTCGAAATTGTTTTAATCTCGATCCGTTCCTTTCAAAATCACTAATAATTTTTGTTCCGTTTGGATCACGGAATATACGAGACCAAATATCAGACACACGTCAGTTTTATTTTTTCCATTTTATATTTGAGGTTTTACTTTAACTTTTCCTTCGATGTTCAAAACCTTCCTTTTATTCATGGCTGTAGCCATGTTATCACTCTTCCAGTCACCTGTTAACTGCAGCAGTAGAAACGTAGAGGGCAACTTAAGGCACAAAGTGAATTACCGTTACTCTTGTCATTTTGCAGGTCTGGAATTTATATAGCTACCTGAATGAGTAGACGGCTTGCCTTCACAAGGACGAGGAGGGGGTTGAATTCTAAAATTGCCTGCTTCTTGGAAAATTGTAGTGGAAACGATGACTGGCAATGTCGTTATAACCGAGTAGATGCCCTTAGGTACGTCGCATTACGCTAGGCAGAAAAATGTAGGGGAATTAGTTGGTAACACTGAAAGTAACAGGTTATAGACGAGGTGTCGCACAAACCGAGGTCCTTAAAACCGAGTTCAACTCTGTGTGTGTGTGTGTGTGTGTGTATATGTGTATATATATATATATATATATATTTATATTTATTTATTTATGTTCGAGCCCTTCAGGGAAATATTAATACATAATTGCACTGAGCTTTTTTTTTTCTGTGGCGCTGCGGCCCAACGAGGGCCATGGCCCCCTCATTCTTGAGGTTTCTAGATCACACACAACGACGTACCACAGTCGGTAGAACTCCTCTTGATGAGTGATCAGCTCGTCTCAGAGACCTCCACCTTACGACACACAACACTCTCAACAGACAACATACCTGTCTCCGGCGGGAGTCGAACCCACAATCTCAACGGGTGAGAGGCAGCAGACCTACGCCTTACACCGTGCGGTCACTGGGATCGGCTGTTTAACTGAATACACACACCATAAATTCGACAAGTGTTTCCAAAACACGATCATTCTTTTTTGGGGGGGAAAGTCAAAGCTGCAATACTGAATGAACTATTAATATTTTGACTGCTTAAAAAAGACAGATAATTCGGCAAACACCGCTATGACGTATTTATCGGTAACGATACACATTGTATTTTACATCAGAGAAGAGTACGACAGATTTATACATTTATTTATTTATTTATTTATTTATTTATATGCAGGCGGACAGTCTTTACAAGTAACACTGTACACTACATGATTTTGCGCTGATATGTCTTTAGGTGTTAAAAAATAATTTGTAAATACTGCTCTCTGACTGTGCAATACAGTCAAATTAAAAAAAAATTAAAACACTTATAGCTTATCACATACGCTTTGTTCATAAGTGCTTAACAATTTCTCTAAGCAGACAACACCTCCTGTTTTATATTTGATGTTTATCTCGAGGGTTCATGGCAAGAATTTTATATTTCAAATCAACTTATCCTTTCACGTCTGGTAAAGTCAAAGCCAGTGAGTTACCGAATTAGTAGAAAGAACACTCGCTGTCATCCTAGGAACAAAAGCACATGACCCTCCCTAAAAACAGTGGCTAAGACATATTTGAACTGATAAAAGTATAACGCGTCAGATACCGAAATTAAGCCGTGAGTTGCTGAGTTAGTAGTGCGAACACTGGCTTTCATCCTAGAAACAGACGCAGATGATTCTCCCTGCAGAAAAGTTACTACGACATTAATAAACCAATAAAGTTACAACGTGTTGGATCTCGAAAATAAGATAGTGGCACCTCGAGGAATCACTTCACACACTTTACAAACAAATTTAGTTATACAAAAAAATAGAGGCTAGAGATGAAATGAACATCACAAGAAGTTCCGAGCAGAAAACATAAAGTCTACTTTTCCACTGTATAAATGTATATTTTAAAATTACATTAATGTTACTATCTTTGCATTTTTATTTTGCTTTTGCAAATAATTATCCCGTAAATACGGATTCAATACACGCTAAACTTGTCGCACAGTCACCACTTTTGCAACACCGGAATAACAAAGGATGTTTAAAATACATTCTCAAGGTGCATCACTGATAAATGTGCCTACCAAAACTCACATGTCTACCTGCATCAAACCAAGATCTATAGAATATTTTCGCACAGCCTGCATAATATTATTTTATATTTTACAAAAATATTTCTTTAAGACAATCTGGTAACCTTTACAAGTTCTACTAAAATTCGTCGTGTGGGATCCAAAGAAAGCAGTGCCAGCGTCGTCTCCTCTAATGAAGTCGCAGTTGTTACTGATTGTTTAAAGTAAAGAATAATGTCTTTGTAGCATCGTGAATGGCAAGAATAGCAAGTTTAATTAAAATCTGTCTACTGGTTTAAAAGTTGAAATTGGACAGCACACAGTGTGTTATCAGCCTTCTATATTTTAAGGAGGCGAAGTAAGCAACAATTAAACATGCATGAAATGAACATAATGAAACATTTTTACAGTTCTTCAGAGATTTTCAGTGGAAAATTTGAACATTAATATTATCATAACATTATAATTTGCGTTTCTTGAAAACAATTTGCGGGAGTATAAGGGTGATTATAAAGAACATACGTAGGGCAGTCAAAAAGTTCTCGGAATTCCCCCGCAGACGGAGAATGAGAGGTAATATAGCGCACGCAGTGATGTGGTGGGGAGCTTAGCATGTCTGCTCGCAGTTACAACAGGGATAGACAGGTTTCGGCGTGCAGTGTCGTTAGTGTTCTGTTTTAGTTAGACGTGAGTGTTAGTCATTCGGCGCAATGTCGAAGTTGGAACAGCGTGCGAATATCAAGTACATGTACAGATTGGGAAAATCTGCTTCAGAGACTCTATCGGCCCTGCAGCAAGTTTACGGTGATACTGCACTAAAGAAATCCGCAGTTTACGACTGGTTTTCCCGGTTTAAGAATGGACAGGAGACGTTGGAGAATGACCAGCGCAGCGGGAGGCTTTCGACCTCCAGAACCGAAGAAATGATTGAAAAAGTGCGACAACTGATTCAATGTGATCGAAGAATGATCATCGTGGAGTTGGAACAAGATGTTGACATCTCTCACGGATCCATTCATGCTATTCTATCCGACGATTTGAAGATGAGACGTGTCAGTGCGAAGTTTGTTCCGAGGCAGCTGACCACGGATCAGGTGGAATGTCGCATGATGGTCGCTGGAGATCTGTTTGAGAAAAGTACGCAGGACCCAACGTTTCTCGCGAAGATCGTCACTGGTGATGAGTCGTGGGTGTTGGCCTACGACCCGGAGACGAAGATGCAGTCAGCAGAGTGGCACACAACGTCGTCTCCCCGACCAAAGAAATCATGCCTTGTCAAATCCGAGGAAAAAGCGACGCTCATTGCATTTTTTGACATCGACGGTGTGGTGCACCATGAGTTCGTACCGCTTGGACAGACTGTTAATGGTCATTTCTACGTGCAAGTTTTGCAGAGGATGCGCGATGCAGTTCGGAGAAAACGGCGCGACAAGTGGCAGGGAGAGTGTTTCCTGCATCATGATAACGCACCAAGCCACACATCGCTTGTTGTGCAGCAATTCTTCGCCGATAAAAGCATTCCTGTCATCACCCAACCACCGTACTCTCCGTATCTCGCTCAGAGTGACTTTTGGCTGTTCCCTACTCTGAAAATGGGCCTCAAGGAGACGCGATTCGCAACCATGGGGGGGGGGGGCATAAAATCGAATGGGACGGCAGAACCCCGAAAGATTCCAAAAGAAGCCTTCCGCCGGTGTTTCCAACAATGGCAGAATCGATGGAACAAGTGTGTGTGTGTGTGTGTGTGTGTGTGTGTGTGTGTGTGTGCGCGCGCGCGCGCGCGCGCGAAAAGGTCCTACTTTGAAAGTGATTAGATAAGCGTTGTCATATGTCCTACCATTACAGTGCTATACCACAATTCCGGGAAATATTTGACTGCCTCTCGTATGTTCGAAAATTTTAGTGTCATATTCTAGTAAACTAAAATATAAAAATAACGTAACACAAGAACAAAGTTAATAAAGTCAAAGTATTATATTAGGTACTATTCGGTTTTCAGAACAGAACGCAGTCATTTATACGCAAACATTCCAACTATATGAAAATCACCTTCTACAATCATAACACCAAATGCAACAAAATTTCAATTTCAACCAAAATGGTCAGCTTTTTTTTACTCTGCTACGTATTCAAACTGTCTACTTCCCATCATCTTTCCTTCTTCACGTTCGTTCTGTCTATCTTGCGATCAGTTTATCTTTACAAGAAAGGCGGGTGACAGGGCATGGCCTGGGAATTTTCACAGCAGTAAGTTTCTTGATTTCGTTTCTTATACATGTAATGTCCGTCAGTACAACTTCTTCTTCTTCTTCTTCTTCTTCTTCTTCTTCTTCTTCTTCCGTCCTTATGGGTAGAAATGTATGTGACTCCTTATTCCGGCATTTTACTGTATAATTATCACATAAAGTGAACAAAAAGAGAAATTGAGATTGAAGCATATTCTCGATATAAAATTCGGCAGAAACAATTAGAACATTACGTGTTAGAGGTTTATCCTTATGCGTCTTACTTATCTACAAGCCGTTATCCCGCTGTCATCAAGGAAGTTGTATTTTTGTAGAATAGACTATACCCTAGTGTTTACGCCAAAGAATCAGAGGAGGAAAAAGGAGCAATGACTATTTATAGATATACTCCTACAGTTCGCGTTGAAGGACAGAATAAGACCAATAATTTTATGATCAGGATTGAATATGAGTGATTCTCAAAGTATGGTCCCCAAAACCATAAAGCGTTGGTGCTTTTTCGTCTTCCTACTACGCTAAGAGAAAAATAAATTGTATCGAATATTTTTAATACCTTACAAAACCTGTGTCTGAAATAATGACATAATTCACTGCTAAGTCTGCCAAGTAAAACGAAGTTTATCCCTTTAAATTTTCATAATCTTTGTTTTATTGCCATTAATGCAAAGAAAAACATAATTTTTAATGGATTCTAATGTTGTCCTGACGAAGATTTTAGTGTTTAAGTACGTTTTTTTAATTATTAGAAACTTAAATATTACCGAAAATTGTACATTGAGTTCCTTAATGAAAATAACCATTGGGACGATTCCGCAGAATAGCTAAGAGAATTTAACGGGTACGCGGTACTTGTACTGAGATAAACGGCTGTGGACTGAGCCTTAGCCAAAACACGAATCCGTTACCTACAAAAAATATAAAATTTTTACCACTAGCTCATTAATTCCGTTTGAATACTACTGAAATCTACGTTAAAGTGAAAGGTACACAAAGTACCAATAGTATCGTGGGGTTGTTTTGGAAGACCTACCCTCGACGTGAACCGCATTCTAGGGCTACAATACGTCTTCTTTTCCCCGAATACGTCTTGTTTTTCGACCCGAAATAATTTCCTACAGGCGGGTTGTTGAATTTGAAGAAATATCCGTGTTTCTACTATTTCTTACTTCTTAGAGTTCTGACATATTGTAATGATACTAAAATGCACAACCCATATTTAATGACATTTTAAAGAAAACATAATTATTAATAGTATGTTGTTGTTGTTGTTGTTTTTGTTGTTAGTCAAAAAGTTAAAAAAGAAGAAGAAGATGAAGAAGAAGAAGAAAGAACGCGTTTCAGACCTCGGAATTCCTCGGAAAACTTCGGTGCGAAAATCATGAATTACTTGAACGCAGTGAAAAACAAGCTTAATAAATAGTCCACTCAGAAGCTCTTACCCACGAACTACTAGCACAGAAACGTAGAGAGAGATCTGATGAAGACTGCGAGAAGTTTTGTTTTGGAATAAATTGTGGATACGTAGTGCAAGTTTAAAGAATATTTAGAGAAGAGGGTGAAATCTATGAAAGATTCTGTGTTTCACGGGCGTGACACTTAAATGAGTCACCGAAATGAAACGATAGAGAACAGAAAGGACAGAAACACTTTGAGGGTTCCACCGCTTAGAGGGCTTGTATTCTTTCAGTACATTTTTAGAGAAAATTTTTGAAGAGATTTCCGCACCTTCCTGAAAACAATTCACAACTACTAGACAACATTCGAGGTACAGAGTGTAAGAATGGGCACATTCGAAGGTAGGCGACTAGAGATGTGTCAAAAATGCTTTTAATTTTGTATTTTTTTAATAAAATTGTGATCATATGTCCTCCTTTAAAAACTCCCTTCCGCTAATATGGTCGACATGCGGTGAATATCTTCTTTTCCTGTGATGGGTACATGGTAACGCTAAAACATACCCACAAAGTACACGAAGTATTACCACTGAGCTAATATGCTCAGTCTTATTACTACTAAATTATACATTACATTAAGTGGTACAGGAAATAGTAAGAGTAGTTAGATAGCAGTAGTTTTAGAAGAATCTACTGCCTCCATTTTCAGGGTAGATGCCTGAGGGAATGTGTGGGTTGAAGGAAGGGTAGTGGGTGTACGAATCTGTGAATAGTGTCCTGAAGGAAGTGGTAGCAAACTACTCCTGAATATCAGTACCTCTCCACAAATTACATTCTTTACAATCCAGAAGAACTTGACTTTATTATTCCGAAAGTGTTACAACCGTATTACAACATGCCCTCGCGGGCCGTGTGAGACTCGCGGGAAACTAAATGTACAGCTTGTTTTCATGCACTTATTTAGCAACAGCATTGGCATAAAGCTATATCATGCAAAATAAGCAGTGTATTAGGGACAGTGGAGAAGGGGTGAATTGTAGACAAGTATGCATAGTAAACACCGTCAGAGGATACAACAATATAGCCTGCAGATACGGTCCTGTGAGAACCAATGGCCGGTCTACCTAATGACAAAGAAGCGAAATGCAATAAACCCTAATAGCCGATATAGCTTGTTCTATTCCATTCCACGCATCTTCTTTTTCAGTTTTACGCTACATTCCCTGTGGGTTTAATCACACGATGGCATATTATGGCGTTCACGCTTTTATTTTCCCTGTATTTAGATTTTTCATGTCCATAGAAGAATTGCAATTGGCTTTCATGTTTCGATACTTTTTAATTTCTACAAATATTGCTAGAACTGCATGAAGAAAATGCTGCAGTACGCAAGAATGTTTATTTTGCTACATAACTCCGGCGAAGTATTGTGAAAGAAGTCCTTGTCTTACCCCTAATTTTTCTCTAAATACGGCATTCAGCTGTAATTCACCTCTTTCTTTAATACAAAATTCTCAAATTAAGAACCAATTTAACCACCGAATATGACTAAGCAATATATGAAATTCAGTTACTGCCTAACATTAGACACAGCGCGTCTTTATTTCCAAACTAACAGTTAATTCTGTATAATAAAATAGAGTATGTTTATTCTTAGAATCACGAGAAACCAACAACTACACAGTGCAGGCAAAGTACTGGAATTTAGGCGCGTTAGAAACATTGCGAAAAGCGAATATTAGCTTCGTCATGTGTGCTCATCCGTCTCTCTATCCGCATGGAACAACCTGGGTCCCAGTGGAGAGTGTTTTATTACATTTGATATGTGGGAATTTTTCACTAATCTGTCGAGAACACTCAAGTTTTATTAAAATATGGTTACTTTACATGAAAACCCAAGTGTATTTAAGATAATATCTCGCTGAATTCTTCTTGGACGCGAAATGTTTCAGATGAAGTTCTATAGAAATCAAGACAAAAATTTTATGTTCAGTAAATATTTTCCGAATGTCGTACCGTTTATGACGTAATGTGGAAAAATGTGGTAGAGTCAGACAAGCCACAGATGAAAATATGATACGGGCATACGTTCAGCAAACCGGATAACTAAGGCAAGACTATAGACACACAGACAGAATATTTAATATTCCATGTTTTTCGACTCGCGGGTTCGATTCCCTTTGACGTTATTAGGATTCTTCACTGACGTAACCCTTTCGACTTCACTGTAGTCCTGAAGTCGACCCAGCTTCTAATACAAAACGGTACCAAGAATATCTCCAGACGTGAAGGGTGACAACCTTACAACCTTCAACTGCCGATTGTCTAGAAATTCTGGAAACCTTAACCTCCTGGAGCCCTAAGGGCCTCTCCAGGCTTGTAATCGGATAGATTTACCTTTGCTTTTCGACGGCAACAATGGTTAAGCAAAGGAGCCTCAGTATTTCTTTATACGTATATTTTCTCTCTTGTCTAAAATTATAAAACAGGAATTTAGTGACCCCATGTTTTGAAAGTTTGACTTCTTATGCTTGAGATAGAATGCATAAATCATTACTGATGTGATATGTTATCTAGTTTACAGTAGAATTCGTTGTTGACCTCACGGGTTCACGGTGACGAGCATCACAAAATGTTCTGCAAAATAGCACACTTGTAGCTTAAAGAGAAAACTCCATCGGCTAGTCTGTTATGTAGATAAATACAGGAGCCTCCGGAAAGTAAAACAGAAGTTTTCCACTTTGCGGAGTTCATGAAATACAGATTATGAAATAGGCTAATCACCATAAAATACACCCAAAACTGACTCATTAGAGAAAAATAATTTTTGTCACATTGGTCTAAAGAGCATGAAAATGCTATGTTCAAAAAAATTATGTTGGCAGTCAATGTGTTGTTGCCAAACCTTTTGAATCTGCATTTTTGAGGGTGCCAAAGCCTCAAAATGCAATAAGCGGATTTCAGTCTTCAGGAGTTTGACCTTACAAACCCAATATTTTCTCCAATAATGATTATGATCCAGTTTATGTCACTGATCGCCCACACGCGTTTATTGATTTTACTCCAGTTTATCCTATTCATTCTCCACAATCGGAAAATAATCAGTTATGTGTAGACGAATTTTACTTTCCAAAACTTTAACGCTTTTAGCCACTGCTGCAATGACTCATTTGGTCACAATCTAGATCATTTACCAGTTACAGTCCACATGATATTAGACTTTGTCCAACTGCTCAGGAAAGTGCTATCGTTGGACAGAAAAGGAAAGGCCAGAGAGCTGCAATCCTATCTAGTAGTCCAGTACAGAAGTAGCAAAAAGTCAGCTTTGAAAAGAAAAGAAAAAAGTGCGAAATACTTCTACAAATCTTGCAAAATGCTTTTCTGAAGATCGTTCTCCCAAGAAAACGCACGAGTACTTATAAGCGGAGGTATTTTTGTCAGGTGTTTGAAAATCCATACATTGAACAACCCAGGGTGGTAAGTAATACGGCGCTCCAGTTTTATTTGTGTTGTGTCGATTCGTACACAACTTACAGTCAACATGGTTCCCAATTCTGTGATGAATGTTTCGATTAAACTTATTCTACTGATTTTCATTTATTTTGGCCTGGTCAGAAGTTCGCTCTACCCGGGTACCCAGTGTATATTGACTAAAGTGCCTTATTTAATACTTATTACATTGTATATACTCAGGTGCCCAGTTATCATTCAGTAACTTCTTCACTGAAAGTGCCATGTGTCACAGTAATATGTCCAATAAAACCATCTGTGCTTATTAACGTATTTCTTAGGGTAATACCATTGTAAATTTAAGTTTTCCAATTCGTCCGGCTTTTCCCTCTACATCAGTAACTGACAACGTCGTTAAACAACAGAGTTAAAAAGTACTGTTCTGCTGTTTTTATTGTGTTACGAAATTCTTGCTTCAGTGAAGATTAACGTACGTAAATTTAAGTAACAATCTAGTGGTTAGGCGAAGGGATGAAGAAAGAAAAATCGGGTTTGATTCCCGGCGAAGGAGAAAGACACCTCCCTTTCCCAAAACGTCAAGACCAACTTTGGGTCCCACCAAGGCTTGGAATAAAGCAGCCGGAGTGTATAATGTGGCCATTTCCTTTTTGTCCTTATTCCGAACTACAGCTTTCGAGACAGATTATACCTACACTCACGGCTTGGTTTGAAAGTTAAGAAGTCAGCTGCATGGACTAGTTCTCATGTTAAAGAATTATAAACTTTTTCAAGATGTTAACAGGGTGTTCCGACCGACGTTGTTGATGTCGTTGTAAGGAGTAACATTACACTTAGCACCACAAAGTACTTTGCAGTTATTTATGATTCATATGCACATATTAGACGTGTTGAATACCATAGCAGCTTCCCACACTCCATGGTTATCTTTGACTCTGATTACAGCAATCTCTAGCGCACTGAATACCGTCTGCATTTTCTGATCACTCTGATAAATGTCTTCTTAATAATTCGCCAACTTTAGACCACATATTCTGCACACAATCTCCTTTCGTGTATAAATATTTAATACCTTTCTCTCCGTCCACTTATCGTTTATCCACGGCGATATGTTCAAAATTGTCTTTGACTGTTGTGATTTTTGGGCAACGATAAATGTCCTCTGTTGTTGGCTGACAAGTTTTTTTTAGGAACGTTACTTAAATATTATAGTTTAAAATTTAATCAAGTTTTATGTGGGAACAAAACGTCTACACGGAGTAAAGCTGAAAAAAACACACATTTCTCGGTTCAGGGTTGTGAAATTGGAATCCTGTAAGCGAAACTACGAATGGTCGGGTTCTTGTGACGGAAAACATAAACTGTCACGACTGAGAGAAATGGGTGAAATCCGAGAGGGTCAGAGGTTCCTTCTTCAAGGAGGAAACGGGCACCTCTGCGTACATGAATATCTGCTCCTTCGGCGTGATGTAACCGTCCAGCGTAAACTGCCTTTTCACGATTAGGGATTTATACTAAACTCTTTGGTTTACATGAGACTTATCTCATGGGATATATAATGGGGAATGTCAATACGACAGTAGAGCCACAACTTCTATCTTTAATTAATATTCACACACCCTGCCTTTCAGTTACCTTAATTAATTAAACTCCTGCAATTGAATAAAGTATATCACTTAATTAATTACAGTGACATAATAAAATCAGTAGATGAATATTGAATGCTGTTGATAGTCTTAACAAAAAAAAATACATTTGGTGACCATGAATGATGCGTGCGCCACAGTTGCTGTATCGGTAATGATAAAGTAAGGCCCCAAAACTTTCAGCCCTACGAATGTTCTGAAGTGCTTATTTATCTTCCTTTGTTATGAAACAGACAGCCTGCCAGCAAGCCTGTTGTAACAAAGAACCACTTACCTGCTCGCAAATATCTGTCGCCAGGACAAGTGAATATATTTTAAATCTGTAATAGAAATAACGTTTTTTTAGACTCCTTCCATCTTTAAGACTTCACGTCTTAATTGCGGACTGAAATTATAAAGGTAAACTGCAAACCCTCTCCACGCGTTCTGAATTTCAAGTAGCACTATTTTTATTTAATATTGATATTATTGTATATGATGGATAATATCTATATCACTGGTCTAACGTCTTATCTTTGGAAGCGCAGTCCGAGACTTGAACTACGGACCGTGACCATACAAATGATCAAAATTTTCAAAAATATTCCTCGTTTATTACTCTGATGGGTCGTCGGAATGGGACTGCAACTCAGTACAATGTTCGGCTACACTAACCATTTAACTGCATCTAGACACGAGATTAATAAAGTTTGAACTTTTACGGACGTTCTTCGTTATATTCATTTATCGCGCGTTTCTTAATGAAATGAAATTACAAATTTATAACTTCTAAGTTCCGAATTGTCTCCCTCTCTGCAACTAACGACTTACCTCCGAATTGAAAGCTGTCGAACAAAGAAACAAGGAACACATATTCCTGGTTGCACAACAAAAGTCTCGAGCCATCATGCGCCTGGTCTGAGAAAAGAAGGACGAGGATGAAAATTAATATCTTTCGGGATATGACGCAGTATCGATTGTTACGTAGTCAACAACGTTCAAAGTCCGGAGTTCTTGGACTACTTGGACAATGATGATGCAAGCAGCAAAATCCGCCAAAACGTCGGTAAAATTTACCTATAGTCAAGGTGTCATAACTCTAAAGTTTGAGTCTTAATTAACACCACTATGAGAAAATCAAATCTCCCAGAGCAGGAAGTGTTTAACAGGTCTATATAGTCGGCTCAATTAATTAATTAATTAATTAAAGTTTTTCCTGTCTGCCGCGAAAACATGTAGAAGGAGCAGAAGTATAGTTCCATTCATTCTCAATCGCCGCACTAGGAAGGTGAGTGTTTAAATTATACACTTGATTGTAGTGTAGAAATGTGTGCTGTTACATAATAATGTTGCCGAATTCACCATAAAAATTTGTCGAATCAATTGACGCATAACGTACACACATTCCTACATGGCATTACCAAATTGTTTCGAACAGAACTGCAATCAGTGAACAATGAAAGTTCACTGACAGGAATGCATACTGTTCCGTACAGTCCTGCATTTTCCAACACCTTTCTCTACAGTAACCAAGTCAATCAAGAATATATATACGTAAAACTTAGTTTTGCTAGATACGATTACCAGAACATTAATAAAGAAAAGTTTTCAAGACTAGACACAGCATTCTGAATTCTCTCTCCCCCCCC
>JGI20166J26741_11479363_pt1 | contig 13035 bp, 1 predicted proteins | sample TergutCu122P5_FD_26741 | JGI IMG/M metagenome (IMG submission 26741)
ATATGCAATCTCTTTGGAACATGGGTAAGTTACAGACTGAACCGCGGCATCACGTATGTCAGAAACGGATTCAACAGTTTGCACAATGGGCTTGACTGCAGTAGTAGTTTCAGTTTTCAAGCCAGATTCAGAAATCACATCATTCACAACTGTAGCAAATAATTCTGTCACCGGCATGTGTTCAGAATTCATGTGATCTGCAAATGCAGTGACTGACTCAGTCATCAGAGCAGATTCATAAAACTCATCATTCACAACTGTGGTGGCAGGAACAGTCATCGCACTAGGTGCAGACACCACAATTTCTGAAACTTCATTCACTGTTTTAGTCACTGGGCTAGATTCAGTGAACTCATCATTCACAATTGCAATGGCTGTTTCAGTCATCACACCAAGTTCAGCAAGCACATCATTTGCAGCTGAAGTGATTGTTTCAGTCACTGGATCCATTTCAGATGATAAATCATTCACAAATGTAGCAACTGCTTCAGTCGTTGAACTAAGCTCAGAAAGCACATCACCTGGTAGTGCTGGGACTGTTTCCATCTTCCGGTCAGATTCAGTACACAGATCACTTGCAACTGTTGTAACAGTTGCAGTATTCAGGCATGGCTCAGAAAGCACATCACTTGTTACTGTTGTAATTATTTCAGTCCTCAGGCAAGGCTCAGAGAACACACCACTTGCTATGGTTGTCACTGTTTCAGTCTTTAGGTCTTGACAGACATTGCCTTCAACCGCTGAAAGAGATTCAATATTCAGATCTGGTTCAGAAAGCACATAATTTGCAACTGCTGTGATATCTTCACTCTTCAGGCCAGCCTCAGAACACACATTATTTGCACATGCAGAAACTGATTCAGTCTTTAGGTCAGGTTCAGCAACCACAACATTCCCAACTCTAATGATTTCTGCAGTGTTCGGACCAGATTCAGAAAGCACATCATTCTCAATTGTTTTGATTTCTTCAGTCTTCATGGCAGGTTCAGAAAGTGAATCATTCCCAAGCACAGTAACTTCTTCGGCCTTCAGACCAGGTTCAGAAGGCATGTAATTCCCAACTAAAGTGCTTTCTACAGTCTTCAGGTCACATTCAGAAAGCACATCTTTCCCAAATAAAGTGATTTCTTCAACCTTGTGTCCTGGCTCAAAAAGAACATCACTTTCAAAAGCCAGGACTGCTTCAGGTCTCAATCCAGAGTCCGAAGGCACAGCATTTCCTACAGCAGGAATAACTTCTGTTCTCAGAGCTGGTTCAGCAATATGATCTACAACAGGAACTGCTGTTTCAGCCTTATGTTCCGATTCACAAAGTGCATCATGAACTGAAGCAATTACAGTCTCTTGAATTTTAATAAGTGCATCATCTGTTACAATGTTCCCTGCAGAAGATTCAGGCAAAATAGTATTTCCATCCACCTCTGCTTCACCACCCTTAAATACCAATGACTCATCTACAGCACTTGCATCATCATCAATCAGTTCGTCTGATGGACATATTGAATGAGGTTTCACTTCTTGAGGAACGTCTGCCATCTTTTCTTCTAGTGACTGAGTATCACATACCCTTAATGACATATCAAAGCTTTCTTCTGATACTGTCACTGGTGATGCTTTTAATACAACTGGCTTCATTTTGGAATCTGAAAGACTATTGTCACCTACCAAATAAGGTGTTTCTGGTCCTGACTGCTCAGTAATCACTGTAATTACTGGTGATATTGGTTGTACAAACACTGATGCCGGATTACTATCAATTCTTATATCAGGAGCAATTTCATGGAAATCATAGGAAGCTACTTCTGTGACCAGAGATACAGTTTCTAGTTTATGAGTGATCTCATCAGGTTTATCTTTGTTTACAGTTTCAGCATCCAAATTTAATATTGGAACAACTTCTGCATCATTTTCTACTTTAAACTGAGGACTTCTGAATTCAACTGGTATTTTTGGGCGCCTCTTCTTCTTCATCATCTTTTCTTTCATCACCCTGTACTCTTCATCCTCTTCTATATCCTTCGGCTCTTCTGCCATTTTAACCTTTCCATCTCCTTTTTTAGTACGCCCTTGTACAGATGATTTCTGGGTTTTTTTCTTCTTTTCTGGTGCACTATGGCTAGCAACTGCTATTGATTTTGCTGCCTTTTCATCTACTGTCATTGAATCTATGATCTTCCGAGGTTTTCTTGTTCTTTCCTTCACTGACCCAAAAATTCCTGCAGTCTGAATTCCAGATACCTCTATGTTAGTGTTTCCTTCTTGTGTGTTCACTATCTCTTGCGCCAATCTAGGATCAGCAGCGATTTCAGTTGAAAATGTTGCTAATGGAACCTGAGTGTCAGGTGAAGCAGCCACAGACAGGGTTAATGATGAATCATTACCTTGGTCTTGCACTATATCAGACATATCCACAATTGAGGGCCCCTGGTGGTCACAAATTCCCACACATTTGAAAATGGAACTATCTACAGTTGACACACTCTGCAGTGCAGATGATTTTTCCACCCAATTTGGTGCTAACACTATAGTGTCTAGATTTTCTTTTGATGATGTTCCACATGGAACTAAAGGGGTTCCAGAGAGATGGTTCTTGCTTTCAGGCAAAGACGGTGGTACTGGTGGGGTAGAACAAATATCTCCAATCTCACGATCAATTTTGTGTGGAACATTCACATCCATTTCAAATTCATGAACATTCATAGTATGTCTATCTTCCTTCTTTGCATCATGCTTTTTAAATTTAAGAATACTATCCAAAGACACACTAGCTTCAGTTGATGTCTGGTATTCTCGCTGCCCAGATATTTCTTCAGATTTGTGACCCAAATCCTTATCTGACACCGAGGTAAAGCTAAAGTCATCTCTTTGCTTCTCAGTATTCTCATCAGCACTATCGTGGTGTTCAGACTCTAATTTATATATAATTTCATTCACCCTAGTTTCAGATATCTCATCTTGAACAACAGACAGTTCTTGCTGTACTTGTGTTGAAGTGAATCCTTCTTCATCCTGTTCATGATTATTCTCTGTACAATCATCAGGCACTTCTCGATCAGGTAGAGATGTTTCAGGCACAAAATGATATTCTATATCTCTATACACATCTGATTTCACAGTATCTGCATCATGTGCATTCTCTTTTACAGGCAAAGTAACTACAGTAATCTGTTCTTGAACATTTTCAGTCTTGGCAACTAATTTCATGCACTGGTCTGTTTCACCAGAAGAACAAGGAATCTGTTTGTCAAAAGATTCAGAGATTTGATCATCAGGCTCACTCTTCCTATCAGGTAACAGTAGGTCCTCTTCACTCTTTACCATTAGCATATCTTGCTCAGCATTTACACATTCCTGATTTGACAAATGTTTATTTTGTTCATCTACAGAACCTCCACACTCTGATTTCTTATTGCTTTTCCTGCTCCTATGCACTGTATGTTCAAGTTGTTTGAAACCAGAAACACTGTCTGTTTCAGAAAGGTCTTTGTCAGATAGAATTCTATCATCCTTAACAACTTCTTGCCTTTTATCTCGATTGCTATCAACTGCAGCATCCTCTGAGTGGGCAATGCTTTTGTTCTGTTCCCATGTAGCTGCTTTATGCTTCTTGGATGTTTTGGAACTTCTCTTTACTTTGCTCAATGGCTGCTCAAGATCTGTTCCAACAGTTTTCACTCCTTTCAAAATTCTCATATCTTGACTGGCATTTTCCATGTCTTTACCGAGTTCTTCAATGTCTTTCAAAGTGGACTTTGATTTCTTCGACTTTTTTGGTTTTCCTTTCCTTGTTTGTTCAGTTGTTGCCACTTCCACATCACCAATATCAGCATCACCTACTCCCACACCAGAAGTAATGGTTATTTCCTCTGACAAAACCAAATGTTCACGTGTATCTACTAACAAGTCTGTGCATTTGTCTGATGTATCCACAAATGCCTGTCTACCATTCCTATCATGTTCATTCTCTTCAGGTGTTTGCTCCACTGAAGGTTCTTTTTCTGTTGCAGGCTTATGTTTACCTTTCCTAGATTTCTTGGAAATTTGCTTCCCCTTGCTTGTATCTCTGTCCTGGACTCCACCTAATCTGGTATTAAGCAATGTTTCTTTACTACTGAAATCAGTGCCTTCAGTTGACTGCTTTACTGAAATGACATCAATGGTCATGTCATCTCCTGTTCTAAGTCCATCCTGTTCTGATAGTAAAACATTTCCAACTGGTTCTTGATTAGGGGAGTGAGGAGATTCACACTGCCTGGATATCCCAGCCTTTGCACCTTTACTATTTCCTTTCCTTTTATGTGTTGACTGGGCCACTACCCCTGGGGCATACGTCTTTTCTGCTTGATCATGAAGTTTTATCTTCTGTAAATTATCTTCCTTGTTAACAGGTGAAAATTTACTTCCTTCTTTGTGCTCTTCGTTCAGAGGAACATATTTTCTTGTAGTCTGAGACTCCACACCTATCAATGCTGTTGCAACATTGTTACTTACTTCTTCTTTAGCCAAGTCTGTAGCATTTTTTCGTTTCCTATGGCTTCTTTTGCCTTTACTTATAGGAAGAGTTGATGTTTCTCTCAAACTGCTTTCTTGCTTTGTTACACTAATATCTGCTTCCTTCTGTTTACAATATTTATCTACAGGAATTGCATGATCAACTACAGAGACAATTTCAGTGGTTTTCAGGAATTCAGTTTCATGTTGTATGTCAGCTAACAGATCTGGTGGAGGTACATATGACTCCTGGTTGGGAATTTCAACACATTCAAACTGTGGAGTTCTGCTTTTCTCCTCTACTACAATACTTCCTGCCTGAAAATGTTCTGAAATTTCTTTTTCCACACCTGTAGATTCTGCTTCAACTAAATTAGTTGCATCAGCAACTTGCGACAACAGTTCCAATTTCTGTGTGAGCAATACATTTTGTCCACTTTGGATACTATCATTTTCACAATCCATATAACTATGTATTTTGGGTTCTTCCATCACATGTTTACTACCAGGGACATTACAGCCTACTACTAGCTTTTTTCCACGTTTCTTTTTCTTCTTGGACTGATCAGTTTTGGGGATTACAATGTTTACATTCTTCTGTTCACTGGCCACATCACATAAAATTTCTGGATTTTTATCCTGTTTATCTTGTAAACTGGAATTACATTCCTGACTATTTGTGCCTTCAATTATCATGCTAGTTTCAGCAGACGAAACCACAGCTGCCATTTGCTCGGGTTCTGCCTTGTGAATTAACAAACTTGCATTATCTGTATGTGTAGCAGTCTTTACCTTTTTACATTTTGTACATTCCTTTTCTTGTTCCATCACATTAAACTTTGCTGCCTGAGGTACTTCAATATTCTTATTTTTGTGTTTGCTTTGGCTCATTTCCATCACAGCAATCTCTTTTAAAGCCTTCTCTATTTCATCTTCATCAGCATTCTTGCCTAGTTTCTTCTTCTTTAGTCGTTTCTTTTTTTCTTGGTCTGTTAATCCATCTTGTTTTTCATCAACAAACTGCACTTGTTCTGACATTGTTATTCCTGTTGCATCATCCCCTTCAGTTGCCACTGGTACACAATTATGTGGGGATATTTGTGAAACAGGTTCACTGTGTATATTTTGTTGTCTGCCATCATACAATGGCTTTGATTTCTTATATCCAACATTTCTATCTTTGACCGAAGCCAAGCTGCTGCCAACTACAGATTTCACACTAGATGTAACAACTGTAATGGGCTCTCCACTGTTGGCAGCAGCTGTAGCGTGCATATCAAGAGCTGGAACTTGTTCTTTATTCTCTTCAAGAAGCCCTCGTTTCCCAGTAGATTCCACATTGGTAGTCAATGTTTGCTTCTTTTTCTTCTGTTTGCCCTTTCCAAATTTCTGTTGTTGGTCACCTGATGGAGGGCCACTAACATGGGTTAAACCAACAGTTTCCTTCTTCACTTTATCTTTCATTTTCTTAACAGTTCCATCTTCCAATTTTGGAACAGTCGTTGTAGCATCAGCTACAGCACATCTCACAACCTCTTCTCTTACTGTAGATGGTGTGTTACAGGAAGGAGAGGCAGACCACTCTTGACAGTAGCTGGTTCCTGGGGAAGTTGCTTGTGGTGATAGAGGTCGATCGTTTCTGTTTACATACATATTCACTGCCTGACTGGATGGCTGGAGTGGTTTTGCACACAATCCTTGAGCTAAAATCTGAGCATATGATGGCTGGCATTTATCCAGTTCAGTTGGTATGCCACCTGTACTTCCTGTCTGATGATCACTCTCAATTCCATGTATAACCAGAGGCTTTACCTCTTCATCTGCTACTGATGTACTAGTAACAGTCGTCACTTCAGTCTGACTGTGCTGACCTGATCTGACCTTCTTTGAACGTCTTGTATTATGTATTGGAGTTACTTCCAGAGATGAACTTACGTCAGGATCAGCCTGCTGTGATATATCATACTCACGTAGTGTAAACTCCGGATGAACTGGAGTTGTGTAGGCAACTGATTCAATAGAAGGCTGAACATACTCCAGTGACAGAGTTTCATACTGGTTACCGGGCTGTTGTGTTGCAGTGACAGGATAAACTGCAGACTGATCACCATCATGACTCATTATGTACTGGTGAGCAGATTTGTGATATGTTCCCAAACCTGAATTAAGAAGTTGCTGACCTGAAGTAATAAAACCCACTACATCTGGTGTGGGCTGCTGGACATACTCAACTGGTGGGGGCTGCTGGACATACTCAACTGGTGTGGGCTGCTGGACATACTCAACTGGTGTGGGCTGCTGGACATACTCAAACACACCTGAAGCCACTGCTACACCAGTGACATCATGTTCATGAACAGGTGCTATCACCTCTTCTTCTAGGAATGCACCCGTGTCCACTTCTTCATTTGAAGCAACCTTTTCTTCTACACCTCTGATCTCTAATGTATGATCCATGCTATAGTTTTCTACATTCTGTGCCGGGTTTACATCTGCAGCTGCAACATAAACGTCCTCTGTATGCTGAAATCCTGTCACTGTTTTGTGTGACTCTGGCAAACTCCACTCTTCCTCCTGATAGTGGTATTTTCCTCTGTAACATTCTTGTACCTTCTCTCCACTAATAGCACTGTTTTCTAATATTGGCATGGTCACTTCTTTAACGTCCATCACTGGTACTGTTTCTTCATGTCCATCTGAAACCTGTCGACCACGAAGTATGTCTGCATATGAAGTAGAACCTGGATTCCACATTGGGCTTGGAGACCTCCTACGAAGAACCTGAGGCTTCAGTGTTTCCTGAGGTTCCTTTAACACAATATGGTGATGTTTTTTATGCACTTGTGCACGTTCTGAAGTCCTTGTGGCAGGATGTTGTGACCGCACTTCTTCACATAAAATTACTTCCATGTCCTGGACTTCAGGCTTCACAAAAATACCTTCTGATGCATCACAATGTGTTTTAGAAATATGTGCACGTGATTTATCTGTATTTTTTCTTTCTTGAGTATCTTTCCTCTGCTGAGATCGGCCATGGCGAGATGGTCGACATTTCTCTATCTGAGAAACACTACTTGCACCTTGAGAACTGACTGACTGTGCCCCTTCAGACTGAAGTGATACAGTTGAGCTCATTAATGACACTCCCACATCTTGCACTTTTTCAGAAAACTTTACTGGATTTCTAAAGTCATGTACTTTTAAGCTTTCTGGTTCACCACGTTTTCTTATTTCACCTTCACATTTTGTTTCATCAGGCATTTCTGGATTTCTATCTTGTTTTGGATTATCTTTTATCTCCATAACCGTCCTAGTAATCACAGTCTTTCTAGGAAGATGCTTCATTTTGTCATCCTTCTCTTCAACTTGTTCTACAAAAGGGCAGGGGCTGGAACGACCAGCTGTAATATCGGCGTAAGTGGCAGACGATGTCATATGAACACAGAGATCTGCAACCTTTGACACTGCTGACTGCTGACTGGCCTTCTGATGCCTTCTACTGCCACCAGAAATATCAGCAATGTGAACACTGCCACTGGGAGGACTCTGTTGGCTATTTCCATTCCCCTGCTCTACTTTCTCCGGAAGGATGACCATGTATGGGTCCACCTGATGGATCTGGTCCATCAGGGCTTGTATCTGATCCCGGTAGCAGTCCATGTTCTGAAGAAGGGCCTGCAGTAATGTGACCGGGCCAGTAAAACAACAGTTAAGTCCAAGAGTTGGTCCATACATGTGTATATATAGATACAGATATAGATATATCAGTAACACTTAAAGCACTGAAGAATTTCAGACACAAAAGTGTTTGCTTTTGTTGAAAATACAAGGTCATGTATAACTTTTCTACTTTCTATTCTGGTGGCCACGTTTCACATTTCAGTCCAAGTATCTTAACACTTTTATTCTTTTTCCAATTCTTGTTCCACTTGTCAAAGACTTTTCAAGAAACGCTATGTCTTGTTTCTATAACACTAGATGTATACTGCGATCGAGCAACAATATGCGTGTTTCCAGGTTCATGAACAAGTAGCAGGTGAATAAGCAGGCAGGAGGAGGGATTTAGCTAAGAGTCTAAGGGCTCCAGGTCAGGAGATCCCCGCTGTGTCAGAAGCTTGATGCGCTCATTACGAGCACTGATCTTGATCTGCAAGGCTAGAACTCTCTCTCGGCATGCCTGCATCAGTGATGGGGGAGTGAAGAGGAGTGCAGCAAAAAGAGATGTGTCAGAATAATTCAAACTAAGAAAACCCAAAACTAATTCAGACAGGAATAAAGTGCTTTAAAAGCCGCTTAACTGTACTGAAAATGAATATGTAAATGATACAAATTGTAATAAGGAAGAGAATAAGAATAAATATAATTTGCCACAAAATTTTATTAAACCATTATCCCAAAGAAACAGCTCCACATGAAAACAAAGCAAACCCAAGATACCAATATTATAAAAATTAGAATCAGTATGAACTATGAAAGAAAGAGATCCAAAAATAAAGTGGTGTTGCACTGTGCATTTAGCAGATATGAAAAAACACAGAAATGAAATCCAGCTGCAAGGTATGAAGGACTGGTGGAAACACCTTGATGAAATGATTACGTAGCCACCACCTGATATAATAATCAAAGAAGTCCTTCATCAAAATGTTTCCAGGTTTTCTCTTTGTTTACATGTTTAACGCAACTACTTCAAATATGTGGGGTTTATATGAAGCAGTTTCATTCATTAACACTAAATGTGTCTGAAATAATCTTAGGCACCTGCAAACAAGGACATGTTATCACTCCAAAAGATACTGCAATATGCTGATAACCACTTCACAGCTTCTACTTAGCTCACTGTAACTATCTATTATGTCAGTAGTAACAGCTATAGTGTGTTTATTACATTCAAGTGAACACGCCCTATGTGCATTAATGTCACATTGGAACTTCAAAACATTGTTACAGACAACATTCTGAATTCATTATCTCAACTGGCCATACAGAAACATCAATGCAGCTCTATTAAGTAAATGCTTGGTCTTCAGAGACACTTTGTACTACAGAATGACAAGCTGGCAATGACAAACACCTCAAAATTAACAAAAGGCAGACAGACACAAAAACAATGCTCCCTCATAAAATGTCATTTCATTCTTCTTACCTCACAGTCATTAAGCTTTAGCTGATTGGGGTGGGCATTTCAATTTTAGTGCAAGGTTTATGAAAAATGCATTATTCATACATTAAAAAAAATTATGAATGTACAGAATTTTGTGGCAAATAAACAGAGATTATGCAGTATGTCTTAAAAATGCAGTACATTTCCTTCTTTCCTAAATACAGGCGTGCAGAAAACTCCATGCCCGAACTTCATGAGGTGATAGGAGAGACCAAAACAAAAATTTATTGTCAAGCAACTATATGTTGGTCATGCGTCCTTGCAGTGCCATGGACCATCAAAGTGAGTCTGACTTAAGTTGGAAATTAGGCAAAACCACTGAAGTATAATAAAGAAAAGTTGTATTTTGTACCAAATTAGATATGTTCAAATGGACGGCTCCTGACCTCGATAGCAAAGACTGACATGTGACTCAAAAATGCCAGGCCGCTGCTGCTTTAATGATACCGGCAATAAAATCCTCTTCAGAATCAACATATCACTGCCACTTAACAATGATTGCTGGTTTTGACAGGGCAGGCCTGTGGCGTGGCCTCCCATGTCAATGGACCTCACACCAATGGACTTCTTCCTACTGGGCCACATTAAAGACCTGATTTACATGTTGCCAGTTGATTCTGAAGAGGCTCTTATTGCCCATATCATTAAGTCAGCAGCAACTATCAGGCAGCAACCTGGCATTTTTTAGTGCACACATCAATCTCTGCTGCGTCGTTTCAGCTGTGTATTGAAGTCAGTGGCTGTACATTTGAACTTCTGCTCTAAATTGATACTAAATACAATTTTTCTTCAGAGTACTTCAGTGGTTTTGCTGGACTTCAAACCTCAGACCCAGTTTCATGGTCCATGGCACTGCAAGGACGCAAGTCCGATACATGGTTAACTGACAATCTCTATTTTGGTCTTTCCTATCACCTCACAAAGTTTAGGCATGGAGTTTTTCTGCACCCTGTATATAAAATGAATTTCTAGAACTGTGTTTTTATATGTGTTCACATTTGGCGATGCAGGTATTTATGAGGTTCATTTGTTGGCATGCTCAATTACAGCCTACGCAGGAAACGCATACACATCTGCAAGAATTTTGAAAGTTTGAAATGTTATCAAAAATCTTAACACCTATTTTGTAAAACCAACTGCTGATGCAGCTTCTCCATCATGTTCACAAAGTACTCTGAACTCAACTCCAAATACTCTTCATTCCACAACCCTTTACATTTCACTTTTCAAATCAAGACCAGCCAATGGATAAGCTTTAAATACTGTACAATGCTACAAACAAACAAGAAAAATCCCAAGGGATGATTATGGCATCAGACTTGCCAGAGTATAATTACAACTGTGTACCTGTTTCCTTCCAACTGTCATAAGTTTTAAACTTTGTATGTGTAAATGTTACATTGCAGCCAGTCTTATGGAGGATATACCTATGTAAGACCTCTTTCCATATAGTCCATGAAACAGAATATAATGGAATAATGCTGATATGGTACTCACATTTTGCTCTTCTACAGCTTTGTCACGATTTTGAGGCAAGTATGTGGGGCTGAGGACAACACGAAGCTGCTGCTCAACTTGAATTATCTGCTGCCTTAGTTGCTGAATTTCCTAATAAATAAGCAAATAAAGAAGAACATAACAACCTACTCTGTATGTTAATTTATTGTTTACTTAATGACCCTCTCAATATACCTTAACCATACAGCACTAAAAGTTACTGATGAATTGGAAAGGTTATGTGTATTGTGGCATTTGCCAGCAAGTTCTGAGGGCAAACCACAAAACCTCAGTCAGGCAAGGTGGTTTCTATGCCAAAACCTGCACCAGGGACCAGGATCTCCCAAATATTGAACACTGCCAACCAGTCCACTGCAGCATTCAGTACAGCAATAATAAGGATCAACAAACGATTCCAGATGATACACCTTTATTTTACCTACCACAAGGTAAGAGCACATGATAATGTATGCTGTTCAGGAACAGAAAACTAAAAATGGCTCATACGAGACACCAGTTACGACACTTACAAGTACCAAAACATTTCAGCAATTTGGATATGCTGTAGAAAAGACAGAAATGAGTACAGCTTTTGCATCTACACATAGACATCCACTGCACACGCGCGCGCGCACACGCACACGCGCACACGCACACACACACACACACACACACACACACACACAGAGTGTGTGTGCGTGTGTGTGCGTGTGTGTGTGTGTGTGTGTGTGTGTGTGTGTGTGTGCATGTGCACACACACACATGCATACACACAATGAAATAAGACTCACTGTAAGAAAGGTATTCACTGGCTGCACAACACAACAATTCTCCTACCTGCTGGTACTGATCCAGCTGAGCCAGACATGCTTCTAAGCTTGCCATCTGCTCTTTTACAACTCCTGTCAGTTGGTCCAGCTCTCTAATAATCTCTTCTGCAGCCTCAGTTATTTTTGAATCACCAATAACACCGGTGCGGAAATGCAGCTGTCAAAATAAAGATCATATGTTTAATAACATAGCTGTTGCTTGCTCATGTGGAATGTGTAAGATATTTCCACATTCATCTGTTGCAGTCTTGCATTCATTCATGATGGAGGAACTACTGTGTGACATTCTAGTTGACTCACGAAACTATTTACATTAAATATCAAATTTCTCAATGAAACATTATATATTTGTGTTATTATATCACTGGGTTAACTACACTTTATGCACTTATAACCACTACCACATCTCTTGCAGTCCTAAAGACATGGATGAAACAACACTGAATTGTACCCATTAGCTGCATGTATAGGTGGATGACAAATTGCCATACAAACATATCAACAAAACAACAAAATACACATACATTTGCTTTAAAATACTGAGGATACTGGTTTAAAAATAAATATTAATAAAAGTGTGCACACATATGTGTTTTCATACCAATGGTCAAAATCTGAGAAGATTCAAGATAATCACACATAAATCCTTCACAGTGTGCCAAGTTTTAAAAGTGAGGACCGAGATGTATAGTAATATTTCGTAACAAAATAAAGACAAGAAGAATTTCAACAAGCTAATATCACTGGAAGACTCTGGGAGGGTACGTTACATCAAGTCATGTCACGTCACAACTGGCAAATGAGTACATCACCACCTACTTTCCAGCAAACATAGTGCAATATCCACGATGACGTTGAGCTCCAGTAACACAAATGTGGGAACCTCAAATCTTGCAATTATCATCAAGCATATTTCTTTTATTTTCCTTTTTTCCCTTCCCTCCACATGTCACCAATCAACCTCCTTCTCTTCTCTACATTATGAATTCTACTATTTTACCCACTGCATTATATGGATGGAGAAAGTGGTCTGTCTTCAGGAAATAAGAATGCAGG
>JGI20166J26741_11479474_pt1 | contig 13035 bp, 15 predicted proteins | sample TergutCu122P5_FD_26741 | JGI IMG/M metagenome (IMG submission 26741)
ACCTCGCCCTCGCCATCTTCCGCCACCACGGCCTGACCAACATCGCCCGAGCCCGACGAGACTGCCAATGGAACCCCGATCACCTCGTGAAACTCATCCTCACTACCTGAAATGCGACTTTGCCGACCCCCTGGATGCCGCCCCGACACAGCCTTGGCGCTGTAAGTCCGCTTGGCCAGCCTGGTACAAGATGGCGTTAACCAGCGACGACTTGCCGGAACCCGACACGCCCGTGACCGCGACGAATTGCCCCAGCGGGAACACCACGTCGACGTCGCGCAAGTTCTTCTCTGTCGCCCCGACCCCTGGGTTTTCGGTATTGACCTCCGCGATTCGTGGTTTGGCTTGGGGTTTCGCGTCTGGTTGGGCCGGCGCGACGCCGGCCAGGGGATCGAGCGGCGGCCGCATCGTCATGTCGTCGCAAGGGCCATCACGGGCGCGGAGAATGGCCATTCAACTGCTCGTCAATTTGCTGAAGAATCAGCGTCTTCAGCCTCCGATACTTCGCGATGTCGACTCCCCGCGTCGGAGCGGTCGCCCCGCGACCGTCGAATCCAGGCACGTCAAAGCCGATTGAAGTAAAGGCCGCCTCGGCTGCCGAGCCGCCGGGGGTCGATGTTTGCCACGCTTCGACGTCGTCTGGGCTGACCGGTGGGCAAGCCTGAAGTAGCTGAAGCAGCTCCTCTTCCGTAATATCCGCAGGCAAGGCAACGGTGGGATACGTTCTCAGATTGTCAGCCACCGGAGCGTCGGGATCACGAACCGTGGGAAAGCCATTGTCCCGCGCGCACCGAGCCCACACCAGGCTCCGTTGCGCCACCGAGGTCTTCATCGCTAGTTCTGTCGTCGCATCGATCAGGGGAGCCGAATCGACATAGCCGCTGGAGTCGACGCAAGCCAGGTATTTGTCCGACTCGTCCACTCCGTCAACGACCAGACCTGGACCGCCGTCGATATTTCTCAGGAACGCCTCCTCGTCTGCACTCAAGTCACCGCTACGCATGGCCTCGGTCATGTCGAAGACTCCACCCGGCGTACGCCACGCGACGCGGCGGCTCTGATCCCACCCCAGTACTGGCACATCTCCGTTTGTCACGATCACGGCCGGCAGTCGGGCTTCAACCAGGCATGACCGCAGATCCTCCAGCGCTCGGTCGGACTTGACCGTCGGCGTCGACCCGCGCGAGTCGCCGATTCGCGGCAAGCGCGGCTCAGTGGTGCATCCAGCGAGCACAGCGATCAACGCCACCACAGACAGTGACATCACGACTTGGCCAACTGATCGCAACGACCGCAGATTGCTCACGCTTCAACCCTTTCCTTCCGAATTTCGACGACCACCCACAAATCGCCCCGCACTGGCTCCATGAGGTTGATCGGCCAAGACAGCGACGGTCCCGAGAAGGACAAGCCATCCCAGCAGGATCGCGCTGGACACGCCGCCGCCGATGGGGGCGGCGGCGAAGAAGTCTGGGCCCACTCCCGCAGCGGGCTGTCGGAGCACGGTGGAGGAGGCAGAATACGGCAACAGGCTTGCCGCGGTCTGACCGCCATCGCCATGAATGAGAGATCTCAGACCCTGCGCCAGCATGGGTTCGATGACTATCGGATAGGCAAGCATGAGCCCGACCCCCACCACGCGAGATCCAAAGATAGTCGACACCATGACACCGATGAGGCACCAGGCGCAGCACACAATCACCCCGGCCAGTGCCGTCTGAATCACCACCTCAGATCGAGCCGGCAAGATTGTCCCGCAAAAAGTGGCTGAATAGACAGCAGAGGCCGCGACCTGGCCCACCAGGGCGACGGGGGCGCACAGCATGACGGCGGCCATCCCTCTTCCAGCCAGTCGCGTCAGCGGTCGAGGCGCCACGATAAACGACATGCTACCCGCCACCCTCGGTCCGGTCAGTCCACTGATAACCGCGCCCAGGCAACCGAGTGACCAGACATTCGTCGGAATGGCGGTCAGCGCCGGTACATAGACGTCCTCGCAGTGGTCCGCCAAGTTTGACAGAGCGTAAGCTGATAGCAGGCATGAAGCAATGTAAATGACTGCACCTGCCGTCAACCAGACGATGACACTCCGCGTGGCCAGGGCAACTCGGATCTCGTAGCGAACTGATGTGGCCGTCCCGATCAGCTTGTCGCGCGCAGCCCTAATCACGAAATGCCTCAACAGCCGCTTGTTCGAGCGTCCTGCGATGAGTGAACAGCTCCATGACGGACAATCCACCATTCCACAAGATGCGACCAACTTCAACGCTGTCAAGCCCGGCAACTTCGATGCTCCCATGATCCTGTCTGGCGCACCGGCCACCGGCAATCTCCAGGTGGTCGATTGCAGATTCTGTTTCTTCGACCGGCACTCTCACGAGCACGGCCCGCCCCCGCGCCGCAAGCAGCCCCTCAAGGGCGTCGTGAGCGATAATACGTCCGTTCTTGAGCATGATGACAGAATCGGCGACGCTCTCAATGTGACTAAGTGCGTGTGTCGACACGACCACGGTAACCCCGCCGTCCGCCTGTGCCCGGAGGAGACCGCGCAACGAATCTGCTTCAACAGGATCGAGCCCGGTCCAAGGTTCATCCAGCAATAGAACCCTCGGCTCCGCCAGCAATGCCCCGGCGATCTTGAGCCTCTGTTTCATTCCAGCGGAAAGATGACTCACTCGCCTGTTCACCACATCGCTCAGATTCACCCGCTCCAGACACCAACGCTGGCGATCACGCCCGATCTTCGCCGCCGAGGCCACTGCGTTCAGCCATCGCCCCGCGCAGAGATTGTTCTGAATCAGGGAGTCGTCAAGAGAGACTCCAACGACTCTCGTCGGGTGGGTATAATCGGCATATGGCCGTCCACAAATCAAGAACCGGCCGGGACCTCGCAGCAGACCCACGGCGCGCCTGAAAAGAGACGTCTTGCCGGCCCCGTTCGGACCCACGAGAGCCACCACCATACCCGCGTCGGCGGTGAAGTCCAGCTGGTCCAGGACACGAACTGACCCATACCACTGGGACAAGTCCACAACCTCAATCTGAGACACGCGAAAGCCCTTGTCGCTCGCCGCCTGAATCCGCGTCAGACCACCGACTCGAAGGCTCGACATTCTCGGCCGCCGCCACCCAGGGGACGACCTGGCCTGCCGGGAGGCTGAAACTGAGATCACAGCGAAGCTTGACGGCTACCCGGTGCGCCACGACCACCACCATTCGTGTCTCGCGCCATAGATTAATTTCGTTGACGAGGGCTTCGATTCCGTCTGCGTCGAGGCCGTCAAACGGCTCATCGAGAACCACAGTTCTTGGTTTTCCACCTGTACACATGAGGATCCACAGCTTTCGTTTGTTCCCCGTGGACAATTGGTCGGCTGCGTAGTCCATCCAGGGAAGCAATCCATATTGGTCGGCCCTGGCCATCAACTCATCGTGCCCGTTCCTGGAGTGTCGGGCTCGCGCTGAGAACACCAGGTGATCGGACACGGTCATTTTCGAATACAGCGCCGGAAGGCTGCGGACAACGGCGCGACCCGAGCGAGCTTCCACGCGGTGCGGCAACATCCCATTGACCAGCACACGACCCGACCATGGACGCAGATAGCCCGCCACCACCTCCACGGCAGTTGACTTACCAGAGCCGTTCGGGCCAACCAGGTGAATCACCCCGGGACCATTCAGGTTCGCCGAGAGGTTCTCCAAGACAACTCTGTCGCGGTAGCCACAGGTGGTGTTCTCGAAGACGATGGATGGTTGCGCAGACGATTCTTCACACACCAAAATGATCCTCCAATCACTAGTGCCTCGCCAATCCCAGCCACTACTTGATGCGCGGGAAATACCGATATCGACGCCGCAATGACCGGCGCCGCGGTCAGCAGTGCCAGGACCAAAGTCGTCCCGGTTTCGACGGCTGTCTCATCAGCGTTGAGTGGGGGAGGGACAACCGCCTCCGCCAACACGGCGCCAGCCATGACTGCGACAGACACGGCAGTGGCGCCAAACGACCCATCGCCGGCCACGAGTGCGATGGACATGTCCATGCAGATTCCCATAGCCAGCGCCGGGGTCAGGCAGATCGCCAGGAGCATCGCCGCCAGCCCGTCCGCGCCCCAGCCCGCCTCCCACATGAATCTCAGATGCCAAGTCAGACGCCCGGGCCCGGCCACGGGCAGCACCAATTCGATGAGGATCGCCGCGCCTGCCACAGCCAGATAGGACGCTGCCCGCCTGGCCGCATCAGCAGGTGTTCCTGCCCACAGGCCCATGAGGCTCATGCGTGGCGTCTCCCTCCAGAACGCCGCCCCCGCCGCCCAAGCACCTGCCAGGCCTGCGACGACCGCACCGATCACCGTCATCGTGCCGCGAATCACGTCCGCCCGCCACGAGCCGCGCACTTCGCCCCAGATCATGCGAAAGGGAATCAACGAGTTGACTCCGCGACGCGGCAGCGGCTGCCACGCGGCTTTGACCACTGGCCCACCCGGCGCCCCGCCAACCGGCAGCGGTCGTTGTCCCGCCACGCGCCAGGCCCGACGGAACCGCTGTACCTCCACTCCCGACAGCGCCACGCCGACCAGGACCACCACGGACCACACCCAAGGTCTCAACGCCAGCGCCGGTCCGTCCGCTTGAACGCCACGCGATAAGACAAGTCGACTCACGATCCCACCACACCCCGCAGCAACCACGATCAAGAGCCACGACGCCACAGAGGGTCGCCGAGTCATCCAGCCGACCGAATTTCGGACCGCGCGCGACACGGCGGCAAGCCAGCCCGTTACCAACATCACGCAGGTGGCCAGCAGCGGCACAGGATCCAAGGCACCCACAGCCCTCGACGCCATAGCGAAAGCGATAACAACCACCCACAGCTTCGCGAAAGCCCACGCGATCGGAATGAATCGGTAAATGACCAACAAGTGCCTTCCGTCCAAGTCCCAAGCCCTGAATAAAGCCTCATTGGGGGACCGACTGACTGCGAAGCGCTTTCTCGACATCACTTCCTGAGCCCATATCCAGATGCAGGCCCACAGCACCAGACCCGCCAGTGCTGGCCAAGCGAGGTTGCGCCATTCGGGGGCCAGCGCCCCCAGGACCCAGGACCCTCCAGCGAGGACCGCCGACAGGACGACGCACAAAGTCGTGACCCACATGGCTGCCGTCAGCATCTTGAACTGACGCAAGCCGACTCTCAGTCTGGTGCTTGTCAGCCTCTCGAACATGACAAAGTCAGCCAGCAACAACAACCGCTGGACAGTCGCGGGGCCCGACCAGGGTTTGCCTCGCGCGGACTCCGACTTGAGAAGGTCAGCCTCAGAGATCTCGCATGGACTTTCGCGCCGCTCTCCCGCTTTCAGCGGCCGCCCGTCGCGCTCGATGGGACGCTCCCGAACCGAATGTGCGCTACTGCACACCGCGCGTGTCCCCGCCGTTCGCGCCACTGCCCATCACTGATCGCGGGCGCGGTTCTTCCCGTGACACGAGACCAACGCCGATGCTCAGCGCTGCGACCACGAAACCGAATCCAGCGCCAACCCTTGTCATTATTGCGGGCACAGCGGACTGGAAGGTCACCCCCGAGACCACCGAGTGCGCGACGCAGGCCCCGAATAGGACTGCTCCCATCGGCAATCCTCGCGTGGCCGGACGCCGACAGACGACGGTGGCCGCCAGCGGAATCACAACTGCGACGACCACCAGGACCAACACCGACGCCTTCGAAACTTGATCGCCCGACCACCGTCCCACGCTGGCAGGAACGTCGCGCCCGACGAAGATAGCCGTCACAATCCCCCAGAGGGAAATAGCGAAGACGACCGGCAGCACCAATCTCACGTATGCCCGTCCCAGTATTTCCTTTGTCCCTTCTCCAGTCGCGCCTGACTGCGTGTCAGATGTTGGATATTACAGCGAGCACGAGCGTGGCCGCCACGACCAACGCGATCCGCCCGCGTTGGTACTTCAGCCACTCCCCGCGATACAGGCCGAGAATAACCGCTGCAGCCACGGCACTCAGGCTGGCGACCAGCCAGCCGGTGGGACGGATTCCTCCTCGAAACACGATGCCCACAGCCGACGGAATGATCACGCAAACCAGGAACGTGCTGTGGAACAGGCCAATCCGCTGTCTCCCCGGCAGCGGCAACGACGCCGGACACAGCCGTCGCTCCATGAGAGACAGAATACCCAAGATTCCGCCGGCGATTATAGGAGACAAGGCGACCGCCACCAGAACACCTATCCAAATAGCTCGGTCGAGTAGGGCCGGGTCTCCCACCCCAGCAACCATATCTGCCGGCACTTTCAGGTGCGCTCGCGCCACACTCGACGGGACCGCCACGCTCACCAGCGTCACTATGACAACCAACTCCAGCCACCAGGTCAATCGACTTGTGGTCTTGCCGGCCGCACGAGAATCGTTGCCGCCCGACGGGGATACGTCGGCGCCGGATGCCGTTTCCCTTCTGCCGATGTTAGCGCCTTCTGGCTGCGCCGCAGATTCCGAGACAATCATTTCTGTGCTCATCCTCACTCATCCGCTCGCTATGACAGACACGCGGACCCCTTCAATGACAGCCGCCACACTTATCAGAGCCACGGCCAGCCCAAACCACCTCAGCGACAATCCGCAACTCAACGCATAACGTCGAAGTATCGTCCGCAAAGACATTCCAGCGTGCCCGGGGAGATTCACCATGACACTGGCAGCAGGCATCATGCCCGCCGCCCCGGCCACCATGACTCCGATGAACTCAAGAGGCGCGTAACTGCCGGTCTCGACAAGAACCCCAAACCAGCCACTCCCAGCCACCGCCACCTTCATCGTCGCGCCCACGTAAATCCCGGTGGCAATAGCGCCCAGCACCGACGTCAACCCGAACGTGAGAATCCCGGAAAACAATGTGGCCGCCACCCCGAGATTGATGACCGCCACTGCGCCCGCAGCTTCGAGAACGGACCCAACTCCTTGCGTTCGGTCACCCAGCACGTGTTTCCACACGGGATCCGACGCCGCCCCGGTCCCCTGAAACCACCCCGCATCGACTGCGGAAAATGCCACTGCTGCCGCGCCGGCCATCACACCCGAACACATGAGGATCGAAACTCCGACGGCCCTCCTATTCGTCCAGGGCCGCCCGCCAAGGATCTCGACCGGTTCGTCGACGTTCTCACGCACGGACGCCATCTCCGGTGAAGACGGCCCACGCCCATCACAGCCAGGCTCTTTGATCCTGCACAGAATCACAGGAACGACCTCCGAACTAACTCAGCAACGAGTATCTACTAACCGCCGTGACAAGATCACAGAATATTCGATGGTCATCGCTGCCGCTCGTCCGAAGACGAGGGGGGACGACCACCCCTCAGACCACCGCCTCGCTTCGCTGGCCGCGTTTTCCACCACCACGGAGATGAGCGCAGCCTCCTGGGCAGCTCACCAAACGTCAGGTTTCTTATCGTCATGCCCTAGCCTGCGCCACACCATGATATGGAGAAACCTGCTGATCGACCGGAGCGAGGATGCTGGCGCCAAGCCACTACCTACCCCACATCTCTACGAGGCAGGCGTAGGCTTGGCGCCAGCATCCCGGCTCCATGACTTCGCGTCAGGCGACCGCGATGGCTTTGCCCTTCTGCTTGATCATGTAGATCACCGTCGCCGTGATGGCACTGAGAATGCCACCGCTGAAAGCCGCCGAGACCAGGGCAAACGCCAATCCGCCCACGGAGATGGCCGTCACGATCTGGGTGGCGGCAGCGGAGCTGATACCAAGGCTTCCTGCCACCCACATCAACCCAAGGCCGGCCGTGGTCAAGCCGACGAGGGCGATCACAGCCGCTCCTGCCACAGCCAGGCGGTTATGCCTCTTGCTCACTTTTCCTCCATTCTTTGAGGGTTGTTATAGAGACTCATCTGAAGACCTCTTCGCGTAGACCCCCCAATAATCGAACGTTGGGATCCCACGGAGAAGACGGACACCTCAGACGAACCTCGGTTCCAGGCCAACCACCACGACGATCAACCCATGCTTTGATTGTTGCCGCTTCGGTTGCCTGAAGGGCACACTAGACCCTTGGGGGGGGTGTCAAGAGTCGTCGCTGACGTCGGTCGCGCGGAACCGGAAGTCGTCCACGTGGACGACTTGGCTGGCGGCGAGGATGGTGCCGGCGGCGAGGCCGGCCAGGAGGAGGGCCGTGCCGGCGGTGCCGGCCATGGCTTGTTGGAGGCGGCGGCGACGGCCCGGGTGGCCGGCCATTCCAGACGGGCCGACACGGGGATGGAGCAAGCTGGCGCAGCTCGCCACGCCGATCTTCGGCGGATCAGGGCTCAGGGCACGACGGTCAGCGGCGGGCGGTCCGGGTCGTGGAGGGACGAGAAGCGCTGGCGGTCGAGGGTGACGATGACGGCCTGGGGATCGCGGCGGGCCAAGACGACGTTGGAGGCGTCGGCCACGCTCAGGGTCTGGCCGGCGGAGTCCACCAGGTCGACCGTGGCGGCGACCTCCTCCGGGCTGAGCGAGGCCAGCTCCCAGTCGTTCTCGAGCAGCTCGGACAGGACCGTCAGCTGAGCCGGGCGGCCGTGGTTCGTCGTCACGAGGTAGTCGAGTTCGGCCAGGACGTAGGGCGACACGACGCAGCGGTCGGCCCCCGCGATGGCGGCGCAGACCGCCTCGTGCGCCTCTTCGGACTCGTCGAAGCAGGCCAACAGCGCGCTGGTGTCGACGATCATTGCCCGAACCCCACGAGGTAGCGGTCGACGTGGGCGGCGATCGCCTGGCCGCCGCGGAACACTCCGCCACGCCCGCATTGCTTGGCCGGGGCCGTCAACTGGCGGGCGGCCAGGCGCATCACTTCGGCTACGGACGTCCCGCGCCGCGCGGCCTCCTGGGCCACGGCCGCCTTCAGTTCGTCCGGCAGGTACACGGTTGTCCGATTCACGGGGGCGATGGTACCTGACTACCTGTAATTCTCACGCGCGACCGCACAGGCCTGGCGGTCGGGCCGCCTGTGGGGGGCGTAGCGGTCGGGCTGTGGGCGCGGGCCGGGAGGCGCGGGGTGGGGTGGCCGCTCGGCCCTCGCCCGCGTGGTCGCTCTACCGCAGGTTTGCGGTGGGGCGATATTCTGTGGGGTGCGAACGACGACAGTTTCGCACGCCTCGGGCCCAGCGCCGCTCCCCGGTGTGCCGCGTCCGCTTGGGCCCAGCGCCTCGACCCGCCCCCCCGCGAACCGAGGCCCACTTGAACTCGTGTGAGGAGACCCCAATGACACGCCGAAGCGCCCGACGAAGAATCCTCGTCGCCGCGGCCGCCGCCGTCCTGGCCGCCACCACCACCCTCGTCACGACGGGCGCCGCCCAAGGCGCCGGCGTCACGGTCGACCCCACCCCGTGGGCCCTGCGAGTGCCCCCGCCGGGGGAAGACTCGAACGTCACCGCCGGCATCAAGACTTCCCTGAACGATCCGGCCCGGGATCCGATCGGCGCCAACGACTGGTCCTGCCAGCCCAGCGCCGCCCACCCGGAGCCCGTGATCCTGCTGCACGGCACGTGGGAGTGCGCCTACGAGAACTGGAACGGCCTCGCGCCCATCCTCAAGGACCAGGGCTACTGCGTCTACGCCCTCAACTACGGCGCCCCGAACGGCGTCTCCCCCTTCAACGGCGTCGGCGACCTGCTGGCGGCGTCCGAGGAGATCACGGCCTTCGTCCAGCGGGTGGTCCAAGCCACGGGCGCCGAGCACGTCGCCTTGATCGGCCACTCCCAGGGCGGCGCCCAGGCGCGCTACGTCACCAACCTCCTGCTGCCTGAAGGCCTCGTCACCAAGGTCATCGCCCTGGGCCCGACGAATCACGGGACCACGATGTCCGGGCTGACCAGGCTCGGCACCATTCTCGGCGTCAAGAAGGTCGCCTTCTCCGTCCTGAACAAGATGGACATGCCCGGGGCGGTCCAGCAGGCTCAGCCGAAGGGGCCGTTCTACGTCAATCTGAACGGCAACGGCGAGACTATTCCGGGCGTCGACTACACGGTGATCGCGACCAAGTACGACGAGATCTCGACGCCGTACAAGCGCGCCTTTATCACGCCGGGGCCGGGGGCGACCGTCGACAACATCACGCTGCAGGATGTCTGCCGCAAGGACCTGTCGGACCACTTCTCCATGTCGTACTCGAAGAACGTGGCGCAGATCGTGCTGAACAAGCTCGACCCCGAGCATCCTCACGCGATCCTCTGCTACCCGCAAATGCCGATTCTCGGCAGCATGAATCCCGCGGATCGTTGCGGGTTCATCTTGTCGCCGATCATCCGCGTCATGGGGATCCTCCTGCCCAACTTGCGCGGTCAGTGCGGCAGCCTCGGCTGACCGCCAGGAGCGGGCGGGAGCGCTCGTGCGCCGGCGCGGCGGTCAGTGCGGCAGCCTCGGCCGGCCGCCACGAGCGGGCGGGAGGGTCGAACGACCCCGCGTCAACGTGAACTTGACATGTGGTTAATGTCAACGCACAATTGACGCATGATATCTGAAGAACTCATCCCCTCAACCACCACTAATCAATCAACCTCGGATTCGGCGGTCCAACCCGCCCCCAGCCAACCCCAGGCCGTCAGGCAGTGGCACGGCCTGGCCCGCACCATCGTGGAGTCCCGGCCCGGACTGGCCGAGCGCCTCCAGACCGACCCCCAGGCCCACTTGGAGCTGGTCGGACTGGCCGCCTCGGCCAAGGCCGAGACCGCCGTGCTCCTCTCCGGCGCCGTCCGGTCGGCCCGCGGCGCCGGGTGTACGTGGAACCAGATCGGCGACGTGCTCGGCATCACGCGCCAAGCCGCCCAGCAGCAATACGGCGACGACACCCACCAGGGCTCGCTGTCGGGTGTCGGTGCCAGGCGCCAAGCCGCCCAGCAGGCACATGGCGACGACAGTGACCAGGACTTCAGCCCAGCCGGCCCCGCCGAAGTCATGACGCTGGCGCCGCTGACCGCCTTCAACGAGATGCCGGTTCTCGACCGGGCCGGCGAGTACGGCTGGCACTCGGTCGCGTACGGCCCCTTCTTCCACCGCGTGGAGCGCGACGCGCGCCGCTGGCAGCACGCCCGCACCCTGCTCGGCGCGCGCCCCGGCGGCGACGGCTGGGAGCCGGTCGGGAGCGGCTGGGCCTGGTGGTCGTACTGGGCCCGCCCGACCGACGAGCCGGCTCGGAGCGGCAATCCGTCGGTCGCCGAACTCGTCGAGAACCGAATTCTCCGGTAGGAGCCTGGGCCGGAACGCCGTGGCGCCCCACGTCCCTGGGGCGCCACGGCGTTCTGCCGTTCGGGCCCGGGCCGGCTGGCGCGGTGGCACCACGTTCCCCCGGGTGCCACGGCGTTCTGGCGGACAGGGCTGGCCCCACCGGTGGGCGCGCCGCGCGGCGGGCGGTGTCAACGTCGGCCGACCCCGGGGTTCAACGCGCCGACGGGCTGCCCTAATCTGCCCCCACGGGCTCGCCCGAAGACGACGGACAGGGACGGACAAGGCAGGGTGATCATGGCGGCGGGGTGTGATATCACCACCACGCGTCAGCTGGCCGGCCGCGTCGTCCAACTGCTGGGCCAAGGCACCAGCGTCTGGTTGACCGGGCCGCCCCGGTCGGGACGGTCTCACCTGGTCGGGCTGGTGGTCGGCGGGCTGGCCGAGGCCAAGGCCAACGCCGTCCTGCTGACGGGCAACCGCCTGCTGGCCGACCGGCCCCTGGCCGCCCTGTCGCTGGCCGGGATCCGGATCGACGACGGCTCGGCGCCGGGGGACTCGATCCTGGCCCGGGCCGCCACGGCGCTCGGCACGCTGCTGAGCCCGCCGGAGAGCATCCTCGTCATCGACGACGCCGACGGGCTCGACCAGGCCAGCGCGGGCGTGATCACGGACGTCCGGCGGGGGCGGCCGACGCCCGCGCTGCTGGTGGGCCTGCGGGGAATGCCACCGGGGGAGTCGGTCGTCGAGGTGGTGGCGGCGACGGGGCGCGGGGTGGCGTTGGCGATGCCGCAGTGGCCCTTCGCCGACATCGCCCGGCTGGCCGACGCGCTGCTGGCCGGCGGCGTCGAGGCCGAGACGGTGGACCGGCTGGCCGCATGGTCACGGCGTCCGCCCGGTTCGCGACCGGCCGGCGGCGTCGAGGCCGAGACGGTGGCCCGGATCGCCGCCCTGTCCGGCGGCTTGCCCGGGTTGGTCACAGCGATCGTGGAACTGGGACGGGCGTCGGGCCGGCTGGTCCCCCACGACGGCGTCTGGCGGTCGGTGGGCGACCTCTGGGATCCCGCCATCCAGTTCTGCCTGGCCCCGTTCCTGCGCGGCTTGGCCGACGGCGACCTCGACGACTTGGCGCAGCTGGCCCATCACGGGGGCGTCGCCTCGGCTCGGGCGGATCACCTGGTCGGCGGGCCGGTGGTGCGCCGATTCGTCCGGCGGGGCCTGCTGCACTGGGACCGGACCTCGCTGCCGCCCAGGGTTCACGTGTTCCCGCCGGCTCTGGCCGAATGGTTGCGGCGCGGCGGCGGCGGGACATCGGAGGTCGGGGGTGTTGGGTCGGGCGAGATCGGCGGCGGCGGGACACCCGAGGGTGGGGGTGCCGGGTCGGGCGAGGTCGGGGGCGGCGGGTCGGGCGAGGCGGGTCGCTGGCCGGTCACTTTGACCGGGCCCGAGGCGGCCGTCGTGGCCGACCGGATCACGCGCCACGGGCTCGACCAGGTCGCCCGGCACTGGGCCCGCTGGGCGCGGGACCGCCGCCCGGCCACCGCCGTCCCCCTCCTCGAAGCCCTGCTCGCCGGTTCGGCCGACGACGCCAGGATCGCCCGGGTGCTCGACGAGACGCCGGTGACGCCGGGCTCGGGCGAGGGGGCGCCGGCGGTGGGGTTGGGCAGAGGGGACGGCCCGGCGGTGGGGTTGGGCGCAGGGGACGGCCCGGCGGTGGGGTTGGGCAGAGGGGACGGCCCGGCGGTGGGGTTGGGCGCAGGGGACGGCCCGGCGGTGGGGTTGGGCAGAGGGGACGGCCTGACGGACGGTC
>JGI20166J26741_11479585_pt1 | contig 13035 bp, 7 predicted proteins | sample TergutCu122P5_FD_26741 | JGI IMG/M metagenome (IMG submission 26741)
TTTCTGAAACTGTGCCCAGTCATGCATAGTAGTCTAAACAAGGCAGACGATTGTGGGTCATGGGCAATGGCCAGAAAAAAATAAATAAAACTTAAGGAGGAAGCCATCAGTAAAATTCTGGTTGCTGACATGGCCTCAGAATCAGATGCGAAAGCTAGCGATGTTAGAAGAATATTTTTAGGAAGAAGAAGAAGAAGACAAACAACAACAACAACAACAACAACAGCAGCAGCAGCCAGCCTCAGCAGAAGTAGCCATAACAAACAATGGCCAGCAAAATCAACCCAACTGCTCTGCCATCTGTGTTCTTCTCGCAGCCAAAGAAAGGGCACAGTGCTGCATATGTGACATGGGCCTGTGGGTGGTGCCTTGTTTCATGGAATATCACACAAATGAAAATTTGTAATATATCACCCTCTTTGTGAATACTGTGTGTCATGATAAAAGAGGGATCCAAGGTGCCACAGACCTTATGCAGCGGCCAGAATTATGTGAGCAATGAGCTATTTACACCAAATTTTACATAATACATGCAACTCACAGGCCCAAATGTAGTATAAAAATAGGTAAACATTTTTTCCCGGATTAACAAATGTGCAGAGTGCAAAATTTTATTTCATTAAATTTTAAGGAAAAGTATATGAGATATGCTTTTTTTCCTAAGTGTAAGCATTAAAATTTAAAAGCCCCAGTAAAAAATTCTGGCAGGCAGCATTGCTCGGAGGGATTTAATTCTGGCATCAAAGGGTTAATGTCTATCATGAATTATGCACATTACTTATAGATATATATTGTGCATTCACAGTTATAATTAAGGGAACTCAAACTTTAAGTGAGATCATTATACAAACATGATGTAAGTCAGGGACCATAAAATAATGATTGGTGTTTTTAAAGTAAAAAAAAAATAAATAAAAAGAAAAGAAAAGAAAAGAAAAGAAAGCTAGGCGCAGTATTAATAATTGAAGGGATGTGAGTTATAGCATAGACGAGAATAAAGATTTGATGAACTCACTTTTTATGAGACAGACATTTGACGTTCATTAAGATATCAGACTTCAACAACATGCTACCGAGTTTCTGATGCAGCTTTGTAGACTGTGTTTACATGTGGCTATGTTACTCTGGCTCTAGCAACACCTAACCCCAAAAATATATAACAATTATTTTTGTGTGTGTCAGGTTTGAAATAAGTTATAATATGCCTCTGTGCTTCACTATTTCTAGTTCTCACTTTTAGACATATTTTAGGAACCATTCATTCTTTTGTTAAATACAGTGCTCTGCTTCAGTCTACCACTATACAGTGAAATCAAAATGTAAGGTTTGTTTTGGAAACAGTGTTTTTGAACACAAAACTGAGGACAATCTTAAATGCAGCAAATTCAAACCTGAGGTTATTTGACTTTGGGTCATTAAAACTGAATGTCAAAGGAAGGAAAATTTTAGACAAAGAGTAAATGGGGATTCCATTTTCTGTGTTTCAAGTATTCAAGTTTTAACAAGGGTATTTTGGGTTCAAATTTTTTATAACAACAGCCACTATATTTAATCTGAGGAATATCAATATTAGTTTTTAACCAACGACATTTTCTTTTTAAGGACATATGATAATTGGTTTTACAGTTTGTAATTACTAATCATGTTCCTTAACTTTAGTCGCTATGTACTATGTATTATGATTCTAGTTCTTATCCTGACAAGTGTTAATTTACCTTCTTGTGGCTTCATCAATATATAAGGTCTGGCAATTAAATAGCTGGACTGATGTTTCTGTTTAGTGACTGCTAGCACCAATTAACTGATGTAATATTAAAACTTTTGCACTGAATGCCCACAGCAATCTGGAAAAGATGAGAATTTAAATGCCCATCATTACTAGGCATGTAATTGGCAGTGACTTTAAATGACTTTGGCATTTTATACCACATTCCACACATCGACTGTGGTCAACATTCACAATGAAGGGGTTTAACGATTTTATTCCACGTTATGTGTTAAACAGCTGGTAGATTGTTGCTTGATTTGTGCTTGCAGTAAATGTTTTACATTGACACAGTGTTTTGTTTTTTAAAAGCATGAGGACAGAACAAATTTCTATCAAAAACACACAAAGAAGTGCAAAGGTCCAAAACATGCTTATTTGCCTTACAAACACATGCATGCACATGCCCACACATAGATAGACATACACATACACATTCATATTGTCCATTACAGTTTGATGCTCCATAACTGAACCATGCCCTCTGAAATCTTTGGCTGGACAAGCGAATTTTGTATCATCAGGATGCTTGCACTTCTAGGAAAGCAAAAAAGGGATTCTAATGTTGAAACATCTAGTGTACCTGCCACATGACTTTTTAAAGTTCCTGAAAATAAATTAGTTAATATAATCTCATTTTTAACAATTTCAAAACATTCAGAGACGTGAAACTGCTTGCAAAGAGTAAGAAGATGAGTACTTTGAACTTAACCTCATTCAGTACAGGTTAGTGACAATACACTAACAGAATTAGTCTGGTTATTTAACTCTACAGAGAAAACCAGCTGCACATTTTGCTTTGGTACATGCAGAGAAGCTGGGCACAATAAATAAGCTGATGTTTGTTACTTTGTTAACTATTAGAGAGAAGATGCTTGGGTAACAACAGCTGCCTCACCATCTGAAACCAAATTATTTGGTGTAAGTAGAGTTTGAGACCCAACTGATGGTGATGAAGATGAGACAATTGTGCCAGCAGAGAATTCCAACTGTATGGCAGCACCAGTGGTAGAAGTCACTGGCATGACTGGAAGGGTAGAAGGGGATACAGGAACACTGACAGGAGTGGTTGGAGTAAGCAATGTTGCTGTAGACTTGGTAGACTCTGGGGTGGGTGTCTGTGGTGAGGTAGCAGGAGTCAGCACACCCAGAGTAGTGGTTAAAGTCTGTTGCTCTGTTGCAGCAGCTTGGGGTAGTGATGATGTACTGTTCACAACAAGTCCAGCTACAGTACTCCCCTTTGTTGGAGGTGGAGCTATGGCTGGAACTGCCACATGGATGGTAGAACTTTTAGCAAAAGTGACTGCATCAAAATTGTTTTCAACACCTGTTTCACCTTGCATGATGTTTCCGCTCTCATTGGGTTTTGTAGCCACAACAAGACCTTGAATAGTTTTAACAGGTAGACTGATGGCAGCACCAAGACTTGCAGTGGAAATCTGCTTAAGTGCAATTGCCCGGATTGGCTGCAATGCTGCCACATGACTAGTTGGGATCTGTAGGACTTCTCCATTTTGTGTGGTAAGAGTTGTAAGGTTAGCTCCACTGTGATGAGCAGCAGTGTGGTTCCTCAAGCCATGACATGTCTTGTAGCTTTTCCCACAGTGACATTTAAAACCTTTACGAATCCTGTAACATAAATGGGTATCTCCAGTACTATGAAAGCATATCAGCCTTACATGGATGTTAATCACTGAGTTTAACAAATTCTGGTCATACAAGAATCTATGAACATAACACAATATAGCTCCTGCACAGATCAATTAACGCACGTTTTCTGTTACCAATTTTGACACTTTTCACCAAAAAACCAGAAGATAACTTCTGAAACATCACAAAAATGTAGAGAACAAAAGGTGTGTAGTTCTAAACATGAATTTTATATTTATCATAAAATCCACTCAACTATAAATTTGATATAATTACTTTTATCATATCAGTAATTAATGATACTGCAACAATTTAACATGAACTATTAAAAGCAGATTCATAAATCAAATATCACCCTAGGTGACCTGAAATGACCATTTTACTGTAACAGTATTTGAAGTTCTTTGGCTCATTTTGGTGGTTAAGAATATGTCATACACCTTCTTTTAGGGACTTAAAGTAAATTAATTGCATCCAATGGGCAGTCTTATACTCAGCTGAAATATGAGGGAACCTGAAAGTCTCTCACGATACATGAAGGTCTTCAGAAATATGTGTATTAATTCCAGCTTCAAATAGTTTAATGTAGGATATGCTACAGCTATTGACATACACAACAGAACACTTAATTTACATTATATTAATAATATATTAGTATTAAGAAACATTCACAGCCCTGTTTTTATACTTTTACTTTAGGACATACAATAAAAGTTCAAAATTTGTGGGAATAATTGGAATTTATATAATAATGAGATAAAGACTGAGGTCTTGTGAGATGTTAAAACCTTACAGTTTGGTGAAAAGGTCTCAGTGTTTGGGATAAATGTACTAACTAGATCTTTCGGGTTCAAAAATATATTACAGATTATACAAAATTAATGGACTTGACAATAAACTAAGTTCCAAATTCCACAGCCACATGAATATTTTTAAAGAATTCTGGAAGTGAATGTTACAACTACAACATAGAGGTTTCATTGTTTTAAGATACATATGTAAAATACATCACAATGTCAAGTACAAATCACTGTTTGCAAAAATAAGGGGTTATAATAGATTACATGTAAGAAGACAAGCAGTATGTCACAATATACACAAGTATGATGCTATCAACAGGTTAGAGTAGGAAAGGAGAATATGTGTCACAAATGCTTGACTGACTACTTTTTTTTTTAACAGTTCACCTACTTTAATCATTAAAAACAATTACGATTATTAAGGACTTATGTTTTCTCATTATACACAGAACTGAAATAAGGTGGGCCAACTTAGTCAAACAATAGCTACAGACTGGAATGAACACAGTCTAATTCCCAGATCAGGTACACAATCTATCCCTTTGCCATGATTTCTGTCCCACATAATTTATGGCAAAATCAGCAATAAGCAATATGCAACTGCCACAGTGGCCATAAACATATACAAAACCACCCACCTTCTTTTGTAAAATACAACATAAAATCAAATTACTTACTTTCCATCCTTCTTATGACCATTCTTGGAATGATATTTGATTCCATTTGGATTCTTGTAACGTTTTTTGCATCCAGGAACAGGGCAGGCAAATGGCTTATCCACATTATTATTGTTTGATGTATTAACCATCCTGGAAAAGTAAATATTACTCACCACTGCCCATTCTACACTTTTCACAAACTAACAGCTTGAGACTGAAACATACTTACCAAAGGTGTTGTGGTTTCTTAGAATTATTAACAGGCATTTTCTTTACTGGAACACTGAAATAAAAGGGCAGAACATGAAAACCAATTCTCAATGCAATGATGTACTGTAAAGTCAAAAGCTGCTGCCTTCTATTTTACCTGCTCCCATATCTTAATATGAATTCTGCACTGAATTCTTCAGATGTTGTCCATGAATCATTACTGTCTTCAGACTCGCTCATCAACTCGTCTTCATCTGCTTCACTACCTATAGAGCATGCATTTACGAAGGTTCTTATTACACACACGTTTTGCACATTTGTAATATTTAACTGCACAACTCCGAAACAACAGTCATTCAAAGACAAAATTACCAGTGGGTGTGTTACTCCTTGTAGCAGTAGCATAAGGAGTTTTGGTCCCTTGATTTTGGGCAGGTTTTCGCTTCGCAACATGCCCCTCTTTCCTAGTAGCATCACTGAAGAACCTCAGTACATAACTAAGTGGAAGACAAGCTGGCTGTTGAAGCTCCTTCTGTTCAATGACACGAGGGTCATAATCTAAAAGTAACGCAATTTGTTTTGTAACGCACTAAACCTCCTTCGCTGCTGCAGTTGCTGACACACTTAGTTATGCAAGTTGGGGTAGGTTGGTATCAGTGACTTGGGCTGGGCATGTCAACCTTACCCTAACCTTTCATGACGTTTATTATAAGAGGTAGGTATATTGTGAAATCATGACATAATTTCAAAGTATGCATTTATTTACCTATATGGATATCCTCAATATGTTGTATAAGGTCTGCTAAACTGGGAAAAGTTAGTCCACATCCATTGAATTTACAGATGTTTACCATGAAGACGGCCATATCCACGAGAAACTAGTCAAATTATAGTGAACGTATAGAGAAGCATTAATACAATAATTGTTTGAAGTTTTAAAGAAGATAATTGAAGTTCAGTCTTATGGTTAGTTATCAGTCGAGTTTTAAAACTAATCTGGCTTGCATAAAAATGTAATTTAATTAATTTATATTCCTTTTGAATATTGTTATGATATTGACAACATAGTATCGACGAATTGAGTCTTCGGGTGAGTTCGGTTGGTCGATAAGTTGTGCCATCGAAAAGGTGAAGACCAAGTGAACGGAAGCGGTTACAGTTTGCGCGAATTGTCGCGTATCAGAGCCACCTATCCTCGCCTAGTGTTGGTAGCACAGGTTGGTAGTTCGTTTTGTGTTTATTCACATATTCCCCATACCCAAGGACGATTTGGCTCCTCCTCTCGGCTGTTCTTTGGTAAGTTTGGTGTCTGGTAGGAAGTGAGTAAAGTTATCAATTAATTCTGGTGATCGCAGTAGTCATCCAGTGATACAAAGTGTATTTATTTGATACTTACTTAATATATCATTAGTGTGTTAAGGTATTTAGTTACTACTTTATCATATATGGACGATAATTAAAATGTCCGGATGATGGTAGGCTCCCCCGCAGGAACGGCCATTTTATTTGACCGGCTGTACAAGGCATACCAATAATTGTAGAGGTGTAGGATACTAAGCTGTACAGCAGTGCATAAGGAAAATACATATTTTGTTACTCTTGTTTGTGTAATTGCATTCATAATTTCCATGAGTAGCACTCAGGAGCCGCGTATCCTAGTTAGTCGGGTTGAGCATTTTGTGTGCATATTTCGTTTCAGGGATTTAAATTGACCAAATCACCACCACCTCAAAATGTTCGCATGTGCCCGATTCATTGCCCCTGCCGCCAGGACCGCCGTAAGTTTCCTGCATCTGTTTACTTGAATAATAAGGCACTTGAGATTCATAAAGTTGAGATTGAATATATTTGTTACTTTGTAGCTGGTGTCTGGATCTCGAGTATACATCCGACCAATTAGCAGTGCTTTGGTTAGTCATAGCAGCCCACTACAACAGAATTTCACACAGACGACGCCTCCAGTGAGTTTGGTAAGTAAACTGGACCAACAAGTTAACCCCATAGTGTGCCATTATTTTATCTGACAACTATGGTTTGTCACCTTCCGCTGTGTAGACTGGAATAACGGTGGGTAGACCTGACCCGATCCTGTATCATTGCTGTTTGTGATGGAATGAATGTGAGAGTTGTAGCATGGCTACTGTGTGACTGGTATAAGAGCGGGTTGGTGCCGTCTCCTTCATTCGTTGTAGAAGTTAGACTTACAATGCAGCTGCTTTTTCCAAGCATTGTAACCTGAATTGTGCCTTTTATAGCATTCACCCATAACCAGTAATACAGTCACCTAAGCTGTGAGTAGAATTCAAATTGTACTTGTTTGTTGTGAATAAAAATAATAATAATTTATATAATGGGTGTACATGTTGTTCTGATCGTTAAGAGTTCCAAAATCCAGTCATGTATTATTGCTGATTCTTTCACAGCTTCCAGCAGTACGTAACTTCCAGACGACTGCTGTGACAAGAGACATTGACTCTGCAGCAAAGTTTATCGGAGCTGGAGCAGCTACTGTAGGTGTTGCTGGTTCAGGTATGTGTAGTTTGTAGTTACCTTTCTGCATGGTGTGTTTTTAGGAAGAAATAAAATGAGAGGAAGTTGTGTGTGTAATTCAGTAAACAGTTATGCTGCATATCGTGACAGTTTGGCATTATATAATCTGGCTTATGGCAGTACAAATTGTCTTGAATTTAGCACCAGACTTTTTCTTTCTTTGGATGTTACAGCAACTAACAAATGCATTTTCTTCTAGTATTCCTCTTGCTGGTCTTTTCAGGCAATGTATGAGGGCATGTGAAACCCTTACCCCATAAGTCCTCATTATCCCTTTCACTCTGGCTTGCATGGCAGTGATGCTGAAGAGTTCCCAAGTTTTTCCATCCATTTTCATGTTGTGTAGTTAAGTAGTTAATTGTTAGCAGCAGCAAGCAAGTTGTGTATTAATAAAGTTCTCATTAAACTAGGCTTTTCAAATAATTTACAGTACATGATTCCAAACATCTGGGCACCATATTGACCTGGTGCCTGTGATTTGTTTGGTTGTGGTCTAGCTGCTGACACCACCAGATAATAAAAAAAAAGTGTTCCAGCCCCTCAGAGGGGCAGAAACATTGTGACTTCATAAAACTTTGAATGTTACATGATATTCGCATTGTTGTGTTCATGTGCAAAATTATCACAAATATAATCTGCCAACAGGCTTCAGAAACAATGATTGTGTGCAGATAGTGGCCAGTGACAAGCTTGCACCAGGGGCTTACCTACAGGGTACGAGTTACCCAACACAGCCCCGGGAAGGTCTGAGTAAGGGTCTGGCAACACTCTAGCAGGGTGGCCTGTTAAAAGGGTGTGAGAGAATAGAAACAGCGAGAGTGGAGTGGTAATTGTCGGGGATGCCAATTGTGGCTGAGGCTAAGCTACTTCACTTTCATGGAAGCTCTCATGACTTGCAGTTTTAGTGCAATGTGCAAGTAGGACTTTGTGTCCCTAACTCAATTCAGACTACTCTGTGGCTGGCCACCCATTCTGCAAGAGAAGCACAATCATTGATTGGGTTCTGCTGGTTTGCACATAAAGCATCAGGAAATGTTGTGTGTTCTGGTACACGTACTACTTGAAATAATGTTCAAAGAAAATTAATTTCTGCTTATGTAAGGAATTCGAGTGCAGTGAGTAACCTATGTTTTGTGTTTGGTGTATTGCTTCTCTGGGTGTCTTGCATGCTTCTTATGGAAACCAATAAAAATCAATATAGACCTCGTGTTTTGCAAGTTTGATATTCATTAATGAGGTATGTTTGCTTATCAATAAGAATATGGTTCATTCTGTAAGTGCATGGAATTGGTAATAGTGCACATTATATTTTGTGCTTGTTAACTGTTTGAAGTGAAGATAAAATACTTCACAGTAACTGCAGTTTATTTGATCAGGTTGTATTGCCTTCTGAATGTTAGATGGGTGACCTTCTGAAATGTTGCCCTCAATATTTGAAACTTGGCAGGGTGGTTGTACTAAATATAGAATTGTGATTGGCTGCTCTGTGATGGTGCTATTAGAGCAGTACAGGCTTTCAGAATTTCAGCATTTCATGTAAGGATGTGTAATTTGTATTTAGGCTGCTACAGATCATGATGAAATAATGTCTGCATGGTGGTTTTGTAGGTGCATTTCAGTTGTGGACAATTTCTGTGGTGAATTCAATTGGCATTTATGTTGTGTACTTCTTTTCCAGATTTTTTTCTTATTTGGGCAAATGAATTGCACCAACTTTAATTGTGGTGTTTTTGTAACACTGGTTAGAGATTAGAAGTGTACTGTTTTTCTTATGGCTGCAGTACTAGGTGGGTTTCAGACTCAGGAGGTTCTAGGTAATTGAAAAAGTCTGTCATAGCAGGCTGAGAAGTTGAAAGATTCAGGAAGAGCTGACTACCTCCTACACCCTGATAAGCATGTATTTGCATCAATGTCTAACACCCAGTTTAAAAGTATGAACATTTTATTTTACAACAACAGATACGCTTGCCATTCACCAGTTTTCTTGGTACTGTCCTCCACCCTCTGCCCTGCTATTTATCAGGTTGGTTCTTGAAATAAGTTGCCATTCCATGGAGATTGTAAACCAGGATGTCGGTAGTTTCTACAGTGTGTGACATTGCAGTAAAATGTGAGCTGAGGAATGTGCTTCTATATGAATAAAGAGTAAGACCTTAAATTAGGTAATGTAATTAGTAGTAAACCATTAGCATATATTTTTTGTATGCATTGAATTCTGGGTCCTTCATTTTTGAAGGGGTTGTGGCAAGGGAATGATAAATGTGGGGAAAACAACTGCAGGAAAGCATTAGATGTGACAGAAACAGGAGAACACAAATATGAAAGTTTTGCATATGATATTAGGCCTGCAATAGTAGTAAACAAAGAAATAGTTACATTAACGCTTGTATGCTAGTGACTTTTTTCCAAAGAAATCTCTAATTGATAGCTGTTTATTTCAAACCATTATGTTGCAGCAGAAACTGCCAGTTGAAGGTTCAGAAGTTGTAACTGCATCGGGGTCATTTGTCCTCCCCTACACCCCACTGGCCACCATTCACAGAATAATCACACAATTGATAATATTGGAAATGCCACGTGTGGCAAACACATTGTTTACAGATGCATGAAAACTAAAGTAATCATTCTCACTGTGTAGCCTTATCCAGCTCTCATGGAAGGCATCACCCTTGTGCAGTTTGGTGGGTAATACACAAATTTTATGTTCCATAGGGATGGTATGGTTTGCAGATGAGCAGTTTAGATGTCCCCAAACAAAATATTTCTGCCTATTACCAGCAGAGGCATCCAGCACCTTTAAATTCTCCCTTAGATTGGTGTGGTAATGCAGGCTATATTATGTTTGTTATGTTTCATGGTTTTAGAGTGTCATTTCAGTGATCTTTTAAATATGATCAACATGAATAGCTATACTCAAGTACGTAACTTTTAATTCCCAAACTCAGGGGAAGCAAACACTGATGCAAGACCATGTTGTAGTAATAGCTGTATAATCTAGGCACAGGTTGGCAGCTATACAAGTAAGCTGCCTCATGAACCCTAGTTCACACTTGCTGACATGTGACATTTTGTAAGTAAATACAGGCAGACCCCAGTATCCATGGTTTACCATGGCCCGAAAAAAATTTGGAAAATTAAAGAAATAAAGGGTTCATAAGTTTCAAAATACAAGCCAAGGGAGAGTGGGCCGTAACATGATGAAATCCAGCAGTCCATACATGCCCAGTGCTTGACTCATCTTTGTTTGTTCCTGTACCCACACTTCCCTGCAAATTTGCCACAATTCTGCTTCTAGTGTTCATGCTGTTCAAATTAGTTGCTGCGTTATCACAGTGATTTTGTTCAGAAAGCCCTTATTTACTGTAATAATGACCCCAAAGCATAAGAGTAGTGATGTTGGTAGTGCTTCTAAGCCTAAGAGAAGATACGATGTTCTTTGCAGTAGTGAGAAAGGGAAAATTCTGAATATGATTGAAATAGAAAATAATCGTGTGCGGAGATTGCCAGGTTGTATGGCAAGAGCAAATCTTCCATTCGTGAAGTGACGAAAGAATTTCTGTTGCACCGTAAACTGCTGAAGTTACTGCTATAGTGCATGATAAAGTGTTAATGAAGGTGATAAAAGCCTTAAATTTCTGCGCAGAAAAAACATTGTTTTTATTGCTTGCGCAGCGCTTTGATGGAAAAGGATGATTTTTATTCTATCATCCCTTGAAACTGTACATGATACTGGTACTGTATTTTTTAATTGCTCTATCGTCTCTTGAGGATTAGGCTAAAATGTCAGAATCCCTTACTTTCATTCATACGAGAGCAAGAGAAAGTACACTGTAAATGTACAATGTAGTGTACAGTACATTTTATTATTACTTTATTTAATGTTGGTAATGTCTTACTATGCGTAATTTATCAATTAAACTTTGCCGTATTTGTATGTTACATGAATATTACGTTACATATAGCATTCGTTATTATCCGCGGTTTCATGTAACCACGGTAGGTCTTGGAACATATTACCCACGGATACGGGGGTCCACCTGTAATAATAACCAATTTAATTGTACTGTACATTCCAAAAATATCATGTTACTTACTCCATGGAGCAGAGTTGTTCTTGAGAAGCTGTGTGGTTTTCAGCTAGTCAGATTCCCTGCATTTTGTGGAACCTGAAGGTTTATTACCACATTCACAAGTGCCTGCCACCTCTCCCTATCCTGAGCCAGCTCAATCTAGTTCATACCCCCACATCCCACTTCCTGGAGATACATCTATGCCTGGATCTCCCAAGTGGTTGCTTTCTCTCAGGTTTCCCCACCAAAACCCTGTATACGCCTCTCCTCTACCCCATACACGCTACGTGCCCCGCCCATCTTATTCTTCTCGATTTTTTCACCCGAACAACATTGGGTGAGGGGTAGATTATTAAGCTCCTCATGTAGTTTTCTCCTCTCATCTGTCATCTTGCCCCTCTTATGCCCAAATATTCTTCTTAACATCCTATTCTCAAACACCCTCAGCCTGTATTCTTTCCTCAATGTGAGCGACCATGTTTCACACCGATACAAAAGAACAGGCAAAATTATCGTTCTGTATAGCTTAATAAGCTTCAAATTTTTTGATAGCAAACTGGAAGACAAAAGATTCTGCACCGAATAATACCAAGCATTCCCTGACTTCAATCTGCCCTTAATTTGTTCCTTCATAGAATTTTGATTTGATAAGGTTGTTCCCAAATATTTGAACTGTTCCACCCTTTCAAAGAAACTATTATCAGTCTTCACACTGTGACTTCGTCCTGCTTTCTGATCTCGAGGCATGACCACATACTTAGTTTTATCAGCATTTATTTCTAGCCCAATCTCATTACTAGCAACTACTAAAGCTTCTGCATTTTTCTTTATAGTATGCACACTTCCTCCCAATATATTAACATCAGCATAAACCAGAATCTGATGTGTACCATTTAATTTAATCCATCCTGGTTTACCTGAGCCCTTCTAATGGCATACTCTAAAGCAGTGATGGGCAAACTACGGCCCGCGGGCCAGATGCGGCCCGCTTAGAGGTTCTATCCGGCCCGCGGCAGATTTTAACACTTTCACTGCCGGCTATTTAAATACCCACCGTCGCTAAGATGCCGGCCATTTGAAGGGTTCACAGCCCCTTCTTTCAAGATTTCATTAAAAAATTAATTACATGAAAATTATATGAGATAAAGACTTGAAATTTAGAACATGCCTTCAGTAATGTTTCAGCATGTGATAACGTGTGTAGCAGCCTTCTAGATACAGAGGAACACCACACTGAGCACAGAGAAGTCTGGTTTCTTTCCTGATATTATTTCGCACACATACTCGACATTTTTGTGTTGGCATTTTATCCTTTATTGTGGGTGGAATAT
>JGI20166J26741_11479696_pt1 | contig 13034 bp, 10 predicted proteins | sample TergutCu122P5_FD_26741 | JGI IMG/M metagenome (IMG submission 26741)
TGATGATGGGCGTAGTGGTGCCCGAAACATGTTGAGCAAGCAATAAGATCTGCAATAAAAACCTCTGTTGCATCTAGTTGGCATTTTATTTCCACATATCTTCATGCTGGTTTTCCCTTCTCTGACATGACAGTAACTTACAGAAAAGAAACACTGACAATTTCACAAACCAAAAAAGGGTAAGGCACATTGTCAGTGTTTGTTTTATTCAGACAAAAATCAGATATCAAAGCAGACCATACTTGTGGGCAGCATGTCCATCCTGTTTCAACTCATTCAGAAAGCCCATTTTGAACAAATGACGCACAAAGAGATACTGATGCGTTGTCTTGTTGAGATGATCTCGATGAGATTTAATGTTTCGAGCCTCATGATGATAATAATTTTGAGCCAAATCATAAAATGCATTCTCCAACCTGAAAAGAATATAAAATGAAACAAAGCACACGCTGAAAGTTGCCATTTATGCATACATTATCCAGGAAGAACCAACATGCATTTCTTGTGTAGTTTAATGGTGCTCCCATGACAGTGATTTCAGTACCTTCTCCAGCTTCTTTCAACTGGCCACTCCAGTACTAGACTTGTAATGTGTTTCTTCAGAGAAAGAAAACAATTTTTAAACATTAGTAGAATTACATTTCTGTTGCAAAGGATTAATAACACCATGTCAGAAATGCTACTGGGCTCTGTCTTTTGACATCCTTTATATCACCATTTATACGACATTCTACTATGTTTGCCATGTCTCCTAATCTTGTAAAAACATCAAGGTTTTAAGAAAAACTTGTCAGAGGTGCTTACTCCACCATTTTCACACCAAATTTCACATAGCAAACTCCTACATGCTTTCATTATTGTCATCAAATAAAAAGATGAAACCAGATTTCAGGCCTTTTGTTGCACAAGCACCTCTGTCACTCCCCAAAAAACTTTCAACAAAGTTGCATACTTTTCAAAGACCTGTTATCCACCATTTCAAGATCCTACATAAGGGTAGTGCTGATGCTGTTGTTTCCACCTCACAATTTCATACATCTGGAACGTTCTTATTAAGAACTGCAGAAAAAGTATACATATGGGTTTGCCATGACTTGCATATGTTCCCATGAAGTTACATCACAATTCATCCAGTGACTGTCCAGATAAAACACACAGAGAAAGCGAGACACTACCAGCCCTACATACATGCATGTTAAGCACATCATGCAAAGCAAGTCGCAGAAATGGAGAAAATAAAAATGTTTATCGTTTATACTATCGTACACTAACTGCAAACAAAGTGGCTATACAAAATTTACACACTCCAACAAAACATTACATCTTAAAATGTCTTAATAATCATAGAATAAAAAAATACAAAACTAAAACAACCCACTGAAATAGGGTAAACTGATTTTGTAATTCAACATTCAACACGGCTTTTACTTAAAATACAATTTTATAAGATTACAACAAATTAAGCTATTTATCACTCTTTTCTACATCTACTACAGATATGTTTCAATATTCCATCAGCAATGATGGCCTCTTAGAAACACAAAATATAAGTGACAGTTTCTTATAAACCAAAAATGTGTCTGTAGTAGATGTAGCTAAGAGCAATAAATGGCCACAGTTGGTGTAACTGTACAAAACTGTACTTTAAGGTTAAATTGATAAGGTTTTGTTGTTCAAAATAGTTCTTGTGGCTAAATAACCTGGAGGTAAACTACGGTTGAAATTAAAATTCTCACAATGTGGAATATTGAGAAAATGTTACCTTTATAACAATAACACTACTGGCCAGAATATTAATACATGTTTCTAATAAAAATAATATCAATAACACTTCAATTAACACTCCTTGTGCCATTATAATTTTCAGCAGTATATAGCACATGTAACCTCTATGAGGAATGTTAAACAAGGGCATTATGAAACATATGCAGACACTGGTACCTGTGTGTATAACCTTGCAAGTGATCTCCATGTGGAAGTACAAACAATGATTTCGCATTGAGTTCACAGCTCGTGCACAATGTTGTTGCTCGCTCTGCTGCAAGCATGTCTTCTCCTGTAGGCAGTGGCGCAGTCTGCTGGACAAGAATCACTGCAATACGAGTGCTTCTCCCTTCTAATGCTGCACTGTATTTTGAACATAAATAAGTCACAATTCTAAGTTATTTATTCTACTGTGAGTTTATAAAGAATCCCCTTTACAACTGCTCTGCACAAGGTTTATTAAAATTAAGTGCACTCCATATCATAATCATCCACTGGCATTTCCACAAGTATGAGTAGTCTTCCAAAAAAAATTCTTCTGTTTTTTGTCCTCTATAAGTGCTTCTCTTGTGTCACCTCCATTCTTTTCCTATTTTGTGTAGCTGCCCACAGTCTGACCTTGCATCATCACATGTGAGGGACCTATCTGAGAGAGTGAAGTAAAGCAGAAACATTTTTTTTGACTGCTGTAAAAACCTGGTAAGCGTGTCAGGAATGCTAAAGAAGCTGTGATAGCCTTACTAGGACAAAGTGATCACCTAAATGTGCCAGTCTTGTTGATTTCAGAGCAGTGTAATCAAGCATTCTAATCTTCTGGGATATCGTCACTGTGTTACTGCACAAATGGTGCCTCAAGTTGCCAAGAAAAATACTACCTTCATCTTCAAAGGTTCAGAATATACCCCAGAAGACCAGAATCCTGGATATCCAACTATATTCAAGAAAAGAAAAGACCTTGGAAGGGATCACACTACATCATATCTTTCTTTAATTCCTAGTTAAAAAAATTACTGCATGTTGACAAAGACATCATTTGTACCTTAAATTCATAACTTTTATGTTCTTGCAACATAAAACTTAAGATATGATGGTGATGATGGCAAAAAATCTGGAATTTTGAGTTTTGGTATGCAAGACTGTGCTCCATTTTACTCCGGATAAATGCACTAATTGTGACCTAGCAACATAAAATTAAGGCAGACTCAGCGGAGTGGGTTGGTATAACCCAGTCATGAATGATACGTATAGGGTGTTGGTAAAAAAGTGTTTCACCTCCTGCACAAATTATCCAGAGGGTGGTTTACAACCCCAGCAGCTTCTGTTCAGTGACAAAAAGAAAACAAATACCAGTGCTCCTCCATGACCCTTACTCTAGATATTCAGTTCAGAATTAACATTATTCACTCTACAGAAATAATTTTAGACTGTCCCGTTTAATGTTATACATTTCACTATTCCAGACACCATGCTGCTACTCAAATCCCAGTCTGCCCTTTTGTACTCACCGAACTGATTGCACTCTAGATGCACATTCAATACTCTTCTCATTCCACACTGGATCATCCCAGTCCAAGTCATAGAATATTACAACAACTGCAGGCAGTTCATTTAAATGCTTATTCATCCAATTTCGTTTAAGAATACCTTTTGGAATGTACCAGTCGTAGGAAGTTCTCTGCAAACACATGTCCCTCCATTAGTTCTAAAATTATGGCTTCAATACCCCAGCCAGACAACTCTCTATTACATAGGTACTAAACAGGTGTCAGTCAAATGGACTCTGGACTGCCTCATGAATGTCATCATTGGTAATCGTACGTCATGAATGGAATTATGGAACTGAGGGTACTACAAATTTACAATGCCTCTATCCTGGGCAGCAGTTGTGAATTAAACACCAGCATCACTGAAGGTTTCAACATGTCTTTATAAAACACAAGAAAACTGAAAGCTAATATACACTCATCTTCATCTGCCCTCCCATTAGTGCCGACTCATACCAAAATTGTAACATGTCAGTTTGTAACCACAGTTCACACCGATCACAGTGCAACTGTTGTGGTAAAGTAAATGACAAGAAAATATCAATTACACACATAGCTAAAGTCTGATGTTATATCCTGCAAATTTAACATGGGGAAAATCTACAGTAACAAAATGATAAGATATCAACAGTGCTAAATCTAACAAAGCACAATCCACTCCACACTATTAGATGTGTCACCTTCTCCACATCACAATGTTGCTTATAACCAGCCTCTTCACAGACAAGATTATGTATGGACCTATGGTTCAAGGTTAGAGTGTTGACCTTCTGTATGCATACAATTCCCAGCCGGAACTGGCAGAGATTTTTCAAATTACTGATGTCAATCCTTATGTCTTGCAAAGATGGAAGTTGTTAATACATGGAATATCATGCCCTATTATAGTTCAAAGTCTATAATAAAAAGCAGGCCCACATCTGTTAGCTATAATTCTAAATGTCATGTTGTAACAGGAAGCAACAAGGCCTGGAGAAGTTTTCAGCACTGTAACATGTAATTTTCACAATGACACAAAAAAGAAAATTCAAAATATGAAGCCATATTAACAATCACTTGCCACAAATATAAGTGCCTAGCGATATAATGAAATGAACATTCAAATTTAACATTTGTGAAAATTCCAATCTCTAATTTTCTTCTCCTACGAAAATTATCCAAAACAAAATGTTTATTATTCTTCAACACCTACAATGTCACAAAATTAAAATCTTCTGCAACAAATGATACTCCTGACTGTGCAACCTAGCAGCAGATATATAAATGTGAAAAGATATATAATCCTTGTTACCATGTACAATTCCTCATTACACATGGCACAAAAACAACCTTAAATTCAGCCCACGATGCAGTTTCCCCACACATCAGATATAAACACCACACATTAAGGTTAAGTAAGAAGACAAAACCATAGCTTCATGCCAATCTCTACAGTCATATGCAGCAATGATTTCAAACACATTCAGTTTCACTGACCAGCAAAATAAGTTGTGAATTTTACTGAATTCTGTCTGTAAGTAAAGATTCACTATGATTTGTACCAATGAATGAACCAGACCTATTAAACAAACCTTTGGCTTCATGGGTGGAAATTCATGGGCTGGATCAAGAAGTTTAAACTGAACTGGAGCCCTGTATTGCCTCCTGTTACTGCTGAAGGCATCCCAAATTGCTCTATGAACAGCATTATTTAATGTATCAAGACCTGTCAGGCCAATTAGAGCAAGAGGTTTGCTGCACAGCTCAGGAGGGAAATCAAACATGTCTGTGGACATCTTCAAATGATTATCTGAAAATACAAAATTCACAACAGTTTCATGGTTATGGAGACAAATGTGTCCCATTAACATTCATCACAACAACTTAATGGTTATGGAGTCACTTGTGTACCACTCACATTTGGTTGACAGTGTACATACCCACAGAATTTTCTATCTTTATTACTCTATGTAACTAACAAAAGTGAATTGATGGACTGTGGCAAGATATGCTGACTAGTGACTACTTACTACTGACCATGAGAAATCCCTGTGATGGAGAGGGTGGCTCTGGACAGTGTTGACTCTAGGGCGGACTAGTAAGCTGCTGTTCATGGGAGTGACTAACAGCATGTCATTTGCTAAAAATCTTAGGCATGCACATTTATCACATTCCTAGCAAGTATTTTCTCCCAGGCTAGTGGACTACAAACCACCACCACCAACTGACAAAAATTAATGGATTTCAGTTAGACACTATGCCCTGGTATACAGAAGTGTAAGTTGAAAACACTCACTCTTTGGACTCTGTCCACTGTCCTGCATTTAATAAAAATTAAAACACAATGTCTCAGTGACAGCATATGTCCATGTCCTCAGGCAAATAAGCAGGAAAACACCTACTCAGTGTCTTGGTTGTCATATGAGAGTTCAGTATCCAATCTGACTCCGAGATCATGCAATTTAAACATCTTCCACCCAATCTCTTGTAACCTACCGATTTTCCACATCATGCTTGCATTCAAAATAATATTTATTTTCATCCCATGCATAAAGTGGAAGTGAAATCTATGTAAACATCATCAATGAAATGATCTCCATTCTTAGAGTAGACTGTATTATGTCTATTTACTGCAAACAAATCTCAAATTCAGTGACAGGCATAAAATGTAATGCTGTTCCTAAATTCCATAACAGGTCAATTTACTGACCAGCTGAGAATGATCTAGTGAACATTACCAAAACATGGTTTTTGGGTTAGCAAGTTATGCACCCAGGCAACTGGAGTTCAATCACAATGCTGATAAATTACATTCAGGCGTGATTCATTTAATACAACTCATACATAGAAATCTACAAACTAACAGGTCCCTCCTAAGCCCAGTATATGTATGTATAACTATGTAAACAATACGACAATCATAAGAGAAACATGATTTAACAGACATGTCAGGAAATTACACATCACCTCTGCTCCATGTCTAATTCCTAAACGGAAAATCGCTTTAGTGTATTATTATGCCGTCATGTTGCTGGAATTTAGAGGCCTCCGGTGTAATTGGAATATTCGCGGAGCACCTGACTTTACACTATATTTAATTCCTCAGGAGTATACTGTTTCTTTCGTTGTACTTGATTTAACTGTGATGTTACGACAGTTCAGGATGGCATAGGTAAGATAAGGTGAAGTTAGGTTAGGTTCAGTAGATTGCTTATGATAGCGCAGTTCAAGTTAGGACAGCCTGGAATAGTTTAGGATAACTCTGGATGGCACGTTACTTTCGGTGTAGGTCAAGTTCCTTTATGCTGCTGGCCGAAATAATTGCTGAAGTATTTTACATCACATACCGTTCCTTTGATGTACAAAGTGTCTAGCGAACTCCTTCTTTATGATGAAACTTCAATCGTGAATGTACTACATATATACATTAAAGTGCGTCATATCATATATATTTACAACCCACAAACTCGCACTAAATCTTTCATGCCCATTCTGCTATTCAACCACCCCACGACCTGCAGACCACAGACCATCTAGTATCTGCAGACAACCTTCCATTCTAAACACAGATTCTAAACCTTATACCTAAGGATCACAGAGATGATCTGTGGATCACAGAGTATATGCAGAAGTGGCATCCACAGATCATCTAGTATCCACCCTACACTTCTAATCCATGACGGTTGCCAACTAACTCCATGGAGCAGTGTCCATGCTGACAACGCAACAGGTCTTCAGCTAGTCTAGAAATTCCCCGCCTCATATGGAACGTAAAAATTTATTGCTGCATTCACAAGTCCTCTCCACCTATCCATATAGTGAGCCATATCAATCCAGTCCATGCTTCCCAATCCCACATTTTAAGATCCATTTTAATATTATCCTCCCATCTACACCTAGGTCTTCCAAGTCATTTCCTTCCCTCGGGTCTCCCCACCAAAACCCTGAATGTACCTCTCCTGTCCCCATACGTGCAACATGCCCAGGCCATCTTCTTATTGATTTCATCACCCAAATGATATCTGGTGAGTACAGATCATAAAGCTCTTCAATGTGTAGTCTTTGGCCCTAAGCCCAACATTACAAATTAAGAGTAATTTCATCACCTGAGCAACAACCACACTGCAAACCTATGGAACTCTACACCAACCTCCATGCTAGGTGATTGATAAAACTCATTTGTTTCCCTTTAAAGTATGCACAATTTCACCTAATATATTAACACTGTCAGCATATACCAGAAGTTGTGTTTCATTGAGCCTCAAGATGGACTTCAAAAATTAATTTTAGTGACAGAGACTTGACTAATGGTTGCCATTTCATGAAGATTAAAAAAACTTCAATCAGTCACAGTGACCCTGCCTGTTTTGCTATTAGTGACAGAGCTCAATTTATTTTGGCAACAATCACTTCACTTACAGCTATGCTGGTAACTCAGCAGTAGGACATGTGTTCAGCTGCACCCTCCCCTTAGTCCCAACAATTGTTCACCTTCTGTCCATCTACTTAGAGTCTGGACAGCCCATCAGTTGTGCCCAATGAAACAGTAAAGCAAAGAAATGAAGCCTAGCCCAACAGACTTGAGCTTAATTTTTTATTACGTGAAACATTTTCCAACTTCATTTGTATTTCCATTTTCTGACTCTGTATTTCTGTTATATTATGAAATACTGAACTACACATTATAAATATGTATTTAATTTCTGTTACATTATGAATATGTACTTCACACTTTCACAACTGTTTGTACCTGTGTATGGAGTATCCCTTACTTTGCAGTATAGCGGAGTGCGAGTTGGATGAAGAGATTTCTCGTATTTCATATGTGTCCCACTTGTCTGAGCAATGGAAAGAAGCAGACCAGGACATCCAAGTCAATCATTAGCAGGTCTGACAGATTATGGGTCCACTAATCCAGAGATGTAATTCAAACTAGACTACTCTGAAGAAGGAAGCTGCGAGCTTTTCTGGAAAGATGGTATCTAAATACCCATCCACAATCTCAGGAAAGGAAATCAAGAAAGTTGAAGTTCTGAAGAAAAGTTTTTAATCTATCTAAGAGTAATGCCACACTAATCTGTAAGTAGTTATGAGGACATATATGGTGAGATGTTCAATATTTCTGCACAGTGTACCTTGCAGTGGTCAGCTGTTTGTGAGAAACAAAGTTCTGACAGGAATAAACATAGTAGTACATCTAATTGTTGAAGCTTTTAAAACTGCTGCAGACAAAATTCACTTCTTGAAGAAGTTACTTATAAACATAACATGTTAATTTTTTGGAGCTGAAATTATTGACAGTGTTCTGTGGTAAAAGAGACTGTGCACTACCAGTGTTCCAGTAGAGACAAATGAAAATCAAACACTATGACTGCTGAAAACCATCTCCCCACAAGTAAAATGACAGCTGCAGTGTCATCGTTTCTTAGAGCATCAGTACACACATAAATCACAGGTAGAGATGGTTGTGTTGAACTTCATTGGCCATGTTTCACACAGCTGTAATGATGCAAACCAGCAGTCCAGATGGCTGAATATTGCATTTGTCAATGGTAACACCAATATCCCTGAGTTAGAATCTAGCAACGAGCACTTTAGTAATGAGAGATTTAATATTCCCTCTTCCTGGATGATGAAAGTTAAACATGATGCTTGTTATGATTTGCGTTTTTGTTTAGAAATATCACTAGTGGAAAATGTGACACATATAATTAATGAATTAAAAAACTCTTACAGCCATAACTCTTTGGAGCAATATCACATGCCGAATGACAACAGTTTTGCAGATTTCTCTACAGTCAATTATTACAGTAATTAAGAAATAGCTTCCCACAATGCATGTTGAAAGTTACTTGGTGAAACATGTTGAGAAGAATAACATTTATCATTAGGACTGTTATGTCATATGTCATGAACATGAAGCAGAAAGACTCCACTAATATTCTTTCTTTAATATTTTAGAATTAAATTGTGAAAAATAATTAATGTACATATTATTATGCACATTCATTGTCTGACAATTCTTACAGCCTTACATCACAAAAATAATGATACCAATGCTACAAGTATCTTGGTTTGTGCATTATTTCTCTAAATCACAATTTTCAAGTTTCTGCATTTTATATAGCTACTGGCTAAACTGACTAAGGAAATGAAAACTTCAAGAGAGTACAGAAGCAATAGGCTCTAAGTTTTTGATCATATATTCTTTGCTTTCAAATTTAAAAAATTAGCCTGTGGTCTGTGAAATATTAAGGGTGCAACAAGCTGCAAAATGTGTGCAGAAATTTAAGAGTATTCTGTAAACTAGAGAGTTCCAAGGACAGGTGAATGGTCATACTGATATCTGTAACCATTATATATGATTAAATGACGTCACCGCTAAATGTCTACTGAAGTTTCTGCCTGCGCTGCATGATGTTTGAAAGGTAAAATTATAGGGAACATGGTGAAAAATTTTACAGCATGGCCAAATAAACTTTTCACATCATATGGCCAAAATTTGAAGTGTGAGGTAAATGAAGATATTGCCTACCATATCAAATTCATATATAAATAAAATCCATTTATTTTTGTCAAGTATTATATTCATGTGTCCTGGCTGTTTTAGTAACAGGAACAGATATTTCCTGCTTAGAACTCAAATTCAAAACTAACAATTGTCTTTCAGTCTTACTGTACAATACTTAAATATCCAGACAATGTTTTCAATTATTCTAATGCCAATAGAACTTACCCACATTGGTAAAAATTCACAGATATATTAATGCATACTCTTGCTTCTCCACTAGTGCTTACTTATAAATTAGGAAAACACACTGCTGCCACAAAGGCAGATGTGTTACAGAGTAAAAAATTAAAAAAAAAAATGATCACACTCTTCTTCAAGTATGGTAATAACTACTCTCACAATAAATGATTTCCAGTATTTGTGTCAGTTATTCAATAATCATCTTCTTGAGTAGACAAGATCTTTTGACAACATTCATTTCTCATTTTGGGACATCAAACACCACATCAGATGCATCAGATGTAACTTTCTGCTCAGGTGGAATACATAGGAAGAAATTTTAAAAGTATCTTCCTAAATTGTTACTGGCCTTACCTTAACTGGTCTTGCCATACCAAAACCTGCACACCTAATTGCACATGTTACTTCTTGCAGCAACTTTAACTGACCTATCACACTGAAAAATCATGCACAGATACTTAACAAATTAGAAAACATTTTGTAATTGTTGCTTATAATTTGCTTTAGTTTCATTTAAAGATAAATTGGTTTATATACACTGGTGTTTGACTTATATTTCATGCGTCCATAAAGTGAAAGTATGACACTTTACGACAATAAAGAACAGAAGATTGCAGAAAAGGTATTACAGTACTGTTCAAATTACAACAATTTTCATGAAGGAGATTTTTTGCACTGAATATGCAATAGTTTGCCTATTCCATTATGGTCTATCTAACAATGCTTCAAAGAAAACACACTGGCTGGGTGGAAGAAAAAGCTTCTTGTTAATTCTTGTAAATCTTTCAGTAAGATCATAATGTTTATATAAAAATAATATGTAGCAATATCATCAAGCATGAAGCTTTCGTTATGTACCATATGGTTGTGACAATTAAGTGCATAACATCTCTCACAGGTTATTAATGCTTTAAAGAAACTAATACAATAAATAGTATTTCAGCTGCACTGCTAAAGCACATATTGTAATTTCCAGTATGACATATTTAAAGATAATCATAGGACATCTCTGATCATCACATCATCAAGTGGCAGGGATGAGAAGCAGATTTGAAGATAACAACTGTAAATTAATTCAGACAACTACAGCTTAAACCAAAAATTACATTTAAAAAAGACAGCAATGTTCGTATCACCGATAATTTGGCACTGATTATTAAAATCCAACAGCAATCTTCTGAAAGGGTATCACCAGTATGTAGAATGACCAGTCTGTATATTCATAACTGCAACTGGTGTCAGCTACAGTGGAAGACATATGGTACCTATGGTTGAGAGGCCATTCGAATCCTTGCTGATTCTCTTGAACGATTGTGAACTTCTGCAGTACGCAAGGTAATGCCAAAGATATCTTCGTGGTAGCGATTTTCATCCTGAAACACAGCACAATTCTTGTAGTTGTGCCAAATTCATTAAGACTTGATTTCACATGTTTTTATAAGTTTAACATAATGAGATGTACCAATTAACAATTACACATTTCTTTTACATCACATTTTAAATCCAATGTGGAAATATCCTACAAGGTTACTCTGCTAAATTTCTATTAACAACGATGTGGCACACGTATAAAACAATATAATAAACTTAAGATTTTATTAAAAGTATGGAATGTATTCAGCACTGGTTGAATATCAGCTTTCTTATAAAGATTTCATCACGCCATAAAAGAAAGAGCTGGTTCAAAAAATAGGAATGTGAAAGAAGAGTTGCAGGCAAGAAAGCTCAATTTTTAGACTACTTTTATCACTTTAAAAGGCAAAACAAATTTATGGCACCCACATATCCATGCGCCTGTTCTAGTTCTATAAATTTCGAAACTCTTGGGTGAAATTTTGTGGAACTGGTATTGGCACATTAAAGGCCATTGCACATGTGCGCTTTCTTATTGTCTATCACTAATAATATAAAGAGGGGGGGGGGGGAAAAAAACTTCTGAGGGGGGACTGGCCATACTGTAATATGATATAGGTCCCTGAAGGTAAACTTAGTGATAGATTTAGGTGGAGGGGGGGCAGAGGGTAGAAAAAATGCCACTTTAACTTAGCCAATGCTCCTGTAGAATATACAATGCACTTATCTGTCACCTTCACAACAGTAACTAATGAACAGTGTAAGTCACACATGTGGAAGATACTTCTTAGGTTTTCTTGACAATGAAGTGTTTTTGATGTGACACACATATTTGAATACTGGTGAATAAAATCAACAGCTGCACTGAATTCCAATTTTATTGGTATTACGACTCTACATGTTTTGGGCAGCCTTCTGCCCGTCATCAGGAGTTCTTAGCCGTACATCGGCTTTGGTACATTTTATGCAGTTGTGATGACCGTTTGCTACCAGGAGCAGGATGGAACTGCATAAAATGTACCAAAGCCGATTTACGGCTAAGAACTCCTGATGACGGGCAGAAAGGCTGCCCGAAACATGTACAGTCATAATACCAATACAATTGGCATTCATTGCATCTGTTGAATTTATTCACAAGTAATCTGTTATGAGGCACTGTCATACGATCATAAAAAACACATATTTGACTTCTTCCTTCATCTCATTATGTTAAAAACACACTATGTTTTTAAGAAGAGGCAGTTGGCGTGTTTGTAACAAAAATGAGATAAATAGAAATCTCAAATATGTCAGATTTCACTTGATACTTTTCTTATATGTAAACTGTAACAAACATGGCATCTGTCAAATTGCAACATTCTATCTGATGAAGTGAAAACAATCAGAATGTGTATCAGTGGAAATCATGCACAGATGTGGGTAATTTAGATTGTACAATTATTAATTTACAGCTTCATCTTGAGGCTGATTTGTCCCATTCTTCCTAGAACTTCATGTAGGAATTGAAAGAGGTAAATTATATATCCAGGATTCAGATGTTACGACCACATACAAGGTGGTTCAAATATGACCGGGACTGATTTGTGTGTAAACAAGCCGCACTGCGCAGCAGCTGTGCGACCTTGAGAGAGTGAAGCCACAAC
>JGI20166J26741_11479807_pt1 | contig 13034 bp, 9 predicted proteins | sample TergutCu122P5_FD_26741 | JGI IMG/M metagenome (IMG submission 26741)
TCTGCTTGTTGCTGGCCATCCTGATCTCTCTTCGTCAGTGACACTTTCTCTTCCCTCAGAAAAATGTTTCACCCACTTGTAAACTGCTGTTTTCTTCATAACATTATCCCCATAAACATGCACTAACATCAACATCAACTAACAACAAGAAATTTAATCTTTGTTTGTTGCTCTAATTCAAGCTCCGACATTCTCGCGGTGGCACACCAAAACACACGCAGACAGTAATAGATGCCACTCAGAAAGAGACTGCCATAAATAAACAACAACACAGCTGTGAAACGCTGATATGTCAACGTCATCAAACCATACTAAGGCTCTTGTCCAATGCTGCCACGGCAAGCACACGTTGGCGAGTTCGCGAACTTTATTGTCTGACCACATAAATCAGTAATACTCTGATGCAAAATCTTAAGAGTGACAGGGAACAACAGAATAAACTCCAGAATAGTGGTATGTACATAATAAAATGTAATACGTACATGTAGTCAAGTATACATACGACAAACAGGACATAAATTTTGCAAAGGAATAAGAAATATGTAAGAAATACTAATACAACACAGGCAAGTATAATTACACTGAATAAAAAAATAAATTTTATTTTTTGTCACATACGTGGAGGCACCTGGTGGCGAAAGTGGGAACGTTTAAACGCGGGGGAAAGCAATGGCAAACTACCCCTAAGAACTTGCCCAGGATGCAGCGTACCAGAGCCCTACCAGTCGCCTGACTGAGCTCTGGCCTCTGCCCAAACCAGCCCAAGGGCTGAATACCTATAATAAATAATAAAGTAGGCAACTCTTCACTGTGTGGGACCGTTTTCAATGCAGATGGAAAATCTGGATATTTCACTGACATCATGTATTTCACCGTATGTTTGGATTTGGAGGTGATCCCTCCTATGTTTTTGAAACAAAAGTAACAATCAGATGAGTGGTCTTTTGGTTCCCTCCAGACCATAGGAATGGTGAATGGCATTTAGCACAAACCATTTACCCATCATGTGAGTAACCTCATGCATGTTACGCAACTAATATGAGAGGCCCAAATTTTATCTTGGTCACACACACACTCAAAATAAAGCTCACAACATTTCTTAATGTGCGAGATCAAATTCTGCCTCAGAGATTTGAGGGTCAATTCACCACACACATAACAAAAAGTGTCAGGATGATTTAAACACTGCCTTTGCATGATGAAAACATAATAAATACAAAACACAGCACAATAAAGAACACAACACTTGCAACTTATCACAATGAAGTCTTACCTACCACTAGCAGTGCAGTGTTCTTCAAGCACAGTTGAGGGTTAGCTTCACGTCCCAGCATGTCAGTACATGTCTGAGCTTGCACAGTCTGGCTGTCTCTGATTGGGTGAACATGCTTACTGTCTTCAGTATGATTGAATTTTCATGCCCAAACTATGTTTAAAATATAATAAAGTGCCTCAGCCCTTGTTAAAACATACTAGTAGTGTAAAAAAACAAACCAGATTTGGTAAAACTGCTTCTTAAAAAATTCTGTCACACAAAAACTGTGGAAGATAGAACAGTTCTACTAACATATTTGAATTCACCGTGGAAAAATAGATAAGAAGCACAAATTAGTTTTCATGTAACAAAAATTGCGTTTACCACTGTTATGAGCAACATACACTGAAGTCAGGCCATGATTATGGCACTAACAAGAAGTGACAGGGTCATGCAAATGCTAGACATGCACCTTTATTTAGATGTTTACAAGAATGTCACAGTTACGAATTACAGAATATTCTGAACAAGCAAAATGTCGTGGTGCCTAATGCCAGTTAGGTTCGGTAATGGAATGCTGAGAACACAGCACAAAAAACAGTCAAGATAGGGTACCAAACAAAACATGTACATCTTCAGTAAGCAAGCAGAGTTAACTATACCAATGAGTCTGTACAATAAGTACACAATGTAAGAGCAGCACAAAAGATATGCAAAGTAATTTGTGCATTGTAACATAATCCACAGTATAATCAAAATTCAAGGACAGGTCTGTAGGTAATAACATTCAATGGAATAGCAAGTGCAATGTGCAGAAATAACAGTGAGTATATCAGTGACAGGGTAAATATAGAAATGCAAGCACTGTAATGTGAGGAGGTTGGGGAGGGGGAGGGCATGTACCAGTAAACTGCAGCATTATACTGTAACTGTGAGATAAATGCTAACATGACAGGTTATGTACTAGCTTTCAGATCAGTTTTCTGAAAGGTTTTCAAAACGTTGTGAAGACAAGTTTTACCCCATGATCACAGATTAATGATACTCGTATAATGGTGATAACTACAACAGTAATGTTATGCACCAGACATGTGTAAAACCTACATCAGCATAGATGGATGACACAAATGTGAGCACTAACGTTATGTCAAGCAGTTTATGACATACATTGTGTCTAGAAGCTGTTGGAGGTTTTAATAATGTTTGATGACACATACTTGACATAGGCCATCCCTATGCAGCTGAACGTTTATGTATTGTTTCATTAATCATTCCCCTTCTGATACAACTGGAACATGAAGTAAAAAGTGGCATTTTTCAAAACAAACAAACGGTAAAACTACTCAAACTACTGTTTCGTGTGAATTTGCATAAAATTGACATAGTTACACGTGCATTTCTAGTAAATCTATGCATTTTGTTTCTACAGGGGGCTTTGTGTGTTTGTTTTGATTTCATGTTAATAGTTTAAATTGCAGGCCCATTACTGCCCCAGTGCATCGGTATTTCCTGACATAAACCATACATGCCTTCTCTGCCACTAATTGTAACTGAAAGTTTTTGACAGATTCTACACAAGAGAAACTGCAACAGCATAATCCATCCAAATACTTAAACATAAAGTAACCTCAATTCTCATACAAGAATACTCAGTGTGCATGCATGACCAGTTAATGCCCATCCCCTTTTGTTTCATACCAATAATACACACCTTACAAAAGCATTCGTAATATTAACACAACACGATGCCATTATATTTCCTGCAAGCGAATACAACCGATATTCTTCCGCTGCGATTGGTGTACACTGGAAGATCGCATTGGTTGTTTCTAGAAGTCATATTTATATTTACGTATCCAATGTATTTAGATACAAATTAAACATTACTATGCAAATTTAGAAGTAACATGCTAACTTACATTATTCTAGTAGCTGTCAGATAGTACAGCAATCCATACGACGACGCCATTCGAAGAATTTCGTCGGCGTCACTGCGGTTGTCGTCAAGAACAACGTTGATGGAAGACGGTATAACATCGTGGGACCATGCAATCCCATATCTTCGAGACTTTTCTTATGATATCGTATGTCCAACTGCATTTTGCCAACGAACAGATTGACGCACTTAGCGCAACTGAAAAAGTTACCTGGAGTGTGCCTTCGCACGTAACCCTTAACTACACTCCCCCCGAAGAAACGCAGGTTTCCACAAATGATGGTTTGTAACTTCACCAGCTTCTTTCATACATCTTTTTACGGTTACCGAAAACACACAAAACGGAATATCGGTGAAGTATATTCTTCCGTTTTCCTTACAACCAAGAATATTACCCAAACACCTGTTGAGAATGTTCAAATGGTTCGCCTTTCACCACTAAACACAAGTTCGCATTTTTTACGTGTCACTAACATAGATGGACCCGTTGCTGCATAATCTACTTTTAATCACATTGCAAGTGCAAGTATGGAAGCATACTGCAAGCGTTAGTTCAGTTAACCAACTAAATTGGCGTCAAAGGCTGTAGCCTACCAAAATTGGGCCACATTATGAGCGTCACGATAAGAATGTTATGTGCAGCCGTAACGTACTTTGTCGTAATGCACTTACAGGCAACGTGGTGACTAAAATCAATTTCTTTCTTTTCCCACGTGTCGTACAAAGCACAGGAAAAACATACCTTAACACCCGAGACTGTATCATGACTCGCAATTGTGTTTTCGGCAGCCCCCGCATATTTGTGTCAATATACGTGAGCACTTTTGCCTCGAACACATACGTGTATAGCTAAGTGATGTACCGCTGACAGTGACTGAACACTTACTCGAAGTTACCATGGCCCCTCACTTACTCGTTAAGTAGACCTGTTAGAAGCAGCAATGGCTGTAGTACACGTAGCTAGTGTGGTAGCCAATGAAGCATCGGATCTTTGTATTAAATTACACGGATTACTGGAAATGGTATGTAATGAAGCTGCGACTGGTTGGCCTGTTGGTATTTTCTTTACACTGACTAGAATCCGAAATATGTACTGTGGCCGAGTAGCGGAAAACCACCCGGTACCGACTTGAAAGCGATTTCTATTCTCTTCCTCATTTTTTCTTCAACATTCAAATTTTTCGTGAAAATTGACGTCACTTTTCACTTTGTTAGTCTTGCAGCGTTTATTTTAACTATCACCTACGAATATTGGTACACTTGCACATCTGCTGCTTTCACCACTGACAATTTCTGTTTTTCTATGTTAGTAAACTAAATTGATGTTAATTTTAATTATACTTCCATCTAACATAAAGTACATTAATCTAGATGAAAGCATCTCATTGCCAGTGAACACTGCTCCCTCGTACAAATGTCATGCATCTTGCAAGTTACGAATTTTTTAACGTGTAGTTCTTAAATGGTAAATAAATTATGAATATTACGTGTGTCAGAACTACACATCCACAAATATTTCACGTGTTTGAGCCACGAATAATTTAAGGACTACCCTCCTTTCTGCACCTCTACACGTCACAGCTAGCTGGTAGCCTGGCAGTGACTCAACAGTCATTGCTTAAAATCACCATTGCCAACAAGTAACGAGCGAGTAACGTTCACTGCAAGAGCCGTGCTTAAAAGAATTGATGTATCGCTCATCTCTAAAGGCAAAAGGAGGAGGGGGGATCTTATGCATTCATTCTTTTACTGGATTGTAGTACTGAATACAGACAATTACTAAACGGCGATAGAAATGTGTATAAGGCGCCAATAATAAGGAATAAGTAGCTTGTGTCATTGTTTTCGTGAAAATTACAAATGAAGTGAATAATATCACAGTTGCCTTTGGCCAATGAACAATTTTTGCATACTACTAAAGAAAGAGTGGAAGAATGAAAAAATGGAATAAAAAGAACAGACATAATGATGCGCAAAAGTAAGGGATCCAATTTTAAACATAAAGAATGCTGTATGTGGCAGTCGTAATCTATTCAACGCATATAATCATTTAATTTTCACACGAAGAAGAATGCGCAGGAAATCTCTCTTGATCCGAGGGGACCACAAATAAAGGGCATCAGTCTTTATTATTATGTTCTTCCCTGCGAACACATCATTATGCGCACCTCCCCGGCGGGCCTGTACTCCTCCATTTCCAGTGGCTACGGGTTATCTCATTTTCTCATCGCCGTCGTCGTCGTTTACGTTCACGCCTACGAGGAGTGTGACATTTCCAGTACTCTTTTATGTGAAGACGCAACTACTGGGCATATATAAACGAAGGGCTGTACACTGTATATTCTGTCACTACAGAACTACCCCTTAATATAGTGCAGCCTCCCCCCCCTCTTTTCTTCCACCTGGATCCATCATACAAGCAATTCTTGGTCTTTCCACTTCACTTATGATCTGTGTTCCGTTCTGTGTTTCTTGTATAGCGCTGCCTTCCAGTGGCTGGAAATGTCTGCAATGGATTTACCATCAACTGCGCATCCTATGCCTGATTTTCGAAATGTTACAAAATCAATCGTTTTTGCGTTATTGTCTCTTAAACATAAACCTTTTCTTGTTCGTACGACGGGCCGATTTGGAGGAAACGAGCGGTAAGGATAGACGGACTCTTGTCTATTATAAATACACACAAACAGAGATGACAACACTGATAACAAGAGATAATTTGTTTTACATTGTCTTGTGAAGTTTGTGGTGTCTTTTTATATTCTTCCTTAAGCTCTGGCTCTTTGGCAACAACAAAATCGGCAAGAAAACCAATTTCTGCCTGACCGCTTTTGATCAAATCTGAAACTGCTGTCACAGACATATGTAAATATTCCCCACACAATGGATACCGACACTGTCATTTCTCATACGTCTCAAGGTCCCGGAAAATACCTCGCATTAAAACATCAAGAATGAAGGATAGGAGAAGTTGCTCTGTTTGTCTGTGACAAGTTAAGAAGAATTATTTAAACCTATTAGACTTTTATACTTGCTTTAACATTACAATATCAATTTAATGTACTTACATATGTAAGTGATGGTTGACTGCCACAATCTATACCTAAAGTAAATTGTTCAAACATAAGAGGCAGGTGTGTTTCACATGTACTATCAAATTGTTCTGTGACTCTACTGGAATAGTGCAGTTTTTTTAATCATCCTTGAACATTTCTGATAACTCTGCAGAAATGATGCAGTATTGCAATGCCACCTAGCCTCAGTCTGTTTTCATTCAAACTTTTAATGCTTTATGATATTGGCTACCAATTATTTCGTTTCTTGATCAGCTCTGCAGATAGTGCATGATGCAAACTTACATTTAAAAAAAACTCAGATTTCCAAGGAATTCTAACAATGTCCACATGTAATTCATAAATTCCTGTATCACTTCATAAAATTGACACACTTTGTGAGGTTCTGTTATTAGTATCATTATCACATCCATTACAAATGAAACACATGTTTTCCACAGGTATTAAGATTTGAAACATGTTATATTTAAAATAAAATTTTAAAATTTTCTACTTTATGTAAAAGCAAAATATTCAGCCAATATACCTGCCATGACATGAAACATATCGAACGTTTTTACTAGTCCCACTTGCTATCATACACTTTAGGATGATTTTGTTGTATTTCAGCAGTGTAATCTCACAATTCCACATCTAGGAAGCAACAGATGAAAGTTGAGTATTAAAGTACAGCATGTACCAAATGCCATGCATGGAAACTGCTATGAAGAACGTAGTAATAATAATAATAATAATAATAATAATAATAATAATAATAATAATAATAATAATACAAAAACATACAACATACATAGAGATTGTGCAATTCACATCTTTACCAATTGTTCAAAATAAAAGTACTGATAACATTTTGCACAATACCAAAGCTGGTTTGGCACTGCCTTCAGTTCCATGCCCTGAGCTGCTGCCCAGCTTTCCCACTCCTAAAGCTGAACCTGCTTATCACTCTATAATACGCAGTACATTAACAACATAATACAATATATACCTCACTTTATTAACACAGCCATAAGGCTGTACAACATATTCAAATAAATGCTGCTTGTCATGAAAATATTACCTACACAATACATTGTAATATGTCTATTTATTTCTATAAGTTATATTCTCTGAAGGCACTTACATATAAAAATATGTCACCACAAAGCAATATGCATTATACATGGATTGTCAGTTTTGCTGTGAAGAAATCCTCAAGGTTTAATATTTGCACTATTTTCTCCTTGCATTAGAACATGCTGGTCTCTCAGAAACAAGTGTAAATCACACTACAGTTTCCTCTCTGAATTCTTTAAATATAACAATGGCATTACAAGGGGCACTGACAAGTCTTGTAGCCTGTTACACAGCAAAGTTATCTAATGCATTTATGGGCTCACAGAGGAGAACAAATTTTCAGTGAAACCAGAAAACCACTAAAGTAAGTAAGAACAAACTATCATATTCTAATTGTGAAGTAGTCACAGGCATAGACTACAAAGAATAACTCGACTCTTATAAACCTGTGAAAATGAATGAGAAAAACTGAAAAATGTTTGTAACTATGTGGGTGAAATGGCATTTACAGATGATATAAGTGTCTGAAATAATGCTATGTTTATGCAAATGTGTCCAGTGTGGTTGCTATACACAACCATTTTCATACTTCATCTTCAAACACATTATTTTGGCATTAGAGCTTTCGGATTTGTGCGACAACTTAATATTTATTCAATTTTGTAGCAGCCAGTGTTTATATACTATTACAATCACAACAGAAATGGTGACTTTGGATGCAAGTAGTGACTATTTCAGTAATCTACCTCCTCTCAGTCTGAAATCTTTCTCTTAACCTCATCACCAATTCCAGCCAATGCTTTTCTAGAAAAATGTCTACCATCATAATTACTTATTCCTTCTTTTAAACATCCTGTTGGCTGGCCAGTACCGTTCTGCATTCCAGTAACATACTTAACTGTACAAGTTCCTCGCCTCTTGGCACTAAGAGGCAATTAACATCGAGTACTAACTACACTTATGTGGCATATGAACATCACAATTTCTATCAGCCCAAGAATATTTTAAAATCACACTTCATTTCAAAATGATTTCTGTATTTGGGAACTTCTGTTATCTTCTGAACTTTGCCCTACCCCTCAAACTCTCCTTGCTTTTATTAGTAATAATAATAATGAGTATACTTCTCTTTGCGTAATTTTTTCCATTCTCACATTATTTAATCAGGAATTGGTTCTGGTCCTCTATATACCTAATTACAATGAAGGACTAAAATGTAGTGAGAGGTTCACTTACAGTCATGTACCATCACAGAAATAACAGTGTTGAATTACCATTCATCTAAGGATGCTGAGAGAATCAGCATTTTACACAAAACATTTTAAAAAGTGCTATGTTTCAACTGTCCCCATGTTTTAAAAGAACATTCATTATTATTTAAAAATTAATAATGCTCTCTAACTCTTTCCATTGCTGGTATATCAACAGTATGCTGCACTGTAATTGTGACTATGCTCAGCAAATTTTCAAAGAAACATGTCATCTGTGGACATTACCAGGCAGATGGTATTGCTCACCTAGCTTCCCATATATATGCCAGAGTTATACATAAAAAATAAAACTTCTTGATGTAATATTTATGTTAGCAGTATAACTGATTACTTGATCTGTGTAATAAAATATAGTGTTTATTGATTCACTTCCCAGATCACTGTTCAAAATTAGATTCTCAATACAGTACATACTGTTTTCATGTTTAATTACATAGGAGAACTCAAATTTTAACACTGCTAATGTCAAAGCAGTAAGACATGACACACCCACCTACCATCCCCATTGCCTATTTCCCTAATAGCCTTCTTAATGTTAACTTCCCATCTCCTCTACCAGTTGGCTGTTTTCAATGATGTCACCTAACAAATATTCTGCATGTACTCCTTGTATACTCACTGAAGCTACATACCCAGACCATCATCATTTTGAAATTTCACTACCCTATGAAGAGTAAGGGAACTTCTAAAAACCAAAGAAAGTGCCTTGTTATGTAATATCCTAACTGCTCCTTTCTTCATCCATGTACAGTTCAGTTGTATTTCTGAGCACTCTGTCTGTCCCATAAGCAAGATAACAGTTTAAAAACCATACAGTACTTGCGAAGTTACAGTTCCTCATGTCATGATCTTCAGTGACAATCACTATATTCTGGGATATAATATGATGCAGTCTGGTAGCCACCTACACCACTTCCGAGGAGTCTACCACCTCCATCTTCTAGGTCCCTCTGAAACATGATTGCTTTGCTACCAGACTGCATGATGTTACATCCACCATAAGAACCTAAAATATAATAAATATTTAGAGTATTAGAAAGTGGATGGGATGATGAGAATTTCTGAACAAGTTCTTTCCAAATGTATTATTCTCATTAACTTCATCATAAAGCATATACATATTAGTTTTTTCCCAGAAATATTTTCAAAATTATCAAAAGATTTATTCCGTTTCAAATTATGTATCGAGTCATATATACACTGTGTGTGTGTCTGTCTGTGTGTCTTTGTATACACATCAAGACACACATACCCACACCTAGACCAATTTTTTTTGCTGCCCTTCAAGAAGATTTCTAGGTTCTTATTTATGTGATCACAATCTAACCCCAACAACTTCTGTGACAAATTTCAATAAATGGAATTTCATATGATGTTTTTAAAATCACATTCCTACAAAATGTCAATCTGAAATCTTGAATATTTCCTGAACATATCTATCAATGTCATTTTGAGAGTCACATGCTGACTGATATAAACAAGAACAAATATGAATGGTGCCATGTCACAAAAACTTAATATAGGAGAAGTTGTTTAAAAAACTATCTGACTGCAAGGCCTGAAGAGCGTCAAGAAAGTCTGAATACCTGTGGTGGGAGATTTCTTTTGACATGGCAGAACAGCGAATTTTACTAGGATTCTACTCATCAAAACTGTAAAATATATCCCAGAGAAGAAGGTACACGGGAAGTATTTTAATACAACAGAAACGTTGTTTCATGAATCTGAAAGAAATAATCAGATGAAGTTCAGAGAACCCACTGGATCCCAATTAAGTATTTTACACTGTTCAATATATGTCAGGAATGTAGTAAAAGATGGAGTGTATTTACTCTTTTGCATCTGGAAATTTCCAGGCTCAAATTTCAGCTCAAATAGGCTCAGTACAGGGAGCCAGGCTAGTGTATTCTTATAGTGACTAGGCTACAGGCTAGACAAACAAGGAATCATGGTTAGATTACTGGCAGGGGCAACAGATTTTTCCCTTCTCCAAAGCACCGAGACCAGCTCTGGGGCTCACACATTCTCCCACTGAATTAGTAACAGGGGCCCTTTCTCAGTAGCAAAGCAGCTGGGGGTGTGAAGCTGATCACTCACCTCCATCTATTGCCAAGGTCAAGAATGCGTGAAGGTACACAACCATTCCCTCTATATGCCTTCACAGCATACAACATTACCTTCACCTTTACTCTGTACTGTCAAAGTCTTCCAGGTTGAGGGAAGTAATTCAAAGTGAGGACTGGTGAGGGGAGTGGATCGAGATTTATGTTATTTATTTCCAAAAATATTCACTAATTATGGACTCTTCTGAACTCTTTCTCGCAATGCATGGTTTCAATTTATATTTTCAGTGGACCAAGCGTGGGTGACTCCCCTGACAAGGTTTTGCCATGTTAGTGTACCAGTTATATTGAATGAGACCAGTCATGATATTTTCAATCCCTCTAAAGAAATTCTGGGTGAATATTCAAATCATGCCACAACCTACATGCACATTCACTCACCAACTGCATAATCTGTTCAGCAAACACAGCAGGTGTGGTAACACACAGTGTGAACTGCACAAGTCAACAAGGTATTTTCTTTGCAGAGATAATGCACAGCTATATACATACACTCTGTTTCAGACTCACCAACTTTGATACGATGTTTGCACCAATTCAAGCCACATGTGGATCAGTTCTTAACAGTACATACAGCAGAGCAGCTCACCCACAGATCGCAAAACCTGCAAATCTTAATGGTGAATTGACTCACCAATATATCATTCTCTTATTGAACAGAGGGCAAAACAACTGATCTAAGGGTCACTTAACCTGTAGGTCTGGACTCACAGGCCCATCAGGGGGTTGTTTCCTAAACAAAGGAGTGCAGTGAGTCATATTGCCTGCACACATGGAGCTGGAGTGACTGAAAGGTTGTCATTCCATAACTGCACACTGGGTGGACTGACTTATCAGCAGGTCACAAAACCTGCAAGCCTAAGGTTTAGCAAAGTCATGTAACCTCTCAGCATGGACACAGACTCAACAGTGTGTCCTGTGGAAACTATACAGTGTGGAGCACCTCACTCCTGATACACAAGGCCTGCACACCAGGAGTTGGACAGACTTACTAGCATATCATTCCATAACTGTATACAGGGCACAGCGAGTCACCAGCAGGTCATACAGCCTACAAGCCTGAGGCTCAATAGGTATACCCACTGTTGGTCTCCATGCCCTGTGAAGAACTAAGTTTCCCTACACACTGAAATGTTACATCACATAGGAACATGGCATTGAGGTAGCGTCATGACGCTCAGTCCTTTGCCCTTTTCATGGAAGCAGATGCCTCTTCCTCATCATCATTACAGAACTGGTCAGGGGCAGACCAGCGTCGCTTTCGGGAGTTTTCTGCCTTTTTGGTGCTCTTAGTCCGGGGTGTCAGGCATATACACACATCACCCACTTGCAGCCGGTGACACTTGAGCCCATAGCACTGAAGTGTTCTCTCCGGGTAGCAGGATGCCCATCCTTGGTCGAACACAAAGAATGGGTGTTCCAATGCTGACTCGAACTCCACCTGCATCAGCGTAGCAAAAGTTTATGTGTAAATACAAAAACAAGAGCAGAAGATGAAGAGATGAAGTAAAGAACATGAATAATAGGGAAAAATATGAATAGGAAAGTTGCAGCAGAATGAGTGGAGGCCAGCTAGTCATACATAAATACTGAGAGAAGGAAGAAAGAGATTATCAGGAAAATTACGAATAAAATACACCATGGCTTCTCAAACTGTGGTAGGCATACCACACCTGGCACACCAGCCACTCTTTACTGGTACACAGGGTTAATAACAAAATCAAAACATAATATGGATAAAAATTTGAAGAAATAAAAAAAAGTCAAATATATTTGATAACACACAACACTGCTGATAACATTACTTAACTCATCACCACTTTCAGCCTGTCTTTACAATTTCAGACTTTTTATTCCAATGAAAAAAAAATAGAAGTGATTTAGTGGTACACCTGCAAAAAAGTCTCACTATCCCTGCAACACGCCATGGTCCATTCCACTGTGCATAAGCAGATGACAGTATATTATACCGATATAGTGTTATTAAATAACCCCACGAAGCGGTCTTAACCACTGGGTGGGTAGAATGTCTCCATGTGCCTAACTCTTTGGCCTCAACTATAATACGGACAGGGGATCCATGTCTTAATTACTTAGTGTTTAATTAATTATGTGCGGTTTTATGTAATGACGCTGGCAGTAGTTCCGGCCATACAGCATCGAATGGCAGGGTGATTACCGTATTAACCCTTTAAAGCCTAACGACTTAAAAAGACGTAGTACCGCACAGCTAACCTTCAGATGCTGCATTTTATATATTTATTCAACAAATATACGTACTGAATATTTTAAACATGCTGCATAATCTCCGTTTTTTCC
>JGI20166J26741_11479918_pt1 | contig 13032 bp, 8 predicted proteins | sample TergutCu122P5_FD_26741 | JGI IMG/M metagenome (IMG submission 26741)
AAAAGTTGTAGGGAAAATCAAAACACCCATTTCATGTACTATGCCTTTTTTTTTCGAAAATCGTGCTTTTATGAGATAATGTGGAAAAATATTGTAGAGTTGGACAAGCCACAGATGACAATTTGGGGCATGTGTATTGCATGCTGGCTACCGAAGGCTACAAACACACACTCATACAATGTAATACTTATTACTTTTCCACTGCAACAATGGTTGCACAAACAGGCCTCAGTGTTACATTACGTGTACTTTGCCTGTCTTTTTGTTTACTTTCGCTGTCCACAGGAACACAACTAGTGCATAAACCAAGGACTGCCTGTATAGCAATATACTGTATAACGTGAGTGAGAAATATATACTTACGTGTGTTTTGTACTAAGACATTAGTTATCATACAAGTCAAAGTATTTTTCCATACAAAGTTTGTTGATTCTTTCCACACAGTACAAAATATACACATTATTAAATGATACACAGTCCCCATACTTTTTGATAATCGACCTCAGAACACCAGTTCATACAACAAAAATGTTAATTCTGAATAGTTTTTAAAATGGTATGTGACTTGTACACTTAAGATTACTGTTGTTTATAGACTTGTCCTTCAACTTTTTTTTTAATATTCTCTGGGAAGTGGATCTGTTCCCATCCTCATGTAAATGGTTCAGTAGGCACCAACTGATTTGGTCTGACAGACAGAGCTGTGGTCAATCAATGGACATCCAACTCTTGTGCTATTTACAGGCCTGTGCCTCTTAGTGTTAGCTGCTTCATGAATAACTGCATTTTCTTAACATCTTGTACAGTCCACAAATTAAATATATGCTGTTTTTTCTATCAAATCTTTTACAGAAGTCTATGTTATCTTATTGTGATTTCTGACAAGAGGGATCCATCATCATTTCTCTTTTATAAAAGACACAGAAACAATAAAGTTGTCCCTTTGCTTAAATAAGCACAATGTCATGAAGACATACAGTTACTAGATGGAGGCAAGTAGCCATTCGCACACACCTAGCTACTTTACTTCTGAGGAAGAGCCTGGACTGACCACTGAATAGAAGACTGGGTGGGTCTAAGAGCAGGTCTTGATGCTTTAGAGATTAGGAAATTCTCTTAATCCTGCTCGGAATCAACCCATGATTCCTTGGTCATCCAACGTGTAGAGTAGTCACTGTACCAGCTGAGCTATATGTTGTTTTTTTTTAGGCATCATTATTAAAATAGCTGTTTAAAAAGCGTAACATTCACGTAAATTGGCAAGATGCACACATCAATTTGGAACAGAAATATTTGTGTGACGTTTTCATACACAGGAACATAAAGGTAATGACCACAGAAGTATTGATTTATGAATTAATTTGTAGTTTCAGAAAAAACTATATATGGCACCGCTTCTCCACTCACTTGCACAATTCAGTACTCTTAATAATCTTAAAATTACTTTCTTTCAGAACTGAAAAACTCAATAGAGTCACAAGTGAGCGAGCTCAAGTCTACAATTGAGAGTAAATGTGTTCTCCAGTGAGATGTTAGTGAAGGATCAGTATTTAAAGATATAAGCTAATATGGCAGCAAATAAAAGGTGGAAATGAAAGACATAGCTATGCAAAGCCTGTTTACGATCATTTTTGTAAAAAGAATTATGTTGATTTAACAAGAGACTGCGATATATATAGTAGCGACCAATTACAATAATAAATAATATTAAAACAGGAAGAGTAAATAATTTACATTTACCAGTTTATAATAAATAACCATGCTTGCCATGCTGTTAGTTTTTGTAGCATTGTCAAAGTAAATATAATATGAATGGTATAAACAAGAATGCATAAGTTTTTACTGTGGGTTGTAGAAATAATACTAACATAATGTAAGATTGTATGTTAGAGCTGAAAATGGGGATGAAGAAGAAAAATATTAATTTTACTTCTTTGTACAGAATTGTAAATTTCAATGTTGCAAGACATTTGTATCTTCTTATTTTAGGTCACAAAAGATGATACAATATTAGTATTAAATAAGAGCTCAAATATGTTTAACAGGTTTGTTGTTAAGAAACGGACATTTTAAAATTTTGAATTTCGTTTGTAAAGTTTTATAAAACAACAAGAATGTGTCAAGAGGACATTACCAACACCTAAATGTAGCAACTCTACACTTTCAAAATATGTAAAATATCCTTTGTGTGAAAGTGTGAAAGGATGGAAGTTTATGTATCACATTTTTGTACCTTCAGTTATAAATATTTGCATGGGAGTTTTATATGATAAAGTTTTGGACAAACATACAACACTAATGAAAGAGAATATGTGAAAATTAATATAATCGTGATCTTAAAAAGTTTTATTCTAATAGAATCCTTCTGTTACTTGAGTGAACAGTACTAACCCTGTTGTAAATAAAATTCCCTGTTGGTTATGTTACATTAGTTGTTTTTATTATAAAATGGATAAATAGAATTAACTTTTGTAAGTGGAATATACGTAAAATTTTGTAGTCCTCCGTGTGAATGCCAACAGAGACCGCAACATTTTATAGAGAAAGAATAAAGAATTCTAACCTGCCATGGCCAGTTGTAATCATCCAAATTCCTTTCCGTACTTGTATCTTTGTGATTTTCCTCCCTATCCTCTATGCACAACTCCATCATTTAATCAGCAGTTTTCCAAATAAGACAATTTCATTGTGGCTATTACTATTGTACTACATTTCTAAAAATTATGTAAGCACACCTTTTCAAGGGATTGTTTTCTCATTCACCAGTTCAGTGACTGCATTTTGTTATATTATGGCATGATCTAAATTTTGTTACCTGAAGGAGTTCAACACACACACATGTTGTGTCTGTGTTAAACAATATAATGTTACTACTGGACTGTAATTTTGAAATGACATTAACATAGTGACTTCCAAATGTGCTCAGTTTGAAATTGTCTGTAACCTAACCTTTCTTGTTGTTGCATATTCTTCCTCTTCTTCCTTGCTCAGCAGCTCCTTCACACAACCAGCAGATTTTTCTGATGTACTAATTGTGATGCTATTGGTGTAATGTGCATTTTGTGTGGGACTTCATTTGTTTCCATGTGCAAATAAATGCGCATTAATATTTATTATTGGGTCTTGCTCACTTGCATATTGCTTGTCTCTTGTTCTCAGACTTTCTGAGGATTGTGTCATAGTGTGTTTGTTCTGTTATTATTTTATAAATGGCCATTCACTGTGGTGATGTAGTAGCTACTTGACTAACCTGTAACAGAACTGACAATTAAAATTATCAGTGAGTTCAAGAATTCCTACTATAATACAGTATGTGTTCCTTTAGTAAAACTATTATCAAAGTTTTATTCAGTTTGGACTTCCCCCTTACTTTTATTGTCAATTGGAATTTTAGTAAATGAAATGTAAATTTACCTCTTGATATTAGACTAAAATTAGCATAAAACACAGATGAAGAATTATGGAATGTCTGTTGTGTCTAATAAAGGGCACCCTCTTATGCCACCATCAGTAAAATTTTCTCCATAGTAGGTTTGGTACCTTAAATTTTAATCTTCTATTAAAAGGTGGTCCTGACCAAAATAACATATATATACATATATAGAATTTAAGTGTGGAAAAATATGTAAGCCATGTAAAAACGTGGTTCTGAAAAAAAAGTATGTGCTGTTTTTATTGTCAATTATATAAAGCATCTTTCCATGGGTGAATCAATCAACTGATTATGCACTGTGCTACTCTAATATGGTTACCATCCAGCCCTCATCAAAGCAAGGTTGGTATTAACTGTTAAATACAAGAGGTTTAAATCGCATAATGCAACTGATGATTGAGGGGGAAATTTTAAATAAGGTTAAAAAATTGAAAATGAGAAGACATCTTTTTCTTGCCCACATGTCAATAAACTGTACGTATCATATTTATAACAAAAGAACCTTTAGTTATATTCTCAACAGCTATAAAAAATTAAAGTAACCCAATACTCTATAATAGTTCATTACTAGTTTTTTAATCAACACGCATATAAATATAAACTTTGAGATGAAATAATTGCAAGTTGATTCCCATTTTACTTACAGCATGATTTGCTTTAGTGTTCCACAAAGTGTTTAATATCTAACAATTAAGTATATAATATGAAATATTAACATAGCTTAGTATATTATATATATAATAGTATACATTTTGTTGAAAAGATTTCAGAAGTGTTTTAGTTAAATGTAACATAATAAAGGATTCAACAGCAAAGGAAATAAACTTCTGATCATCACTTTCACATTGTGTTAAATCTGTAACTGCTCTTAACCTTCACTAAATGTTGCTAGCAGTGTATGATACGTAGAAATGTTTCTAATAGCTTTGTATGTGTAAATTAAAGCTTGGAATTTGGGTGGATCGATATGACCATGGACCAATACCAGAAGGACAGAATATGTGTTTTTTGTTTCAAAGAGTTAATTTTCTTAATTCTCTTCAATTTGGAAACGTACTTGTTTTGTTGGCAACTACTTAATGTTAACATGTGAGTTAATGTCTTTATTATAACATACAAGGACAACTTTAAACATGTACATGAACATATTGAGATTCTGAAGTAATGATTTTGTGAAAGATCTGTTGTATTCTACATAAATAGTTTATTTTGTGGCAAAACACATATAGTGTTATAAGTTATAAGTTATGTTTTTCCGAAATTTTTCACAGATATTGCAGTTCCTGATTGCTTTTTTTCTATTGAGGATGAGAACTTGTAGACATTCTCTCAAGATTTCATTCCTCATAAGTGATTTTTTTGTAATTCATATTGGCACATTCTGCAATTTCACCAGTAGTTTAACTACATATTGTCATTTGGCATAAGAAATCAAATGATAATGAGGGTTTAATGTCAATATCCTATTAATCTGTCTAATCATTGAAAGATGCATTAATTTTCTGCTTCATAACTCATTCTACATACTACTTGAAGGGTACATGTTACATTACTAACGCTTCTTCCTTCAATATTTTAAGTTTAATATCCACCATACACTTATGGCTGAAAGAACCATAGCAAAAGGCTTAACCCACAAGTAAATTATACATACTTAGCAGTGAATTTCTCTAAACAAAATTTATTACAAAACTGTACAAAAGCTTTTTTTCTGATATTTACAAACTGCTGAGAAAGCCCCTTATGTGTAACTAATCCAAACAAATTGAAATGTTTAACATGCCAGACACAGTGATTATCAAAAGAAGTGTAATTCAACATAATATCTTACCTGTCATTGCTAAGTATATACTGCACTGTATGTTTTCAAGTTAAGGGACTTCAGAAAGTACAAACTGTTCCAAATGTGTGAATAGACACACTGTGAACTGTATGTAGACTATTCCTTGTATTTTAGATTCTATACACATTGTTATAGTTTTCCGTTAATGTGTCTTTATCCAATATTATGACCACACGTGAAATATACTATACAGTGTTTGGTATACTGTAAATTAGATTAAACTATCTATATATTGATTTGTTCCACATAAATTAGTGAACAGAGGAAATGATAAAAATGTTCCACCATGTTTTATATAGAACCTTGCAATGTAAATTTCACCTGAGACTCAAGCCCATGTGTCATGAGTTCTGAGAATTGTAGGTTATGCCTAAATGTGGTTCTTAGACTGTAGTAGCATCATACAAGGTGCACTTCTAGATTTATTTACATGGAGCCCTAGGTTTAGCTGTTTTATGTGTATTCTCTCTTGATGTATTAGTATTCAATGTTATTTCACACTATGGATTTATGTTTTTGCTGTAAAAGTCCATCTGTAGAACTGACCTTACACTTCTACAGAATGGCCATGTCATCGAGTTATTATTAAGTAATATTATCACTTTCTGCTTATTTGATAATGTATTTCAGTAAAGTCACATAAACAATACATACACATAAGTGTGCTTTCTAAACTGAGTGACTGTTAAATACCCATCATTCAAGAAGTTATAGTATTTCTGTCGAAATCACAAATTCATTTTATACAATAATAACTAATTCGTATCTTCCCAAGTACACAACGAATTTTCTGTGAAACATGCATGTTAAAAGTGACAGCTGTTTGTGCCTGCTTTACCATTTATGTTAAAGTAGTTGAACTAGAATAATTAACATAATACTTTATAGTAAACTGAATGTTTAAAATGCTGCAATTACATATTTATGCCTCTAGTATCACCACTGAACAAGTGGATTTATTTATGAGTAAAGAATACCCACTGCAATGATCTTGTGACAGTTTCTGTATACTGACCCCTTTTACCTCCTATATGTACATTTTAATGAAAATTGCTGGATTTATTACATGTCCAATAAAATATGAAAAAGTGATGATATTACTTTGATAGGTAGCATATATACTCCCGGGCTCATGGTGTTTTGTATCAATAAATTCCAGTGGGGAAGACCTGAACTGTATTGTCTTATGTCTGTTGTGTAACCTGTGATGAAGTTTGAATTCACAATTAAACAAACTCCACCACTGGTATAAATCTACTGAAAACAACATTGGCTAAAATACATGTAAAGCTTTTCTTATGATACTTTTCCAGTAACATATTCAAACAGCTTTTTAGTTTATAATTCCTTCGTGATACAGTTACCTACAATACACTTAGTGCTTCCCCTGAACTCAGCCTTATCCATTTAATTCTCATGCAGTACGAACAGTATCGTACATGTGTTCCAAAAAGTGTAGACTGAACCACTCCACTGAGGAAGGTAACATTGTGATAGACTCCCCTGTTATGTAACCAGCCCTTTCCAATCCTGTTTTTAAAAATCTTTCCATACACTGACATCCCATGAAAAAATTGTATATACCTGTTAATTTATATTTCAAAATCAACTGTGTTGTTTGATATTGAAAGAAGATGGAAGTAGAATTTTTAAAATAAAAGTTAAACAGTGATGGACTAGGATTATAACTTCAGTAAGAATGAATCAATACACTTGTGTTGTTATTTAAGGTAGCCATTTCCTCTTTCAGTATGTGTTTATGTATATATATAATTAAGTTGTTACTAAATTGTATTAGCAAACCAAGCAGCATAATACAGAATTGACATGTTTTCTTAGCGAAATATGACAACACTATATGCATCACATCTATTGATTACAGTCAAGTATATAATTAATCCTTGCACTTTAATACAGGAGAAATTACAGTGATGTTTACATACAAGACACATTTATAGACAGTAATAAATAGTCTCATTAATTTAGTTCATTCCAAACTTTATTCTGTGTTAAATAACCTTGTTGCAAATCCTTTTTGCATCTCAGTTATTCAAAAAGCTATGGTGACAAGATCTGAATTTAAAGCACTGGAAGGCAGAATATACTGAACGTTTCAAAATTATTTACATCCATGATGAGATTTATGTAGAGTAAATAAACTGTTGATGAACAGATAGTGAGATCATTATGAGAAATTAAAGATTGATATGTATCAATGTAAGCTTACTGAATTACACTCAGACGTTTCAACAACATAGTGTTTGGTGAAGAAGGCAGGAGTTTGTAGCTCAGCACTCCAAATTACTCACATACATTTATTAGTTTATTTCTGTGAAGAAGGATCATAAAATTTTCCTGGCATGTTTCATGTCTAAATTCAGATGTAAGGAATATTTCAAATGCAGTGTTTGTTGGAGACTGTTCACTGAATTCATCCAATGATGAGTTTGTCTGAGAGATACCATAAATTCTCAATAATTTACAGTCATATTTGTGTCACAAAATTTTTCACTTTCTCATCTAATAATATGTAAAAGAAGAATCTTTCTTTCATGGGACACCCACATATATTGTTTTGTAGTGCACAGTTCTACTAACATGAAATACACAATGAAGCATGTTACATATTAACAGTCGGTGGCTGGACTTTCTGCCAACTGCTCATAATTTCCCAGTCCACATAAGTCTAAATGTTAGTACAGCGTTTAAATTAAATGTGGATTATTTGTTACAGCATTACTTATGCTTTAATTTTCAGAAAAATTTGACTAAAATAAATCTCTTTTTAAATTGTAAAATCCATCTGAAATTCAAGTGTATGGAATTACAAGAAAGCATATCTGTACCTGTGGGAGTTAAAGGTAACAAGTATATAGAAAAGTACTTATTATTTCCTTTTGCAAACCTGTTTTAGCAATAAAATCTATCTAACCCGCCAATTAACTAACCAAATCATGTAGGTGATATTTTTCTTCAACTTCTGAGTTTTGTAAGAAAGGAATAGAGGGGTAGTCCCAGTGCTTCAAAGTTGGCAGCTTCCCACTCTCTACTTTCTGTTTTGTGCTGACTGCAGGTTATATATATCACACTAGTTCTGAAATTAGAGTACTATTCAAAATAATTAATTATGTGGAAAAGTTATACAGTTCTATAAATGTTGTGCTTTTGTTAGTTCAAAGACACTTCAGCATAAATAAAATGTACATGGATATAATTCTTCAAGTAATTTTTAAATTGCAACATGTAAGTTAGCTAACACAGAGCTGAAATTACAAGACAAACAGATTACTATAAACACTGCTTTTTTATTGTATAGAAATGAAAATTTAATATGCTGCATGTTGTCATTTCATTCATAAATATGAGCAAAGAGGGCTTTCAAAAGAAGCTTGTTTCTTTTCCAGGAAACTGTCTACTACATTCGTTTATTAGTTGAATGGCATTTGATTTTTATGTCTTAGAATGCTAAGTACCATAATGAGATACACATTCCAAAATAACTAAATCTTGAATCTGTAAAATTCTGTCACACAACGGTAAAATTATTAATAAATTTCCACAACTACAGCTACAATTACAAAATGAGAAAATATGTAACTGCTTGGTGTATAATTTTGAATTCTGTGTGAAAAAATCACATCATTTGAAATATTACAAAACTATGGTTAGGCCTATGGCTTCTTTGAATTAGTTTTTGAATATTTTATATTTTCAGTACGTACCTGGTAATACACAGGATTGTTTGAAACTTAAATTTATAATTGCTTTAAAAGGTATTATATTAAACGCGTTTACATTGAGAATCTCCAATTGTTGTAATAATAAATAAAAACTAAATCTAGTTTCCTACTGCCTCCAACACTTTTTTCAGAGCTTTGTGAATTATCCAATTTCTGCAACCCTTCAATCACTGAGTTCAGACAAATACTACAAAAGGGATTGATTAGGATGAATGGGTAGATGAATGGTTTCAACACGAAATCTAAAATAGATATAGGTGCGCAACAGAATCGTTAATACAAGAGAATTGTGTTAATTCTAAAAATAAAAGAATTGTATCATAGGGAGCCTGTTTGTTTTAAACAGTTGTTGTTGATATATTGTTGTTAGTTATTACTATAAGCGACCTTGCTGTGAACAACAAACAGTTACTAAGGAATATGAACACTTACTGTTGGTAATACAATTGTAGGCTTAAGCAGCTTTATAAATTTATTTCACCTTAGCACAGTGTTTATATGCCATCTCATTTTTGCTATTGGTGTTCCATGTACAGATATCACAGTATGCTGTTTAAAACATCTATAAGAATACTTATCAAATTGGCACTTATGGAATTAAATGCTGCCACTTTGTAACTGTATTACTGACACTTCTGTATTTCATGAAGTTTATGTATGTTTGCTCAGATGGCAACTAAAAACAAAAGTTTCTGCATTTATCACAGAATTCAATTACAAAGATATGTAACAGAGCCCATAATTGTATTGCTAATGGCACGCTGTCCCTTGACTATGCATATCTGTTATTTTCATCCCCAGAGAGTAAATACAAAAGCAGTTTATTAAACCTAGATTTAGATCAGATGCCAAAATTCCCATATGCCTATGCAATATACATGGAATTCTATATTCACAAATTTACCATAGTGAAATGTACTTAACACACAAACATGCTGCCATAACAAGTGAAATAATTCCTTTACTATATTGTCCCTTGGAACTGTCTTACCATGTTGCTGGATCATACACTTCCATGGGTCAAAATGTATTTACGGCAGAAAAATGTAAAAAGTCATAAAAATTGTTGCAATAGATACAGCTGAATGAAAGATATGTTGTGAATACCCACAGGAATATACAGTCGCTCTGTTGAAAGATGAATTAACATTGAAAACATTTAAATGAATAAAATAATAAAATAAATGCCTGTTTCATTTCCAATATTCATCTCACTTTCTCTTCCAGCTATCATTGTTTCTACATGTCCTTCACTTCTGTCACTTTTTCCAAAGTTCATTATTATTTTGCTCTGTATGTCACAACATTCAACCATCTTCACAGTCTGAGTGATGTGTGAATCCTTCACATTTTCAGATAAATTTCTGATTAAACTTCACATGGATATTATATACTTGTAAAAGAAATCTATTTTTAGGAGTGGTCAGAAGTAGTGTTCACCATCATTATCATAGATACTGTTGTTATTATTATCATCTTGTCATCACTTGTTTAGAAAAATGTTGTTTATAACATGTTTGAAGGCTATTTTACCGGACCAAAAAACACTGTTTTGTCATATCCATGACAGTGGCATGCCGAGGGGTGGGGTTTGGGGGGGTTCAAACACCCCCCCTCCCCGAAATTCCGAAGATATCAGTGGAGTCCTTGATCGCATGAGCAGGAAGAACCGGCATCTCATTTTCCTTTTGTAGTTCACTGTGTTCTCATATGGTTGTAATTTATTAAATAAAGGTTTCTTTTAATACAAACTGTCTAGCAGTGGAATATCTGGTTTCGGAGTTCAAACCCACCCTGACATCCCGAAAGTTTGACAAAGTTGAACCAGATTGCAAATTCCAACATCCTAATTAGTTTAAAAATTGCTGAATTTAGGATGCCAACACCCCAAGATGTTCAGAAAAAAGGCAGTGAAATTCTAAAACTACCTAGATTCACAATTGTTTTGCATTAACAATGACAAATAAATTGGTTGCCATCATAAATAGTCTAAAGTACGAAAAATTAAGAAAATTTTACTATATGAAATGAAATTTCTTATACCAAATTACAGCTGCCCAGAACCCCTGAGTAGGTGGCTACCACCCCCAGATCCCCATTCTCTTTGTTCTCTGTCCTCAACTGAATTTGTTGAACCCCCCCCCCGAACAAAATTCGTGGGTACGCCACTGATCCAAGAAATACTTCAGCTGACACATGAAGTGTTACATGAATATGGGCCAGTTGAAGCAACATATGGTTGCCCTAAATAACATTCCTTCCAAATGTTTGGGGTTGTGGAAATTTGTACAGATTTTAAAATGTAAGTTTGATATTTAAAAAAAAATCTTAATAAATACCTGTTTACTGGGTGCAGAGCCTGACAAGTAGTCACTTGCTTTTTTATTTTGAATTTTGAAATCTCCTTCAGATATACTTGTTAAAAAATGTATGGGATTGCATCAAATTTTTTTCCATTGTGCACACTCCAAATTATTGTGGTTTATTACTCGGACTGGCAAAAAAACCCATCGAAATATCAAGAGGAAACTGTTGCAATTTTTTTTAAATTAATCCAATCTCAGCAATTTGAAAAGTTCTGGGAAGATACCTACATTTCTACTATAATACCGAACTGGACAGAATAAGAATATGATGGTGCTGCTATCAACGGCCAAGATAAAATGCAGATGTCATTAAAAATACTTAACCTTTCTTTTAAACTTGCATCAGATAATCATAACAACAGCTGTCTAGTCCATAAGTAAACACACGTGTAGTATAAATTTCTGTCACTCATCTCAAGCTATTCTGATTTGCACCCACCCCTTTACCTTTGTGCCAAATGGCATCAAGAAACCATGGAAGGAGCCAGAAGTGCAAGTTACAAACAGGCACATACACATGAGAGTAAAGAAGAGTTCAGTAAATAATAATTGAAAACTTAAGAGTAGTAATATTATACAAATGTGAGCGACATACAACACATGTTGTCCCACTTGATACCTTGCTGCCGCTTTGTGTGAAGCAAACAAAACCCTCATGGTGTTGTGGATAAGCTAAAAGACATGCATATTATGCAAGTTGCAAAACTACTCAATTTCAATTTGAATGTAATGTTCACAACATTAGTTGCCAGGCCATTTCTTAAGATAGTAAAACAGCTTCCCTCAGGCATTTTTAGGAGACCCATGCACCTTTGCACAACACTGTTCTCAAACGATAAACATGCTAGCCATTACTTTCACACTAACCTACTGGTGTGATAGTATACATGACTTCCTCTTTGCAGCCTCTGGCCTAGCGCTTCATTCAAAGACTTTTTTTCTCCCACTTACACCTCCAAAAAAGGGAAATTCTTGAGGCAAACCTCACAAATCCACCCTCTGTTTTTGGATGTGAAAATAAAAACCAGTCAACCTAATCCAGTCAAAGTAAACACTGTCCTTAATTATATTTGCAACATTTGGCCAGAGTGGTTCTAAATTTATCATGCTTGCTATCATACTCTCCAAAACAGTCACAGCAATGTCATAATATCTGGAGACGCTTGTAAGTACAGTTAACGTACATTAGAACCTCTTCATAGAGGTATGACCAAGCAGGAGAAAATAGTTGGCAGTGGGAATTGGGGTCATATGTACATAGGCTGATCATTTAATTCCGGGATTGATTTTTTTTCGGGGAAGCTATAATACGCAGCGAAGTGGCAACTCTGTGCAAGTGTACTTGCTTATCCGGAAGCCGGTATCTCCTCGCATTCGCTCTGTGGAAGCCTCTAAGTGAACGTCTATCTGCAGTGTGCGTCGCATCTCATGATGGACGAGAAAGTTCAGCAGCGTGTGTGCATCAATTTCTGTTTCCTTCTGGGCAAAACTGGTGCTGAAATGTATGAAATGCTGCAAGCAGCTTTCAGAGAGTCCTGCCTAAGTCGATTGAAGACATTTGAGTGGTATTCCCGTTTCAAAAATGGACGCCGATCCTTTGAAGACGACCCTCGCCCAGGCAGGCCGTCCACCTCCCACACCGAGGAGACC
>JGI20166J26741_11480030_pt1 | contig 13032 bp, 23 predicted proteins | sample TergutCu122P5_FD_26741 | JGI IMG/M metagenome (IMG submission 26741)
GTCATCCTGTGATATGAAGGGCTGTAAAGTCTCTGTCAAAGGCGGCCGCTTTATCCTGTAAAATACCGCTTGTTTTGATACACCTATTTCATCAGCTATCTGTTTTATCGTTTTCATCGTTTTGTCACCAAAAGGATTATGTGGCCTAGACTGATTCTTTGTCTACCCACAAATTATTTATCAGCGTGCTCGTTCTGAGTAGCCGTTTCCAAGGATATAGCCCTTAACGACGCCGAGGCTCTTTCGCGCTCCAGTGAGTCCAGCAGTTCCCTGACCTTGTCTTCATACTCACGGACAGCGGCTGCATTTTTGGATTGCTGCGCATCTATTACTGCCGTGTATTTGGCCTGCTGTTCCTCGGCTCTGGCCTGATACTCTTTCCTCAATTTCAGTAAAGCGGTTTCCCCTTGCAATGACAGGCTGACCCTTAGGTTAGCCTGTTCAGTCTTAAAGGCGTCGGCCTGCAGCTGTATCTCCCGTTTCAGTTCATCTATTTCACGCTGTAAACCTTCGTTTACATGTTTACTATTGTTTACAACATCGGATAAGGCTTTATTTTCATCCGCCGCGGCTTTGTAGGTAGATGCTATGCCGCTTAAAGTATCGTTTTTATCTTTGTATTCGGAGATTAAGGCGTCTTTGTCGGCTATGGCGCCATCCATTTGCTTAATCTGCTGGTTAAGGCCGGCGATCTTCCCTTCGGCTGTTTCCTTGTCCACTGAGAGCACGGCCGCGCGCCCCGCGGCTTCGGTTAATTCCTGTTCTAGAAATGAAACGCGCTGCTGTACTAGCGACCGTGTTTCCTCAAATGATGAGCGCTGGCTTTCGAGTTCCTGCTTATGCTTTTCTTCTTTAGTCGCGATTATTGCGCCGGCCCCGTTCAACACATCAAATAGACGGCCTGTCAGTGTTTCAACGGCTTCTATGGCGGGCTTGAGCACGGAAGTGTTCTCTTTCATCACAGCGGCCTGATACTGGATTAATAAACGGGCCAAAAAATCTCCCTTATTCTCAAACTCTGAACGTTCCGCCAGTTCATTGAATAGTGCCTTGGTTTCATCGGTCGTTCGTATGGCGAGAGGGGTGTCCGGCATATGTATATCTCCTTAGCAAAATGTAAACATTTAAATGGCTTAAATACGTGTGTTTACATGTAAACATATGTAAACACGAATGTTAGTTCAATACCGCGATAGGCTCGCGGCGGGCCTGGCATGTTGTCAGCCTGCCCAGCATTGGCGTCGATTATATCGGCCTCACGCCTGTTTCGGGCTGCTTGTTTGCCGGGTGAATACGCCCGAGCTCGTTAGATGCTTGTCCCTGCATCGGGGGCTGTGCCCTTGTCGTTAATAACTATCCTCCGGATATCGGTTAATCCAATCGACATCTTTTTCAGGATCGTCATATTCGATTTCCGACAAATCCTCTTTTAAGAGTTCGCAATAATCATCCTCACTGTCGTCCCCGCTAACCACCCAATCAATACGGTGTAATTTTGCCTCAAGCTCTTTTGTCAGGTTGTACACGCTTACCATTTCCTGAAGAAAGCTTTGTTCGTATACATGGTATTCCTGCCCCTTACGGCAGCGGGCAATTTCCAACCTGAGTTTCTCTGCAATGTCTGTAAGTCTATAGTCCTGGTAATCGAAAAAACCGCCGCTCATATACTCGTATCGCGCCTTTCGTCTATCATTTGTGCCTCCGTTCGAGCTGTTTTTGCACCTTGCCAAATTGAATCTTACTAATAATGGCCTCGTGGTTGCCCGGAGTAGGGATCTGCTGGTGAGTGAGTACACCTATATAGAAATTATTACGGAGCATACCATGTATAGTCGCTTTCGTCCATGCCTTGCCCTGGCGGGTCAATATCCCCTCGCCGTTTAGCGCGTCTACTATATACTGAATGCTCTTTCCTGTCTGCGCAAGGCTAAACATACGTTTGACTGTCGCGGCTTCCCCGTCGACGACAGCAATGCTTTTTTTATCATCGGAATATCTATAACCGTACGGTGTTACGCCGACAGGTTTATCCCCTCGCCGCGCCTTGGTGGTACGCGCCTCTGAAAAGCTTTTATGCCGTTTAATTATCTTCCTTGACTTTGATACCCGGGGCGTGGGATTGTGCATCGGGCTTGCGGCCTCATCGGTAGAAGCTACATTCTCCAGCGGAGGGCCATTGAGATATTTCGTCATAGTCTTGATGAGCCCATTTAATGCATATACGAAATATTCGTTAGGGCTTTTAAATTCCTTGTTGTAGTCACGGCACATACGCTCAAATTCCGTGGCTGAATAGTCTTGATCCCACGGAGGAAAATTGTCATAGTCTATATATCGTTTATAACGCTCGTAATCCCTGGCCTTTATACATGCGTAAAGTTCTTTTCCCGATGTTATCATTTCATCTTTCTTCGATGCTATGTTAAATTCATCCATCATGCGTTGTGTTCACTTTCATTGACTGCCCTAGCGGTTTCTTGACTATTAATTGTTTCAGCCGTTTCCTGTTTCATAGTTTCGTAGAAGGAACTAATATCATCCTCGCTGATGCGCCATGTACTACCAATCTTCGCGCCTTTCATTTTACCGGATAGCAAATAACGCTCAATAGTCTTAGGGTTCAAGCCCAAGACTGCCGCGGACTCTTTTTTTGAGTAATACTTCAAACTGAACCCCCCTCTAAATTATGGCTTTATGTTTACCATTTGCGGTTATGCCCGAATATGTATATACTCCGCTGTACAAGTCTTTGCGGTTAAGTATCCGCATGACCTGAGTAGGCGCGAAACGTGCGCCCTGCTTTGTCGTATGACCTTCATCGTTCAGCCTGTCCGCGATCTGTTGTAGTTTAAAACCCGCAGCGCTGAGTTCAAATACGCGTTGCACAGTATTCCTTTTATCATCATCCAGAGTTAAGACTTTGGCGCCGCGCTCGTTGCTGTATCCGATGGCCGCGCCGCCGCCACAGTACCCGCCGCTTTTGGCTTTCTGCTGCCTGCCGCTTGACAGCCGTTCCGTTATCGTGTCCCGTTCAAGTTGCGCGAATACGGATAACATACCTATCATTGCGCGTCCTGTTGGGCTCGATGTATCAAGGCTCTCGCAGATTGAAACAAGTTCAACACTGTTCGCCATGAATACGTCCTCGATCAGATACATCGTATCTTTCTGCTTACGAGAGAGCCGATCCAGCTTATATATAACCACGGCGTTTATTTCATTATCGACTATATCCTGAAGCATTTCCTGAAGCGCCGGCCTGTACATTTTGCCGCCGCTTTGCCCGGCGTCCTCATAGATTTTATATAGGTTCCAGCCCTTAGCGATAATTTGGGCTGTGATACGTTCTCTCTGCAATTGGAGGCTGTATCCACTCTCTGCCTGCTCATCTGTGGATACGCGAATGTAAGCCGCGGCGCTTATCGTCTTAGGCATGTCTTTATTGCTGTAAACCGCATTGTTATTTTTACGAGCCATTATTATTCCTCCGAGTGCTTCCTGTGTGCCGTATATACTCATATAATACCATATATTACCGTATGCGTCAAGCGTTATTTTCCAATAATTACATTTTTACAGTAATACATATTAGTGTAAAAAATGATAAACGGGTGTTTTAATGAATCCAAAACGCCCTATAACGCATTTAAAGGCCCCTAGGACAGCGATTTCCTTTTTCAGGATATAAATGTATACCCGGCGTGTTTAAACGCCGCTACGCGCGTCCTACGCGCTACCTGCGCCCCAGAAATTTATCTTAAGCGCAAAAAATACCCGCAGGGGAAATTCCGCAGGCATTTTTTTCTCTCGCTTCCCTCTCGGTCAGATACCAAAGCGGCGCCGAAATTTTCTCCGTTTCAAACCGATAAAGTGTTCCCCACTCGTGGGGAATTTCAACGGACAGGCGCCGCGTCCATCGGCGCGCCGCTCACGCCTCCGCTGTCTTCTGCCTGGCCGCCCAGCTCACACTTATTATTTTTATGGTCTCGCTCAAACCTGGACTCCACTGGAGTCCAAGCGGGGCTATTGCCGTTTCATACGCTTTACATACGAACCAGGCGTGAGTAATACCCGTTGCGGGCCCGCCCGTAAGCGGTGGTACCCACGCGCGTATGCGCGTTATTCCTGCCCTTATGAGAAGAATTCCATAAGAGGGCAGTTATGTACAGCACCCTCAGCGGTTACAATTGTCCGTCATCCCAAATATTCCTTATTGCGCCATTTTCCCAATAATCCTCAGCATAAGCTTGGGCTTTTGGATCGGACGATCTCTGCAATCGGTAGTCCTTACCGTTGCATTCGACGATCTCACCACTGGCAAGCCGGCGCAGTTCAAGTTCCGTGAGCCCCTCATAGGGATCTTCAATTACCATTTCAACCTTTTCTGTAAGGCGTTTTTTAAAAGTAACCTCTTCACGTCTCAAAGCCAATTCTTCACGTTTTAGTTCCAGTGTTGGGTTCCGCCCCATCAACTCATCCAGGTATTTCAACGACGCCGTGTCACTTAAAGCGCGCATGAACAGGGTAGCGGCTAAAAGCTCATCGTTGTTATCGGGCTTGACCCCGCACAAAAGGCAAGCGGCTAACATATCGCGCGTCAATCCATCTATATCCGGCTTTGCCGCAAGTATCTGCGTTAATAGCTGGCGTACGTTCCTTTTCCGACGCCGAACCTCTCCGGACTTTTTGCCGCCCTTTCCCCCGCTCTCTCTTGCTTCGCCCTCGCTTCGTTCACTCAACGGTATCAAATTATCGTCGTTCACGTTAACATCACATCCTGTAATATATACGGCTATTGGGACAACATGTCCACAGAGGGGGCTTATTCCCCGATTTTAAATCGGGGATTTATGGCCATGGCAATCATATGCCCTGGTCCGCTCGCGCGGTATCGCGCTTCAATCTTGTGGGGCTATCCAAAAATGGATATACCGGGGGGGTGCCCATTTCAAATGGAGACTCATCCCCACGGGTATGGAGAAGGTCATTGGGGAATTTCCCCAATGCTTTCAAGGCTTGACTCATCCCCCCACGGATATGGAGAAGGTTCAAGCGGACATAATGTCCTTTTGACGCAAGAGCTCTCTCCCACGGATACGGGGAGAAGGTATGCTCATTTCAAGCAGCCCCCGACTGTCTACCGTTTGCTTTCTGCATTTTAAATGCTGAAAGTTGCTGCCCACTCATACTGCACAGTGGCGCTACTTATTTGACGGCTGTTTGACGGTTATTTTACTGGCTCCCCAAATTTAGGGAGTCCGTACACCTCAATCTTGGACGACAAGCGACAAATCAACCTCGCAGCCGGGCAACACCTAAACCGGCGCGGGCGCCGCGGCGGTATACACATCCTCATTCATAATCTGGCAGCCTAACCGACAACGCTATCATATCTTTTTTCCATCCGGTAACTGGAAAGCGTATTCAAAACCCAATTCCAATGCTTCCGCGATTTGCTCCATATCCTTAATGGTAAACCGTTCGTCTTTCATTTTCAAATTCAGCGCCTGTGGTTTAACCCCTAACCGCCGCGCCAATTCCGCTTCTGGTATCCCCTTGAAGGCAACCGCCATCTTTATTTTTTGTGTGGCCGTCATCTAACCATCTCCCCGAATATTATTATACACATTATTATTTATAATGTCAACTAAATTATTTATGTCATAATATGTCGTACTGTTTTATCAATAATATTATTGACAATATCAATTATTTCATGCATAATAGATTCATAAGGGTTAAGGAAACGACTTCCCGCGAACCTGCATGTGATTCAAAGCCAGGGGTGACCGCTGAGAACAAATATGCGTTAGCCGGATGCAGACTGGACTACTTAACCGGAAAATATGAGAGGGGCACAACCAATGAGTCCGATAACCAGAATAAGGAAAGAGGTCGCAACGCTGGCCAATAAAATTAATCAAACAGTAAAAAACTTATCCACCGCTTTTCGCCGCGCTTGGAAGATAATAAAAGGCCGCGTGCTCATCAGCAAGGTATCAGGCGTTACATATGGCTCCAGACAAAAAGCCCTGGGAAGGCTAGAGAAGTACGGTGCTGGCGTGATAAACGTAAGCCTGGAGAGGGACGGAAACAATACGTATGACGCGAACGCGATCCGCGTCATGGTAAACGTCGGCAACGGCGCCCAATACCAGCTCGGCTTCATTCCCAAAGACCTGGCCGCACTGCTCGCCCCGCTGCTGGACAAAGGCATCCAGCTGGCAGCCCGATTCAAATCAGTCACGGGCGGGTACGAGGGCCGTGAAACCCGCGGCGCCCTTATCGCCATTGAACTTTAAAAAAAGAGCCCATTCCAAAGCGGCAACTCTGGAATGGCTCCTCTTGGCAATGCTCTCGCCCTCTAATCCCACGCGGATATAGTATATCTGATTGGTTCAAGATAATCAAGATTTCCGCAGCGTTCGATTTGGCAATGCGCCGGGGTCTAGCTTATTACCGCGCTCATTATATGTTTGGGGTGCTGAATTTGCCGGGAGTGGTAAATTCAGCACCTTCGAAAACAGTCTTTACCCTACGCAAGCGGCCGCCCCATCACCGCGCCGCTTATGCAAAACGGTGCATACATACTTGGGGCTTCTACCGATCATTTTAGCTATCTCACGCATGGTATACTGGCCGCTGTCGTACATGCGGATTATGTCCTCCGGGGTATCCCCGCATGTTTCTGTTTCCGGACGCCCATCCCCCTCTACGGTACCCACTAAGGGGGTGTTATACGTTTCCAGTGTTTCTGTTTCCGTTTCCACGCGTGTTTCCTGTCTGTTTCCGACCGGGGGAGGGCTTTTCTTGTAGTATTGTGTGGGAGTGGGGGACTTTTCTGTTTCCCATGTTTCCATCCAACCAGCGGTAGGGTACCGATATATGTTTGATTTGACTGTGCTCCGCTCACAGGACGCCGCTGTGTCTCCCCCTCTTAAAGGCTTCCTTTTAGGCTGCCCCGCGAACCGTTTTGTAATCGTCTGTATGCTGTCGGAAGGTAAATAGTACCCCTGACAGCGGGTGAGCTGGCCGCCGCTATAATAATACAGGTCGCCCTTGCCTGATAACTGCGCGGCGTTCGGAGCGTCAATTATCTGCCTGGAAAACTTGCCGCTGGCAACCAGTAAACAAACGCGGTTAGTGATATTGGAAAGCACACCGGCCGGGATAACATCGCCGGTCGGTTTCTGCGCGCCTAGCACCAAACTCATGTTATACTTTCCGCTCTCTTTCGCCAGGCGTGTTATAAGCCTAGCGGCGATGCCGTAGACACCCTTTCCCGCCTTGGCTATTATCCCGTCGATTTCATCTATCACGATGACAAATTTATGGAATGGCGCGTGTATATCTGTCCGATGTATACGCGCTCTTCTGTCCATTTCCTCCACCGCTTCGGCTAACCCCTGCTCTATTTCATCTACGTCGTAAAGTATTTTCCCAGCCAAATGGGGAAGGCCCACAAATGGGACGAAACCGTCGCTGGTTCCGGCGATCAACATAATTTCCAGATCGTCCGGGCTGTATTTTAACGCCATAGCTGCAATTAAAGCTTGCAGGAAGGTCGTTTTTCCGGATCGCGTCGTCCCTACGACAAGCAAATGCGGCATGTTGGTGTCAAGCCTCGCATGAAGCGGCCGGCTGCTTTCGGTTATACCAATGGGGATAAGGCTTTTGTCCTGCATAAACGCCTTGTCCCGCTGCAGGGAATCAAATTCGGCTATCTGCCTTTCCTGCTTATTTACTGACACGACCACGCGCCTATTCTCCGAGGATACGCTTATATTCTGTGGGCTTGTATTCAGCTCCATGGCAATTTCAGGCCGCAGCCGCTCAATTTTGGATATGAGGCCGCCTGGCCCCAACTGGATTATATATTGCAAGGTATTGTTTGCCTCGCGGGTATCAACGACCGTGGCGTTTACCTTGTTCGCGTCAAACAAGTCCTGAAGCGGCTGGCACGACGCCGGGCAGCCGCTCTCTTCGGCGCCATCATCATCCTTCTCTTCGACATCCACGAACAGCTTAAAATTCTCCAGTTCAGGCTTTATTGTGTTTTCAAAGAATCCCTGGAACCCCTGCGCGCGGCCGGCCAATGACCGCCCCATTGCCCGGCGTTTCCGATACAGAAATGGCGCCGCGCAAATGGTCAGTGTTCCGAAATAGAGGCCAGCGACATCGACATAATGCACCGCCTTCAAGGCAACCCAAGCCGGAACGTATCCGTACCCGCCATGCTGCAGAACGCACAAGGAAGCGCCCGCAAAGAGGAAAGCCACGGCGGCGTACACCCAGGTAAGCGTTTTCCGTTCCCGGTTTACGATGATCCAAATCAGCCAGGCCAATAGACCGGCCAGCGGATAACGGCCGCGCCCGAACGCCGCTATGAGTTCAGCGTTTTCAGCCGCGCCGATACTGCCAAACGTCCATACGCAACTTATAGCGGTAAAACCAAGGGCCGCTATTATAGCGGCCTTTAGGATAAAACCATTATGTTTCCCGTTCACGGCTTTACCGCCCCATTCCCGGAGTTGACGCTAATCGTGTTTGTTATATCCCCTCCGCCTATCGTGACATTAAACGGCGTAAAATGGAACGTGTCCGGGTTATGGGTAAACAGGTAAACAACCAGAAATATTACCGCCATCGATATGAGCGGGTGTTCCTCAATGTAATTAAAGATATCGTCAATCATTTTGAATAACCGTCTCCCCATCCGAATTTAGGGGCTTTATAAGCCAAATCGGTATCTCCCCATTTATACCCCCATGTCCCTAAATCCACCCCTACGCTGAACCCGTCATTTTTAGGCGTCACGGACGCCGGCGTGTGCTTGCTGAATAAAACCATAGCGCCTATAACAAGGCCCGCTATAAGGATAGCCCCTAAATTGCCTCTGTCCGTCCCGTCATTGCCCTCGTGTCCGCCCGTTGATTGGCGATACGAATTTCGATATCTCCTTGCCATTTCTATCCCCCTCTGTAATGCTCAAAATCGACGCTGTAGCGCATACTTTTAGGCTGGGATACATTTATGTATCCCCCCCTCTAAAAAACGCTGAAATGGACGTTCTAGGGGCCATAGCGGGGCTGTTTGAATCGCCCCCTATCCACTTTCTGGAACTGCCCGTTCAGTGTCCAATTTCCTTTGTTGTATCTGTATCGGCTATTTGTTCTGTAATATCCCTTAAATCCTTAATTAACATGCCGTATATGTAACAGGCGGTCGCGATCATACCCTGCAATTCACTGACAGGCTGTTTCTCATCCCAGTAATAGTTAGCCAGATCAATCATTTTTGTAAGATTGGCAAGCCTATTTTCCGCGAATATTACGTCACTTAAATCTATAAACATTCGAGCCTCCTAAAGCTATGTCGAAAATATTCAGCCGGTTACTGTGTCGGCGCCGCCGATGAGCGGCCTCTGTCATGGTTTTGGCTATGGTTAAGCATTTGATAACGGCGGACTTCCACAGTGGCCATTGTGGGCGCCGGCAGCGGCTTATGGCAGCGGCTTATGTCCGCCCCCGTGGAATATCCGCCCGCCGCCGTGTATTTGTTTACAACACAAGCGTTTGTCTACAGCGCAATCGGATCCCCTATACCTGCGCGTCATCTTCAACGACCGCGGCCGCGGCCGGGGTCGTCAGTGGATCCTTTTTCGCGAACGGGCAATCGTGGTGGAGAAGGATCGCAGCTTCCCTGACCAGCGCTACAAGGGCGATGTCGTTCTTGCGGAGCTGGTTGGGCCTGTCGTTTTCAATCTTCCCGTTGCGTCGCTGCAACCTTTTGATTTCGTCTTCGATTAGGCATTTAAGGCACATTTTTGTCACCCCCTGGGGTAGGATTTTCACTGGCAGGCTGATCCCTCTGCTGGATCCCCGTCAGGAACGGGGCGCTCTGTTGGGTCCTCATCAGCAGCAGAACCATCATCAGCCGGCCGGGATATCTCCGCTCCCTGTTCGGTGTCGCCGGTCTTGAATGTCCCCGCCTCCAGAGCGTCGATAACCTGGATCAGCTCATCCAACAGCAGCCTAAGAATCTGGCAGGCCGTCGACACCACGCCCGGGAACTCGCTGACCGGCCTGTCATTGCCCCAGTAACACGCGGCCACGTCCAGCAGTTCGGTAAAATCCGAGATCCTGCACACGGCGAGCGTGAGGTCGTTGGAGTCAATCATACTTTCATCTCCCTGTTTGCAAATTACACTGGCAAGCGGGGCTGCACTGCGGTATAATGGAATTGCCGCAGCGCGGTCTTTCCGCCTGTTGGGTGCATTGGGACGGAATAACCGGGCGGCAACCCGTATGGTTATTCCGTTTTTAAATACCCTCAAATCAATTTACAAATTCCTCCTGCCCTTCCCCACCCTTCATTGATTGTTTTAATTGTTCCAGTTCCAGCCGTTCTAGCTCCTTAAAATCTATGTCACGCTGTTGGAAGTTTACGAAGCGGTTCTTGGTCTGCGCCTTTACCCCTATTGGCGGGGTGATCTCGTTTTCAGCAGCCGCAATCAACCATCCCACAATGCCCCTCACGCCGCCTTGCCGCTGCGCCGTCTGATAATTTACCTTTGCGCGTTCGGAATCGCCTTTATACGCATTTAAAACAGCTACTTTCTGCGTGTCTGTCAGCGGTTCCTGGATAAAGTCGAGGCTGGTTATGTCCCATTCAGGGTTATGTGCCGGTTCGCTAACGACAACGACGTCTTTTTTCTTAGAGGGGCGATCCAGTTTAACTAGGTCGATTTTCTCAGCGGGTCGTTGTTGTTTATTAATACTTGTAATATTCAATCTTGTATTATTATCATAGGATTTTTTTCCTATAGGGGTATCCGATTTTTTTCCTATACCCCTATCTGATTTTTTTCCTATAGGGGGTGGGATCAGGGTTAAGTAAATCCGGCGCTCCTGTATTTGACTTGTCCCCTCTACGTAAATCATTTCAATGCGAATAAACCCGCATTTGACCAAATTGCTAATCTGCTTTGAAACCGAGTCCTTTTTTAAACCGTACAGATTCGCGAAATAATTGTTCGTGGCCCAACAATAACCCTCTTTGTTGGTCAAGGCTGTTATCTCTGAGTAAAGTAGCTTCTCTTGTGGAGATAAATCCTTGCAGTAACGAACGGTTGCCGGAACGACAGAATAAAAACTCGGCGTTTCGCTCTGCGGTGATTCAGACGTATTCTTCACCTCCACGTATTCCAATATAGTAAACGTTGTGCTATAATCTAGCCGTTACGGATATACCCAAACTGTAAACGCCCAAAACGGATACACCCGATTCGGATGTAAACATATTAATACGTTTTTATAATAGTGTCAATATTTTCTACTTAAATTTTTTGGGGTTGATGTTATGCTATCTGAACAATTAAAAGACTGTCGGAAAATAAAGAATGTAACTCAAAGAGAGGTCGCCGATTTTTTGGGGGTAACTCTTGGCGCTTACCAAAGATATGAAATGGGAACACGAGAGCCTAATATCAGTACGCTCAATAAACTGGCTGATTATTTCAACGTAAGCCTCGATTATCTGCTCGGCCGGTCTGACACCCGTGAGCAGCCTTATACCCCCAGTGAAGTAAGTGATCCCCACAAGTAAAAACCGACGCCCAATGAGGCGTCTTTTTGTTTGCCAGCGGTGTCTACTCCCATTGCGCGCCTCCGCCGGTAAGAGTCCGGTTGATTATGTCCGCGAATGCTTGCGCTGCTTCCAGCGTGGGGAAATAGTTCCCCGCGTCCAGCCGCGCGGCTCCCGCCGATGAGTGCAGCGGTCGCTCCTGATCCATCAGAACTATGGCCGGGCCCGCAGTCAGCTCTACGAAGAAATACTGTTTGCCCGGATCTACCCTGTGTGGCATGATAAAAACCCCCTTAATAATTTGGTATGGCAAGTGGGCGCGCCCTGCGGTATAATATAAGCGGCCGCGAGGGTTTTCCCCTTGCTGGTATTTGCGACGGAATAGCCGGGCTGCTACCCATATGGTTATTCCGTTTTTTACGTTGTGACGGCCCTTTGAAGTTTGCGCTCCGCAAGAAAATTCTGAAATTCCTTTGCGCCTTCACGGTAGAATGCCTTTTTTTCTTCTAATGTCATATTTTTTGTGAGTTCATAATGATATTCCCTGATTTTATGAATATCCTCGACAGTGAAATCCGGACTGATGTTCGGCCTATCCATGCTATTTGTCTCCTTTCAGAAGCACAGTGGGCGTATAAATGTCAATTGGTTTGTAATGGTTCGACGCCGTTATTCCGCGTATCCCATTAATTGTTTTGATGTTTACAAGGTGTTTGAAATTCCAAGAAACAATAATATCGCAGTTGTTTATAATGGCGGTCGCGATATGGGTACAATCGTCAATGCTTTTGGGCCTGAGAATACCGCGTCTGACAATCTCTTGCGCCAGCTCGTTTATTTCGCTATCAATAGCCAAAACCTCAAAACCCGCTTCGTTTAGGTAGTCGGCCATTATCGTGCGTTTGGGTTCAGAGCATTCCATAAGCTCCCTGGCTGTTACCTCTGATATGACGGCTTGATATTCACCTGCCTTTATATCCTCCCATAACGCCAATGTGTCATTCATTTTATCCGGCGCGTCCAATTGGTAAAGATAGCTTATTACCGATGTATCAAGATATATTTTAAGTTTTTTCACCTACACCACCTCCGCTATAATGTCATCTGCACCGCGCCGTCCAGTTCGGCGCATCGCTGGCTCGGCACAATGTACCGCTTTGGCCGCGGTTGCTTCGCCGGCAGCGGCATTTTCGACGCCCAGGTTTTACCGTCCAACTGTAAGACGTATCCGGCTGCCTGCATCCCCCGTAACGCGTCCGGAGGATCCACACAAGCTATGTCGGCGGTCCGCATGAGCACAACGCCATTCCACAGTACTTCAAATAACATTTCAATCATCCCTCCTTTATTGATTGCTTTAATTGTTCCAATTCCTGCCGTTCCAACGCGGCATAATCATAATTGTGCTTCAAGCTGGTATTGTTGAAGCGGCTCACTATCTGCCGT
>JGI20166J26741_11480141_pt1 | contig 13025 bp, 14 predicted proteins | sample TergutCu122P5_FD_26741 | JGI IMG/M metagenome (IMG submission 26741)
AAAAAAGAAAAAGACTTAACATGGAGGATTGAGAAATTTTGAAAAAGAAAATGTTTGCTGTTGGGCGCTGTATCGCGGCTTTCACGGGTAACGCGGCAGCCTGGATCACGGCGACGCTTTTAACCCTTTGGGCGCTCGAGGGTTCTTTACCTGTAATGGCGGCGGGTAATATCGGAAGCTCCAAGCTCGCCACCGGTACGGAAAGTCTGATTAAGGACGTGACTACCTGGCTGTTGGTTGTCGCGCCCCTTGTTACCGTCGTGGCGGTGATTTACTATCTTATCCGCAAAACAGTATCAGATGAAATGGATCACAAGAAATGGAACTCCCGCATATCTACGGCGATTATCTGCTGTATCGGCGTGGTGGCCGCCTCGCTGATTATTAACCTGATTGTAGGCTACTATCAATAAAATCCATAGCGCGGCGGCGGGTGTTTTAATTGTAACCCGCCGCCTTTTCCGTGAAACGGGGTGATTATTTTTGGAATGGATTTTGATTGGGCTGATTGTCGCTATCATCATGGGCAGCCAGTTTATCGTGGACGCCATGCTTAACAGCCTGATACCGATGGCTTTTTACGCGGAAAGCTATATGACTACGGCTATTGGCGGAAAAACGATAGACTTTTCGGGGCTTTACAACTTATTCTTCGGTTTCGGCGTGTCGCTGATCGTGTTGAAATTCTTAAAAAAGGGGTTCGATGTTTATGTCGGCTGGAGCGACGGCGACCCGGATTTAGACCCGCTTAACCTTGTGACAAATTTCCTGCGGGCGATGGTCGTCACGCTCTGCTTCCCGATTCTATACGACGCGCTGGTCAAGGCGACTTCCGACATGATCGACCAGTCTATCGCCATCATCGACCAGCTTACCAGCCAGCAGAGCGTTGTGGATATGATCGTAAACGCCATATCCAACAGCATCTTCATGGCGCTGGCGGGCTTGATACTCGTCGTGGTCTACCTGATCCTGTGGGTACAGTTTATGATGCGCGGCATTGAAATGATGGTCATGCGGATAGGCGTGCCCATCGCCTGCACCGGGCTTATCGACAACGACAAGGGCACCTTCGCCCCGTATATGAAAAAGTTTTTTATGAACGCGGCGACGGTGTTGATTCAGATCGCCCTTATCAAACTTTCCCTGACCGTGATGATTTTGGGAAATCCGTTTTACTCGTTAGCCATCGCGTTTGTAGCCATGCGGACGCCAAAATTCCTTCAGGAGTTTATGGTACACATGGGCGGCGCGGGCGGCAGCGTGATCAATACCGTTTACCATACCTCGCGGCTTATACAAATGGCTAAGAGTATCGGTAAATGACGGGGGAATGGTGATATGCAGTATATAGACGATATTTCAACAGCCGTGATAATCCTGATCCGCGCCGGGGCCGCCTGCCGCGCTATTTTCTGTTTCATCCGCATGATGACAGCCGAGGAAGAGGCGTTGCAGTATAAGAAGCGAATCAGAAACACAATCATCTTTTATATTATCGCGGAACTGGCTTTCGTGATAAAAGACCTGGCGATTCATTATTTTTCGTAGGAGGCGAGATTAACGGAAACCAACAACAGTTTATACATCCCGGTGAACATCAAGACCCGTTTTGAGTTCTTTGACGGCTTCGGGGTGACGGAGCTTTTACCGACCATCATAACCGCTTTCGTGAGCGGGTTTTTCGCGTTTATCCTGCACGCGGCCACGGGCGGCGTCATCGGGCCGGTGCTGATGGTACTGGTGTCTATCGCCGCCTCGGTGATGGCGCTGGCAAAGGGCGAGAGCAATATGTCGGTGATAGACCAAACGAAATGCGTCCTGCGTTTCATGCGGGAGCAGAGAAAGTACCCATATTACTATACCGACGAATGGGGGTCGTGAAAAATTGAACCTGTTTAACATCTTTGGCGGCGGGAAGAAAGACGCGCTTGCCGCCGAACGGCTGCGAAAAGCGCAGACCGCCAACGAGTTTGTAAACGTAAAGGACGTGCGCGGGCCGGTGCTGTACGGCAAAGACGGGCTGCTGTTCGCGTACCTGCGGATTCAGCCCATCAGCCTTGATTTACTGTCCCCGCGTGAGAAAGAGAAAAAAATAAAGAGCTTCGCCGCCGAGTTTTCTTCCGAAAAGAAAGGCTTCAAATTCTTTTCCATCTCCCGCCCGGTGGACATATCCGGCCTGTCGGCCCGTTTGACCCGGCTGCTGGTGGAGGCCACCGACCCAGCGCAGAAAGATTTACTGAACCATGAAATCCGGGAGGTTTCGGCATTTGCCCTCACCGGCGAGGTCACGGAACGGCAGTTTTATCTTGTGATATGGGAAAACGCCGGGAACGACGGGGAAAAAGAACTGCTGCGCCGTGCGCGTGAGCTTGAAAACAGGTTTTCCGGGTGCGAAATCGTGGCCGAATTGTGCGACCAGGGTACGATTATCCGGCTTTTGAACCTGTTCGCCAACCCCAACTACGCGCATTTGGAAGACGACGACGTAACCCCGGCGATACCCTTTATAAATGAAAAAGAAAGGCGGCCGCGAAATGAAACAGCGTAAAGAATCGGTACAAATAAACAACGCGCTCTTGAACACGATCACGCCGATGGGCGGGCTGGACTTCCAGCGCAATAAAATCTATATCGGGGAAAATGTGGCGAAAGTCTACGCGATCACAAAATACCCGCAATCCATAGACCCCGGCTGGCTCTCCAAAATATCCAACATCCCCCGCGCCGTAAGCTGCCAGATATTCGAGCCTTGCGATAATGGTGCCTTAATCGAATACCTCTCCCGGAGCATAACGCAATATCATGTGGTAGCCGAAACCTCCCGCGACGCGCTGGCCCGGCAGAGAGCGGAGAAGTCGGCGGACGATGCGGAGAAACTTATGCGGCAAATAGATCAGAACGGCGAAACGGTGGGCTACATGAGTAATCTGATTATGCCGGTGGCGAAAGATGAAACCATGCTTGAAAAAATCTGCCGGGGCATAGAAAGCTCTGTCGCCGCCCTGCGTTGTAAAATCCGGCTGCTGCCCAATCTGCAAAAGGAAGGGTTTCAAGCTCTCGCGCCGTATCACGTCATGCCGGAGGTCATACGGAATATCACCCGGCGCAACGTGCCGCTGTCAACCTTCATGGGCGGTATGCCCTTCGCTTCGTCGGGCTTTTCCGACCGGGAGGGTCACTACTTCGCCAAAGATTCGCAGGGCGGGCTTGTGGTGATCGACCCGTGGATCAGGGGCGGCGATCGTACCAATACCAATTTTGTTATATTAGGTGTGGCCGGCGTGGGGAAAAGCACCGCGGCGAAAAGCCTTATACTATCCGAATTTATGAGCGGCACGAAAATTATTTGCATCGACCCGGAACGGGAAATGAAGGATATGTGCCGGAGGCTTAACGGGGACTGGATAAACTGCGGCGGAGGATCGGGAGGCCGGATAAACCCGCTGGAGATACGCCCCGCGCCGGTGGACGATGAGGACGAGAGCGAAAAGCTGTACGGTGACGACGGCACGGGTATGGGGGCTATGGCACTGCACTTTAAGACCTTTGAGGTGTTTATAAAGCTCTATATGCCCGATCTGTCCGAGATACAAAAGGCGATTCTGAAACAGGCGCTTGAAGAATTGTACTCATACTTCGGAATCACTTGGGACACCGACGTTTCGACCCTAAAACCCGCAGACTTTCCGACGTTCAAGGAATTGTACGCCTTATTGAAACAGCGGCTTGAAAAAGCGGAGGATAAGAAGAACCTTGAATATCTGACGGTTATCGTCCGCGAGCTTGCCGAGGGCAGCGATTCTTTCCTCTGGAACGGGGCCACAACGGTCAACCCCAAGAGCCGGTTTATATGCCTTGATACCTTCGATTTGCAAAATACCAGTGATACAATTAAGAAAACGCAGTATTACAACATACTCACATGGGCGTGGGAGCAGATGAGCAAGAACAGAAGCGAAAAAGTCCTGCTGGTCTGCGATGAGGCGTATCTGCTGGTTGACCCGAACGTGCCGCAAAGCCTTATCTTCTTGCGGAACGTCGCCAAACGCGCCCGGAAGTACGAGGCGGGGCTGATTATCATTTCCCATTCGGTCGTGGACTTTCTCGACCCCGCCGTAAAGATGTACGGGCAGGCGCTGATGGACATACCCGCGTACAAGATTTTGATGGGCTGTATTGACTTGGAGAAATCTATACAAAACCGAAACAACGCTGGGAATACGCTTGAATTTTCTGCTTGATTTTCTATATCAACGCACCTCAAATCGCGTAAATTCGGAAGGAGTATAGTTATGCCAAGCATTTTACAGGAATTTGCCTACGGGAACATCAATCCCAATGAACGGCCCTTCAAACGGAACACCGAATACGAAAGAGCGTATAAGGCGCTTACCGACAGCGAGGAAAAGCTGCTGTCCGCGCTGGGCGAGAACGAAAAGGCTCTGTATGAGCAGTACGCCGCCGCCCAAAGGGATTTCAGCCTGATAGCCGATATGGAGCAGTACGTAAACGGCTACAAGCTCGGAGCCCTGATGATGATGGAAGTCATGGCGGGAAAGGACGAGGTGACAAGATGATTTATAACGACGAAACGGGTATCATTGAAACTGAATTATCAGACGGGAAAAGAACAACCGTCGCCCTTGCCGATATTGAACGGGTTATACCCATGTCGCCAAGCATGGAGAGCAAATACATATGGCTGCTCAAAAACGAACCGGCTATACTCGCGGAGCTGTTCATTTCTGGCAAGCTGGAGGCATATCTCGTCTGGTACGAAAAATCCAGCAACGAGCAAGAAGCGGATATGCGGAAATGGCTTGAGCAGCGGTACGAGCCTGAAAAAGCGCGGATGCTTGCGCGGGAATACATGATGTACGAAAGCTAAACAAGCATGAGCAGGATTCAAGTCCAGGATTGCCGTTTTCGGCAATCCTGGACACCGATTCATTATTTTCAGAGATTACGGGAGATACTGCTCTTTTACGCTGGCTACGAAATAATTGTTTAGCTCTACATGACACAATACGTTTGGATGGTCGCTTAGCCATGCCGCAAATTCGTCCATAGTGAGGTTTTTTGTTTGAGGGTAGTTGTTCCAGTCAATCACCTGAAATACGGTCGCGTTGGTCAGCCCAAACTCTTGCGGCGCAGCATCAGGAAATTCTTGCACATAAAAACCGTTTGACAGGCTCTGAGGATCGACACCCAACGTCTTGAGTTGTTCGCTGTCATTGGCTGCTGTTAGCCATTGCGCCTTTTGCAGGCGTATAACCGACCGCTGTGTATCAATGTTCAGGACATGACCAAAATAGGAACCGAATGCACTTTGTAAATATTCGGCTACAATGCCCTTTAGTCCATCTTGTGTTGTGGTATCGTAGCGAAAATCGGAGGTGTATTCGATAGCTCCCAAAAGCTGCGGCTGACCTGTTTCATATGAGAAAACAAGCTGGGAACTTCTACCGGTATAATCGGTTATCCACCCGTTTTCAATCTTCGCGTCGATATAAACGCCGGCGACGTTTTCGGGCTTTAACTGATAATCCAACTGCCAAACCGACAGCGGGTAGGACTTTAGGTCGTCAACTTCGCCGATTTTTACAAACTTCGTGATTTTGCTGTCCACTATCTTAAACGGATTGTATTTCATGGTAGCAAAAGAATTTATCACACTTTGTACATACTGCCTGGCGTAATCATCTTCGGTATACGTCTGAGCCTGCGAGACAGGTTCGCCCGTCTTGAATAGATGGTATGCTTTATCCCCCACGATATAATCCAGCGTTCCGAGCGTCCAATCACTCGTGTACAGATAACCATAAAACACGCTGCCCGTTTCAAATTTCACGGCGCTGTAACTGTATCCGGCGTTCATATTTGGAACGACGGTTTCCGTATTGGTTGTATGGAAACACGTATCCGACGCCGGCCACTGATACGCTGTTTCATAAAGCGTTGCTATTGAAGGCTCCGCGGTAAGGTCATATACATACATAATATTTTGACTTGCGGGATGAAGCCATACTTTCCCGCCGTCCGCGCTGACCGCGACTTGACAATAATTATCGCCCTGGGTAGCGCTGCATCCAATAGCCGAAAGGTCAATGGAGCGGATTATTTTCTGCGCCTGTAGATCATAGACAAATAAACCAAAATAGCCGTGGAAGATAACATATTCACCCGAGGCGTAGTCCAAGCTCGCCATGTCCGCACCTATTGACTGGTCGGCTGTCCAATTAGCTTCCACAGAATTGACGCTTGTTTTTCCGTCACCGTTTTCTGAAGGAGACGCGGTGTTGGCTATTGCCGCCGCAATATTACTATTCAGCATATCATTACACAATTTGGACAGGGCATAACAAGATTCATACTCGGTTTTATAACGCTGCCCGTCAATAGTTAAAAAGGGGTAAAACGGGACAACCTCGATTTTTTCACCAGTTTTCATGGTCAACGTATATGTTGTTTCCTGACCCATGTATACCTCTTTTGAGGGGTCTTCTCCATACGTTACAACGGCTTGAAGCGCGGTTACAATTTTCTCAATGTCAGCGGCATCGGAAAATTCCGCGGTCTTTTCTGGAAAAGGCGGCGTAGCAGTCAGAACAACGGAAACAACATCATCAGCTTTCATATTTTTGTAAGGTCTTGTGCCGTTTATACCGCCCCTGTTTACGGCGAATCCAACACTTAATGCCGCGACCGCTATAACCGCCGCGATTATAACTATCCTCGAATGTTTCTTAAAATTCAACACATTTTTCACTCTCTCTTTCATGCCGCCTTCGCCAAAAGCAAGCGGGCTTCCACCGATGGAACGCCTTTCGGTCGCTAAAGATAGCAAAGCCAGCGAGTAATCACGCTTCACTCCGCCGCCCAACTCTTTTATCGCCCGTTCGTCGCATGATAGTTCCATGTCCGCGCCCATGAGTATAAACGCCACCCATGCCAGCAGGTTAAACCAATGCAGGCAAAGAATAAAATAAACAATAAACTTTATGATATAGTCGTGCCGCCGAATGTGAATTTTTTCGTGAAGAATAACATAATTCCATTCCTGCTCGGCCAGCCCAGTCGGGATATAAATCCTGGGCTTGAAAACTCCAAGCAGAAAAGGCGACCGAATGTTATTCGCCTCATAGATATTTTCTTCAACAAATATTGCGGCGCGCATTTTGCGTTTCAGCAGAAAATACGATACGACGCCATAGATTAACATGATAGCCGCACCGGTAAGCCAAAGCAACGCGCCAATAAAAGTCCATATTTGTAATGGGTTTGCGCTGTAATAAGGCGTGGCGGCAGGTAAAACGGCGCTCACGGTATTGTCTATGACCCTAATTCCACTATCAATCCTCGGAATTGCCTGCATAGCGATGTCCGGTGGAATAGGCGAGGCCTTAAACGGAATCAGGCTGAAAATACTGCTTAATGAAAATGGGAAAACCAACCGGAAGCCAGCTACCGCCCACAAGCAGTATGAAATAACCTTTGGCGCTTTCTTTAATGGCAGACGGATAAGGCATATCGCCGCTATGACAAACGCCCCGGTTATGCTCATATTTAGGACTGAAAGGAACAGTTTATCCATTTCTTACACCGCCCTCGTGTTCGTCGATTAACCGCCTTATTTCCGCCGCCTGTTCAGTTGTCAGCCTCTTGCCGGCGATGAATGATGTAATAAACTTCGGCAAAGAGCCTCCGAATGTATCCTCAACAAAATACTGGCTTTGCCGTGCAATCAGTTTGTCATGGGTGAGAATAACAGACACATTCGCGTTCTCGTTTTTGAAAACGCCCTTGTCGCAAAGTTTTTTTAGTACGGTATAGGTAGTTGATTTTTTCCAATCCATTTCCCTGTCCGCGAGATTTACCAATTCTGGCGAGGTCATAGGGGCTTCCCGCCATATCAGTTCGGCAAGTTTTTCTTCCGCTGGTGTAAGGTTCATATTTTTTGCCATCGAATTACCTCCAGGCTAAACAATTTAGACTGAACGTAGTCTAACACGATTAGTCTGGTGTGTCAATAGGGGAATATATTTTTTTTCATAAAACATGATATATGAAAGTATGAAAGCTAAACAGGCGTGAGCAGAGGTTTCAAGTAAGGGATTGTCGGGAACGGCAATCCTTTTCATGTGCCGGAGGCAATAATTTGTGAAAATGATTTTGGTTAATTATCGGGTTAATATGTCAGTTGTTATATGAGTATTCGGATCATATAGCCGTATAGTCGGGAATTCTGCATTGTTGATAAAAACAAAACTTAAAACTTTGCTTTGGAATACCCGAAGAGTGGAAAAATCAAATCCGCTGCTATTCGGAACATCTGAAATGGATTCATTTGTTAAGTTAAACGCAAAAAGTGCCATAGCCGGATAAGCACCTTTATCGACCAAGTAGTATACTGTATCATTCAGCATCGTATAGTTTTTTGTGCTTATTGGGTATTCTCTTTCGTCAATGCCGTCTTTTTTAACAGAGAACAAATGGGTTATCCAATCACCGTTCGCTGACCGGTATGCCCCAAGAAATAAAATGCGGTCGTTCCAAACAAATATATTTGGCGAATTGATCGAACCCCCGACAGCATTCACTGCACTTATTCTTTTTTCAGTCAAGCTCGATATGTCAAATGAAAACAGCCCATCAGCGGCTTCATTCTTCTCGTTATCCGTAGTATAGTAAATTATTCCGTTGTCAAGAATACATTGATAGCAATTAGACATCGCATCGAATTTTTTCAGCACATGAACTTGATTTCCATCCCAGCCGACCTGAATAATAGAAATGCCAATAGATGTTTCATTATCTATAGCTGTATAATCATAAATCCGTAAATAAGCGCCGTTGTCATCAGCGCCAAATAAGTTTGTACCCAATTCTGTTACGCTTTCACCGTAGTCTTGTTTTAGGTTTCGTATGTTTTTTATTTCACCCGTATCTACGTTATAGCTTTCGATTATCCCTTCTTGCAAGTAGATTATTAGGCTTCCGTACATAATGGCCGATCTTGTGGCAATAGGGGTTTCTTGAAGTTCACCATTGCGCAGGCAATAGACTTTCTGCGCTTTATTCGTCGCGTCGTATACGTTAAAGTAAATTTTGTCATCATGAAATAGCAAAACGGTGGTATCTATCGGAATATTAACTCCATAATCGCTTGAACTGGAGCCACTGTTCTTTGGCTTGCTTTTATTGCTAAGATAGTGATTACTAACCAAGATCGAACCCAAGACAAAAACAGCAACCACGAACAAACCAATACGGAATCTTCTATTCATCTTTATTCCTCATCCCTACCACGGCAAACTCATTTTACTTCCTGTAATTCGCTGCCATCGTTTTTGATTTTGGACAGCGTTAATATATTTCCTCCGGCATCATTTTTCTTCTGCTCCAGAAAATAAACCCACTCTCCAACAATGTTTATATTACCGGCATAAATTCCTGCTGCGCTTTCATAGTCACATAACCTTGTAATTCCTGAACCATCCGTTTTCATTTTATATAATCCATTACTTGATACAAAATATATCCAGCCGTCTGTTACATTTATTTTCAAAATATTGCTGCTGGAATTGATTATCTCGGCGCTTGTCCCGTCCAGATTCATACCATATATCCTCATTTTAACAGTATCTACGCAGTAAATCATATCGCTGTATATATTGATTGTTGAAACGGGGAAATCAGTTAGCATTGTGTTTTCAGTTCCATCAGTCCGTATTTTATATGCTTTCCAGCCATCCTCTCCATTACTATAACATAGCCAGTCATTGTATACAACCAGCGATCCAGTTCTTGCGCTAAGGAGTTGCGTTACGTTGCCGGTGACAGCATTGATCTTATATATACCGTTATTTTCATCTGGGGAACCGCTGGAAGAGCCACTATCTACGCTACAATAAATCCAATCACCGACGACGGAAATACTCTGAATATTGCCTAAATTTTGAGACGTATATCCCTGCGCAAAACCATTCGGCGTTTCCGATGTGGTTACTAACATATTTTCCGTTCCATCTTCGCGTACTTTATAGATAAGCCCGCCGTTTGACGCTCCACCGCTGATATAGTAAATCCACCCGTTTGAGATATTCAGATGCCCTTGTCTGTCCCCGGTTAAAAGGATAACCTTATTGCTTCCGTCCATACCTATTTTAGTTAAATCACTCTGCCACATGACGTAATCCGGGCGTGCCGGTTGAACATAATAAATTTCCCCTGCGTCTTGTACGGCGAAAGCCGAATTTGCAATATTCCCTGTTGTATTACCTTCTGGATTCATAATAGTCTGCGTTTCAATATTGTCAACAGATGGACTGTGTTCTGCGCTGGAGGATGCTATATTTGTCGAATTTGATGAAGGACTGTCAGATGGACTAACCATTGAAATCGGACTTTGGGAATTACTGCTCGAAGGTGAGGGAGATGATGGAGACGACGATGAACAACCCGCAGAAAGGATTGTTGATACAAGAATAACCGCAATGATAATTTGATTATTTTTCATTTTCCACTCACACTCCCAAAAGATCCAAATAATTCTCTGTAATCTATTATGCATGAATAAAATCACTTGTCATAATTTTTTCTGTGACATCCATGCGGGCGATTAAGAGCTTACCGGCTTATTGATTCACCGTCTGGCGAATCGCTTCCTCGACCAGCGTATTCAGGGACACGCCTCTTGCCGAGGCCGCGATTGCCGCCCTGCGGTGTAAGTCCGCCCCGATCCGCACATTGAAGGAACCCTTAAACGGCTTTTCGGGTTCTTTGCCGTTTTGGGCGCAATAGTCAAGGTATTCGTCAACCGCGTTATGAAAGTCCTCAATAATGGCGTCCACGCTATCACCCTCGAAGGATATGAGGGATTTGATTCCGGCGACTTTTCCGTGGAACACGGCGTCCTCCTCGGAAAATGTAACGCTCCCGATATAATCTTTATAGTGAAGATAATTCTTTGATTCGCTCATAGGAGCCCCCTTTCGGTTAAGGCCGCGATTACATCGTCAACCTGATACAGTTTGAGAATATTTCTCGGGTGCGGCCTGTGCAGCCGTATATAATCACCGCCGCCGTTTGCGAACGTCACCCTTGACCCGCCCGTCTTTCCCGCGCCAAGCAGCGTATACCCGAACCGTCTTAGCAGAGTGACCAGCTCGTCAAAGGTGAAATCTGCCGGGCGGGATAAAAGCCGTTCCGTCAGCTTGTCTTTTTTACTCAAAATATCACCGCCTATAAGTATTATATCCCGAACCGGAAGAAAATGCAACTATTTTCAGTTGCTTTGGTAAATTCATGCGACAGGGTATGCGGTTTCTAACTGCGTACCCCGCCGCTTTTTTGTATTGCGCTTTTATCCTTGAAAATTTATTTCATCAACGCCCCAAAAACTGTGCCAAAAGTACCTTCGACTGTCGGCTTATATAGTAAAGGGATAAATATTTTCATCCATACCCCAAAACATTGCCAAAAACGCCCTCGACCGGTTTGTTACATAGTGAAGGATAAATATTTTCATCCATACCCAAAAAGTGTGGCAAAACTGTCCTCGGCTGTCGGCTTATATAGTGAAGGGATAAATATTTTCATCCATACCCCAAAACATTGCCAAAAACACCTTCGGCCGGTGGGTTATATAGTGAAGGGATAAATGAATCCATCTATCCCCCCTCAAAGATATTCAAGCCTCAAAGCGGTAGACGTCGCCGTTTCAGGGCTTTTCACATAGAGAAATGGTTTATACCACGAAAACAAAAACGATCCAAAGGAGAAATCACCATGCAAAATATCACGCCATTATCGGTTATAGACGGCAAGAGCCTCCTGGCTCTGGATGTGCAGCCCGTCAAGTTTATCATATCCGGCCTCATGCCCACGGGCCTCCATATGCTCGCGGGCAGTCCCAAAATCGGCATCATTCAGCACTTTTGCCTTCGGCAAAACCCGCTCTTCGGGCGTCCGGGTTTCTTCCCGGTGCTACATGGCTTGCGCTGTGGCTCTGCGATCAGGTGGCCAAAGGCGAAAAGGTATGGGAGTTTGACACGCTCAAATGCGCCACGCTCTACCTCGCGCTGGAGGATACGGTAGACCGGCTCAGTATCAGGCTATCCCGCATAACGGAAACAGGCTCCGAGCAGAACTTTTTCGCCACGGAAGCCGAAAACCTGTCCGGCGCTCTCATAGACCAGCTTGAACGGTTTATGAGTGATTACCCGGACACGGGGCTGATTGTCATTGACACCTTCCAGCGCATACGGGATATGACCAACGACAAGAGCAGCTACGCCATCGACTACGAGGAAATCAGCAAAATCAAGGCTGTGGCTGACAGGCACAGAATAGCGATCCTGCTTGTCCATCATCTCCGCAAAATGCCGGACAGTGACCCGTTTAACATGGTGTCCGGCTCCACGGGCATCATCGGCGCTGTGGACAGCGTATACGTGCTGGAAAAGGAAAAGCGGACGGACAACAAGGCCAAGCTGCACGTCACCGGGCGCGACATCAGGGATATGCAGCTCCTGCTCGAACTTGACAGGGACACATCTGTCTGGCGGTTTATCTCCGACCTGACCAACGCCGAAAGGCCGGATGACAAATATCTGGCCGCCGTCTTGCTTTTCTTCTCTGTCAATAAAACATTCAGCGGCACGATGACCGAGCTCGCGGAGGCGCTCAAAAAGGACAGCCCCGGCATGACGCTACAGCCCAACGCGCTGTCAAGGCTGCTGCGGGAAAATGACCTCAAACTTAGGGCTGAGGGAATCAGTATCGGCTATCGGAAAATCAAAGGCGTGAAGTATATCAGGGCTGTTATGGTCAACGGCAACGTACCCGCTGACGGTGAGCAAATATCACTCCCCTAACCGCCGGGAGGCCGATAATACCGACACCCTGACGGAATAGAAAACAGGGCATCGACACCCTATTTACAGCCCGCAAACCGCGCAAAGACGGCATATTTTTAGACAGGGTGGCGATGTAGGGATGAAAATATATATGCGGGACAA
>JGI20166J26741_11480252_pt1 | contig 13025 bp, 6 predicted proteins | sample TergutCu122P5_FD_26741 | JGI IMG/M metagenome (IMG submission 26741)
GCGGTTAAGCGCGAGAGAAATCTGCGCGTGTATATTAGCCCTGAGCGAATGAAACGGCCAGTCTGGAAATATCTCGGACGAAGCGACGTTTTTAATATAATCGACAAACTTTACCGTAACATTTCGGGCATTGGATGCGGGTATTCCCAAATGGACCGTGATATACGTCGGTATAAATACTTCCCTGTGTATTCTTGCAGATACAGCGGGGGACGGATACTCCTGACGCTGCTGATGTGCGTCGGGAATTTCAAGCGCGTTGTCGCCGATGTCAAATTCGTCTGTAATATCAGGCGGTTCTCCCGGCAGAAGCGGCAGCAAATCTATCGGCAGTACCGAAGATGATTCGTCATATATTTGAACTCCGCTTATGACGGTCGTATGAAACCCTTCCGCTGTTATTTCGACTGTGTACCGGCTGTACGGCTTAACGGCTAAATTGGGGTCAAACTGCGTTTCTTTTGGAGGCGCGGGTAATTCAATTTGGGCGGTTATGCCGCTTTGGTCGGTATATAACGTATCAAGTAAATTACCGTTCATATCGAAAATATTTACTCTTGCCCCGGATACCGGCAGGGCGGAATCGGCGGTAGTCAAATGTATGGTAAGATAGCCTTTACCCATAAATACATAAATTCTCCTTTTTAAAATAAATTTAATAAATTTTGTTTTTTACAACAAACTTATATATATTTTAGTATATGCGATTAAAACCAACAAAGTTCGGTTTATAGTTTGTCAAAAATAAATTTAATCAATTATAAAATGTAATATTGTAGGGGACGATGGCAATCGTCCCCTGTGGTCGAATTTTCGGTCGGATTGCCATCCGCCCCTACATTGGTAAATCTTTTCGTTACACAGTATAATTATAGGTTCTTATCCTAAAAGCGCGCTCACGGGTTTTTTAGGCGTGCGAAGATACCTATGAATAAGGCGCAGACTCTCAGGTTTGCCTGCTTGCAATTCCGTGATTCCCGAATAACTGGTAAAAGAAACTTTATATCCAAGCTCTGTCAAAACTTCTTCGGCAGCCTCTGAAATAACTCCGAAAGGATAAGCGAAAGCGCACGGGCGCACGCCGCTTGACTCATAAATTTTATCGGTTAGAACCTGTAAATCGTTGCGGAGCCGGACGCGGTAATCCTCGTCGCTCTCTCCTCTTAATTTAGCTACGCCGTTTTTTCCGTTTCCGATTCGGTGCAGATAATAAGTGTGGTTTTCAATATCCCAAAGCCCAGACTCAGCCATCCTGCGCTGTTCATCCCAAAAGACATAAGAATAAGCCGGATTAATCGCGCCTTCGGAAACAGATTTGTCGCAAAATTCGCCTGTCACGAATATTACGCCTTTCATGCCGTATTTTGCCAAAATCGGCTCCGCGTAATAAATATTGTTATAATGCCCGTCGTCAAAAGTCAAAATAATCGGTTTTTCCGGCAGTTTTGCTCCGTTTTCAACATAATCTATAATTTCTTTTATACTTACTGTAGTGTAGCCGTTTTTTTGCAGCCATTTTAAATCTTCTTCAAAATCCCAGGGCGTAATGGTATAAATATCATGCCGTGAGTTATTTTTCATAATATCATGGTACATCATGACCGGCAGTTTAACTGTTTTCCGTTCATCTGTCGCTTTTATATCCGCATTTACGGGTAATTGAAACATAAATATAAATATCAGCATAAAAGCATATAATATTTTTAATAATTTATTTATAAAATCACTCTCCTAATTAACAATTTTTATTGAATAAAACAATATATTTTTCAAAATTAGTTTTTCCTTATAAAATCATTTTATCCTAAAACGGGCATTGGAATATTTTTTGCAAAATTTTATTGTAAATATAAACCGCATGTGTTATAATAAATTTATAAATTAATAAAATCAGGGGGATTTTTATTATGCTGAATATATGCAATAACACAGTAACGGCGGATACAAAAACGCTTAAAGCCGTAATTACCGACGGTCTGATTACGGAATTAACGTCAAAGGCAAACAATAAAAGATATATAGATATACCGGATATTTCAAAATATTCCGGTATGTCGATTGTTTATCCGAATAACCGGACAGTAGATTTAAGCAACAGTTCTCAAAGCGAGGTCAAATGTCTTAAAATCAACGATTACTGCGCAGAGTTCCGCGTTCACAGCTGGCACGGCGACGGTATAATTTTGGTAAGAGAAGATATTGAAACGGGAGATTTACTCGTTGAACCGTCGGCATTTTCGGGACAAAAAGGCGTACGCTCGGTTAAATGGGCAGTTCCGGGCATTTCGCAGTCGCTCGAATTGATTGCGCCGATATATCAGGGCATTAAAATGAATATGACTGACCCTTTGATTAAAGGAGGGCGATATATGTGGCCTATGTTCTGGGAGGCGGGATTTGCCGTTTTACAGGAGAAGAATGGCGGCGAAAAAGATAAAGGCGGCTTCTGGATATATTGCAAGGATAAAAATTATAAATATAAAACGCTTAATATCGGAGTGAAAGACGACCCGTATGCCTTGGGATTTGAAACCGACGCTTACGGTCCGATAGACAACAATACCTCAGCGGGCGGGCTTGAATGGCGTATAAACGTATTTGAGGGCGATTGGCATGTTCCCGCTTCGTATTACAAAAAATGGCTGTACGACGCTTATAATTTAGACGAGCAGAGAAAGCTCCGCAAAGAATGGATATATGATATAAAAGCCGCGGTATCATGGTTTCCGACCGATATAAAAGCTCTTGATTTGCTTAAAAATTATGTGAACCCGTCAAAGGTTTTGCTTCACATACCGAACTGGCGCAAGTATCAATATGACGAAAATTATCCTGATTATACGCCGTCTGAAGAAGCCAAAGCATTTTTTGAGCATGGGCAGAAGCTGGGATTTCACATGATGCCGCACGGAAACTCCGTGGACATGGACCCCACTCACAGAGTTTATCAGTTAATTCGGGATTATGAATATATAGATATAGAATCAAAGGCAAGGCACGGCTGGGGCTGGAATGAAAACGGATATTTGGGCGTTCCGTCGTCAAACCTGAATTTAACCAAAAACAGGCACAATAAAGTGATGATAAAAGTACATCCCGCAAATAAAATGTGGCAAAGCGTGTTGAGAGAAGAATTAAATAACGCCGTAGATATTTTAAACGCCGACTCGGTTTTTATCGACGTTACTCTTTGCTCAAGCAATTTGCATAATTGCCTGGTCGATTCAACGACTCCGAGCGAGGGAATGAATATGCTGATAAGGCGCATAGGAAGCATACGTAACGGCATACCTGTGGGCGGCGAGGGATTAAACGAAATAACGTTCCAGGGACTGTCGTTTGCGCAGGCTCATCTGTTCAACAGTCATCACAGCAGCTGCGAAGGGCTTGAAAGAACGGGAAATATCGACCTGAACAATTTTATATTCGGAGATTTATGCAGGACATTCGGCTATTCAAAATTGAGCGGCAAAACCGAGGACGAAAAATTAAGAATAAAAATACACGCCGACCACGGAGCGATTCCGACGGTTACGTGTAATTTAAACGATTTGCTGAATCCAAACGAAACAATGCTTGAAATATTCAGTAAAACAAAAGAATAATACGGATTTATAAAATTATGTTCATACAAAAAAAAGCGTACGCTAAAATCAATTTATATTTAAAAATATTGGATAAACTGCCAAACGGTTATCATAATATTTTGACTGTTATGCAGAGAATATCCCTGTGCGACGATATAAAAATCAATATAAAAGATAAAGGCAGCCGCAGTATAAATATAATATGCTCTGATAAAAATATCGGCGGCAATACAAATACAGCGTATAAAGCCGCAGATTTGTTTTTGGAACGCTCTGGCTTGACATGGGATATTGATATAGAAATTGAAAAAAATATCCCCGTTCAGGCGGGGCTGGGAGGCGGCAGTTCAGACGCGGCGGCTGTTTTATTGGCTCTGAATCAGCATTTTTCTGAAATGAAATTTGCGAATAATACTTATGCGTTTACTGAGAAAGAATTAATAAAACTTGCGGCGGAAATCGGAGCCGACGTGCCTTTTTTCGTGAAAAATAAAAGCCGCGCTCAATGCAGAGGAATAGGCGAAATAATCACTCCAGTCCGCGCCAAACTCAAAGGGTATCACGTTTTAATCGCAAAACCGGCGTATAATATTTCAACAAAAAAAGCGTTCGAGGATTTTGATAATTTCAGGAACGCAAATCAATTCTGCGAATTTAATAAATATAAAAACGATTTTACCGCGCTTGCCTTCTCACAGAACGAAAATTTAAAAATAATTCGCGGTATAATTTTAGAATACGGCGCGTCGGAATCCGAACTGACCGGCAGCGGCTCGGCGCTGTTTGGGATTTTTGACGATTTCAATAAAGCTCAGAAATGCAAAAATACAATAGGTTTAAGAAATGATATAGAATTTTGCGATATGTTTAATTATGTTTGAATTTTTGTATTGACATTATTCTTAAAATATGATATAATATAAAAGTCTATAATAGATAGACAGTATGGTGGGTGTAGCTCAGTTGGTTAGAGCGTCAGGTTGTGGCCCTGAAGGCCGCCGATTCGAATTCGGTCATTCACCCCAGAAAAAGCTCCGGTATATTGCGATATATCGGAGTTTTTGTTTTTGCATTGGATTTGCGGAAATATGAACCCCATCAATCTGGACATTATAAATTTTTGGATTGAAAAGTTTATCGAAAAATATAATCTCCCCCGTTTCACGCCTCACAGTCTCCGGCACACTTTCGCGACTTTGCAAATAATGGCGGGAGTGAATATCCGAACGGTTCAGGCTCGTACAGGACATGCGCAAGCCTCGACGCTGACTGATATTTATGCCCACGCCATAAAAACAGCCGAAGAATTAGCGACGGAAGCGTTGGATAATATGCTGATGCCGAAGAAATATAAATAATTTTCAAAAAACTATTGACAACATAGGCACAAATCGTGTATAATAATAGTAACAGGACCCCACGCGCCTCTATAACTGAACTTCGTTCAGTCTAAATGCGTACCATGTGGGGGCATTTTTTGGAGTTTGGTAAATTATGAACGTGAAAAATCCAATAACTTTTAAAGACCAAGTAGAAAAATTAAAATCAAAAGGATTTATTGTTACTGACGATACCGAATGTGAAGAATTTTTGCAGAGAGTAAATTATTACAGATTTTCTGCATATTTTTTACCATACAAAAATCCTGATGGTACATATAAGTCTGAAATAAAAGTGAGCGACATAATGAAAGTTTATGATTTTGACGTGCGTCTCCACGCTTTTATTTTGTCAATAATAGAAGAAATCGAAGTCCATATTAAAACTCAGGTCGCATATTATCATGCACATAAATACGGTGCGTTAGGTTATTTATCTCCAAAAAGTTTCGTTCAAAATAAAAAACATAATCATACTTTATTTAAAAAAAAATAAATGATTTGATAAAAACATATAAATCGACGTTAGTCATGCAGCATCATATAAACAAATACGGCGGACAATTCCCTTTGTGGGTAATTATCGAAATTTTCTCTATAAGCATGGTTTCTTATTTTTATTCGGATATGACAACCGCAGAAAAAGCAAGTAGCGAAAAATTTTAATGCCTCGTGTGAAATGATAGAAAGCTGGTTAAAGTGTATAACTGAATTAAGAAATAGATGCGCACATTACGGAAGATTATATTATTGGAATTTTAAATCTATTCCTAAATTCCCTAAAAATTCTAATCATGCTATTACAGATAAACTATTTGACCAAATGATAATGTTAAAATATTTTTATTGTGATAAAACCAAATGGAATAATTATTTTTTACCTCAACTATCTGCGCTAATTGAGGAATATAAGGAGTATATTGATTTGCAACATATAGGATTTCCTGAAAATTGGGATATTTTATTAACCAAATAAATAAATTAAATAATGAACGCATGCGTTCACTTTCTTTTAAAAATTCCGTCCATGCGCAGACGGAATTTGTTTTGAATTGTTGCCACGCGCGGCAACAATTACGAATGCGTGCGTTCGCAAATTAAATGTTGGTATTGTTTCAATAATTATATTAGCATATTTATAAACAAAATACAATACGTAATTTTAAGAAAAAATACATTTCTGTGTTCAAGTTTTGTTCAAGTCGAGTTCAAGAATCTTATTGCATAAAATATAAAAATGCAATACAAAAAAATCCCTGAAAATATACCTTGAAAGGATATTTTGCGGGATTTTTTTATTTTTTAAAGCCTATTGACTTTAAAGGGACTTTAACTGCTATACTTTTAAGCAAAGTTAAACATTCAGAGGAAAATCAAAAAAGATAAAAAATAAAGGATAATCAATTTAGCTTATGGTTAAGAATAAAAAATATAGTATTACAGCAGCGTTTATATTCCTGTTTTTGGTAAGTATCGTCATGATTTTATTCCCTGTAATTGTCAAATGCTTTAATTCAATCAGTCGAGCCTGCATCATATCGCAATTTAAAAAAGACATTATTAAAATAAACGAGCGCGACTACTGCAAAATTATTGAGTCGGCGAGAACATACAATCAATCGCTTTTGCCTAAACGATATGACCCATATCGGTTCTGTCTCACTGAGTCTGGACTTGAGGAATACCGCAATATACTTGATGTCACCGGAACAGGTATAATCGGCGCGATTGAGATAGCCGCGATAAACGTTAAAATTCCTGTTTATCTCGGAACGGATAAAAGTATTCTTAAATTGGGAATGGGGCATTTGGAAGGCTCTTCTCTGCCGATAGGAGGGTCGGACACTCACAGCGTTCTGTGCGGACACAGGGAAACTTTGCTTGCCAAAGCGGACCGGCTAATCTTAGGCGATGTTTTTACGCTGAAAATACTGAACGAGACGCTGACTTACATGATAGACAGCATAGTAGTTGTGAAACCGGAAAACTTCGACTACTTAACGATAGAGCCCGGCAAGGATTACTGTACGTTAATCACCTGCACTCCGTTCGGCACAACCTATAACAGACTGCTCCTGCGCGGCGTCCGCGTATTTCCGTAAAGGTTAAAGCCGCTTTAATCAAAAAAGAGCCAATAAAATAAAATTTCCCTGAAAACATGCTCTTATTTTATTGAAAAATAGAATAAGAAAAAATTTACTGTTTAATTTATATCTCTGATATTACCGCGATTTATATGATTTATGTAAAGATTTCTTTAATTTTTTTTTAAGAAATTTGCAAAAACCTATTGACCTTAAAGCAGCTTTAACTGATATAATTTAAAGAACTATCAAAATTTAAAACAAGTTAAAAAAAATTATCCAAGGAAACGTGAAAATTATGGTTACGAACGAATTAACAAAAAAAAATAACAGGCGAAAAATAATAACGCGCGCGGTTTTGATTGTGACCGGACTTGCCGCGGCAGTTATAATATTTGCTTTATATTCCCGCTCAGGTATTGCAATGGAAACTGAGCAGACCCCGATTTGCGGTATGGAAGAACATACGCACGGACCCGACTGCTACGAGAAAGTGCTGATATGCGGATATGACGGAAACGAGGTTTCTTTCGCCACGCCCACCGACCTTGAAAGAGTCAGTGCCGGAGAGACGGAAACTGAAACAGAAGCGGAGACAGAAAGTGATACGACAACAGAAACTGCCGCTAATCACGTACATACCGACGCTTGCTATGAGGAAGTTCTGATATGCGAAAAACCCGAACATGTACACACTGCGGCTTGTTATCCTGCAACGGAAGAAAAAACGACAGCCGACGAAACAACATCTGATGAAACTGCAACAGAAGTTCCGGCAATGCCTGAATCTACGGAAGAAACCACAGAGTTTAACGCCGAAGAAACGTCTAACTCCACTTCATGTATAAGCGGTATTATCTGGAGTGACGCGAACTCCGACGCCGTTATGCAGCCCACCGAAAAAGGCGTGGCGGGATTTACCGTAAACCTTTACGCTGAGGCAAACATTAACGACATACTGCAAACGGTCGTAACAGACGATACCGGCGCATATACTTTCACAGGACTTGAACCGGGAAATTATGTCGTCGGCATAGTCTGGCAGACCATAGACGGCGTTGATTATTTGCTTCCCATGGCGGGAATTTCCGGCGACAACCGTTTTGTCATGTCCGGCGACTGGACGGCGGCTTATACGAACGCTATAACTGTTGCCGCTGATGAAGTCACCGGTATTAATGCCGGAATGCGTCCGCCGATGGTGGCTAAGGCAACGTCTAACACCGGAACGATTAACGTAACCAAGACTATTACGGGCGCGGCAAGTACGAATATTAATTTTATCTTCGACCTCGTTCAGGTAAACTCCGACGGAAGCGCAGCGCCAAATCCGATTATGCGCTCCGTAACCATAAACGGCGCGGATTTTATAAGCGGCTCGCAGAATTTCAGTTTCGATTTGAGCAACCTTGCTCTCGGAGCGGGCTCGTACTGGTTTAAAGTTACCGAAAGAGACACAAAAACGCCCGGCTGGACATACGATACTTCGGAGTATATCGTCAGGGTTGACATAGGCGGCATTCCGCTGACGACTGTTGTGACTAATGTGACAGGCAGCGTAAATTTCTATTCCCACCCCGTAAACGAAATAACTTATCCGAGCGGGCTTAAAGGAATGGAAACAATATGGTCGCCGAATATGGAATGGTGGCTGGCGAATCCGCTGCGAATAACTTCTGGAAGCAGACCTTTCACGCCCATGTTTTCTATAACCGGGCTTTATTTAACAGACCCAAATAATAACAACAACGTGGTAATAGGCTCTCTGTATTGCGCCGACTATGGTACAAAATTCATGAGTCAGGTCTCGGGCACTCCGGCTAATTATAATACTTACAACCTGGACTACTACTCAAAACAACTGAACTGGATTGTAGGCAACGGTTTCTGGGCGTCGGGCAAACCGATAGCTAAACCGGGTTTGGTATATGCGGATGCGACGTTTGAAAACTTTGTGTGGGAAGGCATCAACAATATAGACTGGCTGAGGGCTAAATATAATATACCCACGCTTACTCAAGGGCAGGCGTGTATCGCCACGCAGTGCGCTATCTGGTATTTCACAGAAAACGGGGCGTTAGCTCCCGGTATGCCGGTGGACGGCGACCCTTATATAGCCACCGACTTAGCCGACCCGCGTCCCGGTTTAAGTCTCGCCAATCTCAAGCTGCACATGGCTAATGTAATAGCGCTGTATGACCAGCTTGTAGCCGGCGCGCAGGGTGCGCAATACGATATGCCTCCCAACCCGTTAGCCGGAGCTTCGATTAATATGAACTTCGACACAAGCGGCGCGGTTATTGACGCGGCGGGCTGGTACGGACCGGTAACTTTACTGATAACGGACGTTCCTCCCGGACAAACGGCGGCGAATATACCCGTTACGCTGACAAGCGCATATGCGGTTTCAGCGGATAAAACGGGGACGGCAACGACAATGTCAGCGCAGGACGGAACGCAATTTTACATAAACGTCGGAACATCGGCGAATATTCCGTCAATGAGCGAACTTGTAAAAGCCGACGCCGAGGTGCAGATTTTAGTCGGAGGCTCAATAGCGGACGCGCAGTTGTACGCCTGGAACGGCGTAATAAGCATTGGTAGCGGACAGCCCGCAATAGGGATAGGCACAAACGCGGACTGCTGGGCGATAATTCACGGAACGGCGACGCTTAATGGAGGAAGCGCGGTCAGTCAGATTGCGTTCGCGAATTCATATGTCGCGCCGCCTCCTCAAACATACAGCTTTGAGTTCTTAAAAGTTTACGCTCCAAATTCCTATACCGCGAATATTAACGGGACAAACACCACGGTGCCGATATATTCGGAATTTCAAGGCGCGGGATTTACCCTGTTTTCCAATTATAATACAAGCACAAAAGACATAAAATTCCCGGTAGCCGGTCCGGTTGTTTCAGACTCGGACGGGATAGTGCAATTCACGGGATTAGCTCCCGGGACATACTACATGATGGAAACTTCCGCGCCGGCGACAGTCAGTTTAAGCGGCGAGGTTTATAAAGTCGTAATAGACAGAGTCGGAAAAAGCACGGTTTGGGTCTGGTCGTCCGTATTGTCTGATTGGGTTGAAAAAGATAAGATTATTTATTTAAGCGTGCCGGACGTTAGTTTCGGGCTTAACGGAAAATTCAATATCTATAAAACCGATTCTTTTAACAACGGAACTTATGTTATAGAGCAGCAAGTACAAACGGACGACACCGGAGTTGCACTGGTTACGGGATTGTGGAGCGATTCATATACCGGAGGATATAAAATAAAAGCGGTTGACGATACCGACGGAACTTGGTATATAGGCACAATAGGATATTACGGCGAGGGCAACTATACATGCTCGTGGACAAAACCCACAGGCGGATTTTTCGGATATTACACCGACGGCAGTTATGATTATATTGCGAACAAATACAGCATAGGTTTCGAATTCACGAAAACAGACGACAAAGGCAACCCGTTAGCCGGAGCGAAATTCAAACTGTACACCAGTATACCCGCTCTGAATTACCAAAATCCCGCTAATAACAATTATGCTCAATTACTTTATGCGGACGGCGTAACCCCTGTCGAATCAACGTCGGACGCGAACGGAAAAGTCAGCTTTACCGGATTGGATTTGACAAAACTTGACGCAAACGGATATTTCTATATGAAAGAAATTTTGCCGCCCGGCGGGTATTCATCTATACCTTATGTTTACAGGATAAGTTTCAACGCTGACGGAACGCTGAACAAAATAGAATGGGCTCAATATAGTCTGTGGGCTCAATATATTAACTTAGCAGGCGATTGGGCAACTCTTGAAAACAATACGGTCATAAATAGTCCGTATAAAATCGAATTTACAAAAACCGACGGAGATACCGGCAATATTCTTCTCGGAGCGGAATTTTCCCTGTATTCGGACGCAGCCTGCACAGATTTGATAATGACGGCGGTTTCGGACGAAAACGGAAAGGTTTCGTTTATGATGAAAGATGTGGACGCATCAAAACTGCCGTCAGCCGGAACATCGCTCAATTATTATATGAAAGAAACAAATCCGCCCGAGGGATATTCTGAAAATCCTGTTTTATACCGAGTGATGCTCTACGATTACGGAGTGTCGATAATATCCTATCAGTCAGGTACTCTGTGGTATGAACTCGGCACGACTCCGGGAGGGATTGCTCCTGCGTCGGTAGAAAACATTAAAACGCAAAAAAGTTATTATGTTCTGAACGCAAAAAAACCGCAGCTCGATTTAGAGTTCAAGAAAGTTGACGACAAAGGGCAGCCGTTGACAGGAGCGGAGTTCACTCTGTACAGCGGCGGCACTGCAATAGCAACTACTCTCTCGGATTCGTTTGGAACTGTAAAGTTTGACAATTTAGACGAGGGAACGTACACGATGAAAGAGACAAAGCCTCCCAAAGGCTACACAGTCAACGGCACGGTATATACCGTTACAGTCGCTTCAACCGGAACGACGATAAACGGTTCGGCGGCTTCAGGCTTCTCCGTAACAAACGCAAAAATCCCGGCAACTCCGGCAAACGTTACAATCGTGGGCAAAAAAACCGTTACCGGAACGGGTGCGGACGCAAACAAAGCATTCACGTTCAAAATCGAAAGCTGTAACGCGGCGGGTGTTACCGACGGCATAACCAATAGGACTACAACTGGAACAATGGCGAGCGGATTCAGCTTCACAGTCAATAATCTGACCGGCGGCACATATTATTATAAAATCACTGAAGACCAAACCGGAAACGGCATAGGCGGCTGGACATACGACGGAAACTGGTATGTCGTAAGGGTTGACGTTGACTACAGCGGAAACTATGCAGTAACATATCCGGGAGTAACCCCGGGGTATGAAACGGCATACAAAACAAATCCAGATAATTCTATAACGGAATATAACAGGGATTTCAACATAGACCTCAGTAAGATATATATATACGAAAACAACAAAGGAACAGACGAACCTTTCAACTTCGACAAAAACACAACAAATGACCCGTCAATAAAAGACTGGGCATTCACCTGCTACGATTATAACTCAAGCGGTCCTCATGTCAACAATGAACAGGTAAAATACGAGTACGACCCCATCGACCCAGTATTTACCGAAGTAGCAATAGCGAGCAGTTTAATACACCAAAATTACGGCGCGAAAGTATCGCTTGCGGATTTCAACGCGTTCTTTGGACTCAACGACCCGACGACCCCCGGACTTCGTCCCGTGAATGATTCGTACAGATACAGACTGATGCAGTGCGTAAGTCAGTTTTACGCGTACAAGTACGACCCGAAATACAGAGACGCATACCCGGGAGCAAATTGGAGTGAAACGGACATAAGTCTGTGGCCCTCAAACGCATACCCGCAGCAGTTCGCCGACCAGCTGAGAGGACGCAAATTTGACGCAAGCGGCAATATCCTCGGAGATATGGGCTATCATGCGGGCGACGACCTCACTTATACGTTAGCACAGGAGTTCTATCATATTTTAACCGTTCTTGAAAATCTGGCGGTTGCGTATCACAACGCTCCGGCAACCGGAAACTTAACGTCGCTGTCTATGCTTTACACTCCGACCTCGCCGACTTTGGGTACGCTCTCATACAGTTACGTAGGTTATCAGCCTCCGAAACACAACGTAAATCTCACATGGACTGCGGCAACCGGATTAACTGTCAAAAAGAACGGCATTGCTGTAACAAGCCCCGTATCGTTCAATAATCAGGACGCTGTAATCACCGTTGAATATAAAGGCTCGGGCACTGTGGATTTCGCGCTTGACGACCCGTCTATATATATAATAAACGGCAGCATAAGCGGAGCTATGTTCAAAACCACAGCCGACACCGTAAATCATTACCAGCGTCTGGTGACCGGAAACGCGAAATATGTTAAATTAGCCTGCGCGTTCACTCTCAACAGCAGCAGCGGCACGGTCGCTTTCACAAATA
>JGI20166J26741_11480363_pt1 | contig 13025 bp, 7 predicted proteins | sample TergutCu122P5_FD_26741 | JGI IMG/M metagenome (IMG submission 26741)
AGGACAAATTGTATCACCACAGCCTCTGGTATCGTCACCCTCTGTAAGCAGCCGTACAGTATGCAGGTGGAGAGCGGACTACATGCTGTACGGCTGCTTACAGAGGGTGACGATACCAGAGGCTGTGATGATACAATTTGTCCTCCTGAGGATGAGCACCGTGCTGCTTGAAACATGTTGAGGATCATAGTGTAACACACATATTGTTGAAAAATAAAAGAATTGTGCATTAAGTTGGTAATTTGAAAAAGTCTTTTGGCAGGTATGTTGTGTGTGTGTGTGTGTTTTGAAAGCAGTGGATTTTGCTCTGCGCCATTCCAGGAACCTCTTGATTGAAAATTCACAATATGGAGACATCCTCCTCCTACTTTTGCCTTCCTAGGATAGACTATAGACCTCTTGCATCTTTAGTTCAGCTTCAACAAAGTCTTGCAAACAGGCTTCTCAAAATATGGGTGTCTACTTGCGTTGTTTGTGTTTGCTGACTGAAAATTATGGAACTGGGTATTCATACACTTTTCAAGAGATGTTAAACAGATGGTGGGTGAAAAAGGTTTTACTCGAACACAGTTCTTCATAATTGGGGTGCAGATTAAATTTTGCCCAATACATATGCATTAATGGCTAAAAATTAATAAACATTCCATGTCCTGTCATGACATCTGTTATTATTTTTACCAGAAAAGTACATAGTTTTATATATACACAAGACCACAGGACATAGGGGAAAATGACACATACAAACATTAGTGACCTCAAAACAAAGCAAAATGTGAAAGGAACAGATCCTTCTAGCAGTAGTAATTACACGGCTGTCAAATGGGGCAAGACGCGGCGCACATGAGACAGAGGGATGGGTAGAAAACATAAGGGTGGGGGGGGAAACATAAAAGGAATACTAGTGGGTATGTAACAGCAGTAGGGACAGGTAGAAAGCTTCAGAACAAAATACACCAATTTTTTATGCTGCTTTGGTCAGGCAGACTATTGCCCCATTGGATGATTTATTAGACCTTGCATTTTTTCAAATTCTGTTCTGCAAACAATTTGTTTTATGTTCAGATTAAGACACAAACTGTAAACCTGTTTACCTTAAAAAATAAATGTTTCTGTTTGTACATAGGACTTAAAAACGTAATTGCCAGATTATTGTAATACAGTAGCACTGATTTACATTAATGATCTTAGCATTGGAAATGTAAAGGATATGGAAATTATTTTGGGATTGGAAATATCCAGAAATTTGACGGGCATAGTTAAAATATACTGGAATTCAATATTTTTGTAATATGGAACCTGTTTTTGTTAACATGTTTGTACGTTAAAATGATGCTTTACGAACTGGAACTAATAAAAGTAGGTAATAAGAAATTAATGCTCTGAAGGAAGCTGTGTTGTTAATAATCTGAGACTCATGTTCATGAAGCTTGCACAATATCTGCAAACCTGTCATATCCCACAAACTACAGAACCATTTCCATCAGCATGTAATATTATGGTTGTGGGTTGTAGAGTGTTTGTAGATAATTGTAATATGTGGTTCCTGGCATCAATATGTTAAAAGACTCCGGTGAAAAAGAGGTGCTATCTTTTCTACATACACAGCTTTATTAACTGAAACCTAAAATAGAAATATTTGAAATAGTCATTTTATAGTTTTCTTAACAGATGTGTTATGTTCTTGCATCCTGCAGAAAAGAAAAGTACTAAGGATTTATTAATGTAACTAAAAGGTAAAGGTAAAATCTGGACAGGCCGTAAGGGTTCCAGGATGTTGATGCTTCCAGATTTCTAGACAGGTGGCACATGAAGATGGTAAGGTTGTTAGCTACGCACTAGCCGCCCGTACCCCCCCAGAAAATATTTCTGGTACTCATTTCTGTTAGAGGCTGAGTTGACCCCGTGGTTACAGTACAGCTAGAAGGATTATGTCAATGAAAAATTCCAATGACACTATCAGGAAATGATCATAATGTAATTACCTGTTTGAAATTTAAACTTGCCAGTTTGCAAAATCAGTTTCATATGAATAAGAAAATGTGTTTTTCATGCCCTATAAATACAGAAACACTGACTGTACGGGTTCTTACATTTTACAAATTTTCAGGTCCAAATGCTCCTACAGCATCAAACTTGAAGACCTGGTTGAAAGATAATCCAACATTTGAAGTTGTTCGGCCAGGAGTTATGCCAACTACCAAGTTTTACAATCAGAAAACAGCTGGACAACTAAAGCAAGTTCAGAACACAAAATCACTCTACGTGCAGTCAAAGATTGTTCCCCTTCAGCCCAAACCTGTTGCCATCCAGCCTAAACCTGCAGCAGGTGCAGCATTAACAACAAAATCCCTGTTAGTGTCTCCAGTAGGCCGAGTTCAAAAACCAGCTGCATCAGCAGCAACTGTAATTGTTGCACGAGATGCGTCTACAAAAAGCGTTGCAAAAGGCAGTCAAGGAGTAAAATCTCCATCTGGAACTCCAACAAAGTCAATAAACAAATCTACAGGGAATGTTACAAATGTAGCACAGGCAGGAAAACCAGTTCCAGTATCTACAGTTACCAAAGTTCCAGCAACTTCTACAGTCAAGGAAAACACAGTGACTAAAAGTCAGACACCTGTTGTGACAAAGAAAGTTGAATTGAAACGTACTTCATCGACATCATCAACAGACACTCCAAAGAAAGAAGAAGAAAAGTCTCCAGGACCAGAGCCTATCAGAATTAATGTCCGGAAAACGTTACAGGAACTTCTTCAGAGTCGAATACAAGAATGCACAGATCTTATTGTTGCAGAAGAAGACATTCAGAAAATAGCACTTCATATTGAGGAAGAAATGCACACCTACTTTAGAGACACAGGTATTAAGTACAAATCTAAATATAGGAGCCTTGTCTTTAATATTAAGGATCCTAAGAACCTGACACTTTTTAGGAAGATTGCTGATAAGTCAGTGACACCTTTTCAACTGGTACGACTATCTCCTGAGGAATTGGCTTCACAAGAGTTAGCACAGTGGCGTGAAAGGGAGGCAAAACATCAGTTAGAGATGATTAAAAAGAATGAATTGGATATGATGACCCTGTCAAAGACATACGTAATGAAAACACACAAGGGTGAACAAGTCATTGAAACAGATGACAGCATGAAGACAGATGTTCCAGAGTTAGTAGATCCATCTGCAGTACCTGATCTAGTTTCTGGCTTGAACAATTCTGTCTCATCAACAGTGGAGGATACCACTCTAGAGCAAGAAAGAGAAAAGGTTAAAGACAAAGGAAAAGAAGGCAAAGATAAAGAGAAAAGAAAAGAGAATAAAGACCGAAGTTCAAGAGATCGGGAAAAATCAAGACGAGATGAGAAGAAGCGAGGTAGTCATGATAGAGAACACTCTAAAGATAAAGATGGGAACAGGCATGAGAGTCATAGAAGTCGAAGTGAACGAGATGGCAAAAGGAGTGGAGAACGGGGAAGGTCTAGTAGCAAGACTAAACATCATCACCATCACCACAGTTCCTCTGAACGAGACAGGGACAGGAATAGGAAGGAGCGACGAGATGATGACTCAAAGAAGGAAGAAATGCAGATTAGAAAGGAAGATTTGAAGAAAAGTATCAAAGAAGACAACAAGGTAAGATGTTTGCCATGTGCCTTTTGCTAATTAAAAGATTGGGGTGAAGTTCAAGTGTAAATATATGTATGTGACCATACTGCTTGCATTTTGTACAGAATTAGCTTATAAAATCACCCTTATTGTCACTGCTAAAGACAAATTAGGAATGCAAAATAGCACAGAAATGAATTGGAAAGTATGTGTACTCTGGTCAGGTAACACCAGTGTTGTTTCAGTTCAGGTAACCCTTAATACATGTCTGACTTCTGTTTTTAGGTTACAGTTGACAGCAGAATTGAAGAGCAGGGTATGAAGAATGAGGTAAAGACAGAAAATGAAGGTCAAATTAAGACAGATTCTGTGGCTGAAGTTAATGCAGAAGAAGACAGTGATTTGTCTGACAGAGAACCAAGTTCCACTGTGACAATTAAGACCCCAGACATCAATAACATTGATGATAGTTCTATTTTGGGGGCTCTAGACATTGATAAGAGTTCAGGGGCTAGTACAACAGTATGGAAAGGTTTTGTCAACATGCCAGATGTAGCAAAGTTCTTTACCACAGTTCAAGTGGTATCTGGAGATTCCCAGAACCTTTGCAAGGACTTACCTGATACGGTGGATATAGTTGGCAGGTATGGATCATTTTACTTTACAGTACATTATTGTCTTGGTTGTGCCGTCATGGTACAGTGTCTTCCTTAAGCAGTGGTTAACTTTCAGGTGATTCAGAAATGTGGTTATCACAGATTTGTCCATTTCATATATCACACTCAACCTCCTCCTCTGAGATAAGTTTTAATATTCCCCACCCATCTACCAAGTAGGCTGATGTGGGAATAATGCTTTGGGCCTTCATTCAAGAGATTCTTGTCTCAGTTGGGCTATCACTTATACTGAGGTTTCCTTTTGTTTTCCTCAGTCTGCTGACAAATGCAAGGATGATACTTCATTGTATGTTGTTTGCCCATCCAAATCCCTCTCTACTCAGCATTCCATTTTCCATCCCTTTGACATTTGGCAGCATCTTTATATGAAATACCTCAGTGTCTCTCTGAACAAATTTTCAGACCTTCTGTTTTTGGTTCTGTATTTGTCACTGGTCATGATGTTCGCTTATTGCCGTTACAGATGTGATGTGTTTCTCGCAAAGCTAATCACAAGTAGAGAATTACACATAAATCACATTCAGTTCAATAAACTGTCAGTGTGTTTACGTACACAACAGTAGTCTTCCTGCAACCTGCAACCTTTCTTGACTTTATGAAAGTTATTTTCATGACTTCCATAAATTTGAAAACTCACAATCATTCTGTTCATAACCTTGAGATAAAATTGTACATAGAGTTGGTAGCTATTAAAGTAAAAACTTCATATGAATGCATTCTGCAGAATTTCTTTGCGTTATGGAATTTCTTTTTTATATTTAGGAGATTGGTATTTTATTTATATATATATATATATATATATATATATTATCAGAATTCTAATGTATATCGTCAGTGATGTGTTAAAGAGTATTAAACTTAAAAACCATTGACCTTTATCAACTGAATGGGATGCCTCTGTCCTGTTAAATGTATTTCTTGACTTGCAAAAGGGAAAACATCTCCACGGGTGCAGGTATGGGTATTTAAATACAAAATAATTCTGGCCATCAGTGGCTAGACGTAAAGGTTAAAGATAACTATACTCATGCAGCAAAGGGAAGGCTAACACTATTATTACTGCTGCATAAACATATATTCAAATTGCATAAGAGTTTCACTAGTTTTAGTTTAATGTAATAATAAAAATAAAGTTATACAAAAACATTGATAACAGATAAATACATAACCCCTTATATAAGGAAGATATTGTAGAATTGTAATATTTATACTTTAACAACAGTGAACTTTGTATTCACAGCTAATTGAACTCAGTATTCATTGCTACCACAGGCGAATGCTCAAGTACAATAAATGATATGGTTTACAAAACAAATAATATTCAGTACAGCCACACACACAAATCTTGGTTTTATTAACTGTAATCAGTACCTAGACTGTCTCCAGTCCAAATTATCCTGGTTTTTGGAGAACCTTTTTCTCAATTATTGCATTTCTAGTGAAGAAGTAGAAGAAGAAGAAGAAGAAGAAGGCAAAGGGCTGTACTGACTTAAAATTAGGAAACTGAAGTAACAGTGCATTATAGAAATGTGAGAAAAATGTTTTGGTGGAAAAACTAACATTGACATTGTACAACCTTGTCTAACTAGTATTTTGAATAAGTGAAATACTTGATTCATTATTCTTTCTGAAGAACATTGACTTCTTAGCACAGTTGTTTTAAGATTGACTGAACTAACTATTATTCTGGTTTTAACAGGATTGTGCCTGAAACAGTTTGGGACTATATCTCAAAAATGAAAAAATCTGGAACCAAGGAAATATTAGTGATACGTTTGACAGCAGCAAATGATGAAGAGAAGATACCATACATCACACTTTACACATACCTTAATACTAGAAATCGCTTGGGAGTTGTTGGAAATGTTTCAAAAATGATAAAAGATTTCTATATTATGCCTCTTGCAAGTCACAATCCTGTACCGCAAGTCTTACTGCCGTTAGATGGACCTGGTTTTGAAGATTACAGACCACATTTGTTACTTGGAATACTAGTCAGAGCTCGACGAAAGAGACTTGCTCCAGAGCTGACTTACATAGCTAAAGTACCTAAACGTCCCCCACCTCTGCCTACCATGGTAGAGACCACAGAAAGAAGTTACACACCCCCACTGCCTGGTTCAGTGGATGATGTTGGCAGTCTGACACCACCTCATCCACCACCTAAGCTGGCAACATCTGAAGGGTACACACCACCTCATTCACCAAGACATGCATCATTTGGTGCAAAGAAATTCAGAGCTAATACAGATCCAAGATTACTGCGTAAAACAAACCAAGACACAGGGCATGATGGAAAAGTTTCAGAGAAACGAGATGAAGACTTGGTTCCAAGTATTCCTACAGCTACATCTAAACTCAGTGTGCAGTCTGTGGATGTTGGTGGTGACGATGATGATGACAATGACGACGACGACGATGATGATGATGATGATGATGATGCACCATATAGTCCTGGTGGTGGAATGGATGATGACATAGGAGAATCTAGTGAAGATAACTTGCTTTCTACACCAAAAAATTCTTCTGAACTGCAAAGGAAAATGGAGGAACTCAATCGAAAAATTGAAGAGCAGAAGCAACAAATTCAGAGTATCAGTAGTGCCATTGTGGGAAGTGATTCTGCTGGTGCATCTGCAGTTGGAGTGACTGGAGTGGAATCATTGCAGGTATGATTAGCCTTCCATACTATTACATAATTAACTAAAGTTTCATATTTATAGTGTTATTCACATTTATTAAATTTTTAAGCAGTCAGTATAATCAAAAGTAAAACAGAATAACAGCATGCTGCATACATTGTGATGTGCACACCCATGTGATGAAAGTTCAGAGCAACCTTGTTATCTGTTAGCACAGCTAGCCTGTTGACATTCTTACCTATTCTTACCTTTCTGCCCTAAATAAATATTTCTTCCCCATTACATTTTTCATCTGTTTTTTGCTTACTTTCATGTGATATGTTTACATGTTTTTGTTAGCACTTTGTTTTGAGTTTGTTTTCTAGTACACTTTTTTTATGGCCAGAGAATTTTTCACATACCTATGGAATAAATAATTTCTTTCTTCCATATGTAGGCTGTAAGTTCACTGCTTCTCTTAACTCAGTTACATTTTTAAAGAAGAATGACATGCACAAAGTGCAGTAATTGGTATATGTCTGCATGCATACATATCTGAATACAGTGTGATGTGTGTGTGTGTGTGTGTTTTCTGGGTCCCAAAAGATCTTAATAAAATGTGGAAAGTTTTGGATGCTAATTTTCTTGTAATTTCAACATAAATTTTGAGTGATTTATTTTTCATGACAGGTGGTTACAGTTAAGCAGAGCTACATGATTGGATCTGGAGCTGAAGCATGTGCCCCTATGTCTGATGCTCATACAGACACTGAAGATGAAAATGAAGCTTACAGCCCATCTCGATCATTTACCCCTCCCCCAACAGACTCAATACCATTTATTGGTGCACCAACTGATCCCACTACTTCTGTACTTTCTGCCATACCATCTAACATATCTTTGCCATCAAATCTTAGTGAAATTCTTGCCAGCATAAAGAAACGTGAATCAGATAATTCTTCATCAACAGCAGGGATTAGTAAAGGAATCAACCTTAAGGAGGATCCTATTGTTCAGAATTATACCAGTGGCAGGTCATCAAGTGATCTGGAAAGAACAAAGGTAGAACATGATGACCTAAATTATATAACTCAAGAGGATGAGGTATCTGCACTGGATCAAGGATCATACACTTCAGTCTCTGCCTCAACTACAACAGTAAACCTCAATTCAGCTTCATCTGTTGTTCCAGCTCTGTTATCACTTTCAACACCTGTAGTCCATCCCCCATTAACAAAGACAGAAACAAACCTAGCTAGGGATCCACGTCAAAAACAGACTGATGTGACAAAAACAGCAACCACATTGAGCTCCTTATCAGATGATGATTTGATTAAGAAAGCCATGGAGATGGAATTAGCAACAGCTGCAGCAGAGAAACAAAGTGCAATGATGAATCCTACCCTTCAGCAGCCACTTCCTCCAGGAGTAGACAATTTCCCAGCACCCCCTTCATCAGCTGCATTGCCATCGCTGCCACCTCCTACAAAATCCTCACCAAGTTCTGCAAAATCCCTTCCATCTGGTCAGCCATTACCTCCAGGACTTGAAGATGAAGAGTATCCAACTTACTCATCATCATATACACCTGCACCTCCTCCCTCTCAGACTCTTTCACCACCATGTGCAATACAGTCTCTTGTACCACACCAAATACCCCCTCCCACTGTCAACTATTCTGTCCGACATCCTAATCCAGTTCCATACCACATGTCACCCCATCACTATAATGCCCCACCACCTGCACCATACAGCATGGGACCACCCCCACATGTTACACCCTCCCAAGGAGGCAGTTTTAATTCTTCATATGTGTCAGCAACACAAGTTCTATATAGTGGAGGAACTACAGCAAAAGGAACACTGAAACCCATGGGAGATGCCACGTCCATATTGAGAAACAAGCGAAAGTTTCAGGATTTGGAAGATGATATCCCTGATTCTGAGAAACGTGAATTTTCCAACAGTGGACATGGAAGAGAACCTTGGGATAAGAAGGTTCCAGTTCCAATGCGAGGAAGATTCAATCCACGTGGTGGCATAAGGAGTGGAGGGGGTAGATTTGGTGGTAGAGGTGGAGGTCCTCATTTACAGAGAGGCTATTTAAGACCACATGGTGGAAGAAGTGGACCTCCTCATCGGACAAGATGGGGGCTACCAACCCCAGATGGTAACATGAAGTCATCTCGTTATGATGCTAATATTCGTTCTGAGTGGGACTCTCATATTAAAGAATTTGAGGAGAAGCAGCGTGAACGAACAAGGGAACTGAAACAGAGGGAGAGAGAACGGAATAGGGACAGACCTGCTAGCAGCAGCAGTAGGTCCTATAGTAGTGGGTCAAGAAGTAATAAGAATAGAAACAGTGATAAAGGCAGTGAAAGTTCATCATAGATAACAATGAGTGTTGTGGGAATGAAGTGCGGTGCAAATGTGCAGCTGTCAACAGAAACTGTGTATCTGTGTTAACTGATGGCCACTTGATGATCATGCTAGGATTCTGTCCAGAAAATGAGGTTTGGAGTAGACTGATTTTAGATTTGCTTGTTTGACAACAGTGTTGGTACTTGGCTGTAAATTAGGGTGGGAAAATAATTTTGCATATTACTATTATAAAACTGTGCTTAATTGTCACTGTTAATGTCATTCTATGAAGTGTGCAGTATGTGTTCCAACATGCATGTTGTGCCCTGAGAGAATGTAATAGTGCTACAGACATTGGTTTTCCCATTCTTAACAGAATTGAAAATGAAAAGTTTTCAATATTTTGCTAGCTGAATGCAAGTAAAGGAAATATGTGAAATAATCTTGTAAAAAATTGTTTTCAGAGCTTTTGAATTGCACTGTTATAAGCGAGGAAGCACAGTGTATGTAAAACAGCTTGGACTCAATTTGTTTGATAGTGTTATTTCTGTTGTAAATTACAAGAAAAACTGTACACATCTATCTCATTTATACCTTCCAAGCATTTAATTTGAATTACGTTTCATCTACCGAAAATCCATTGTATGATATATGTATAGTTATATAAATGAAAGCAGTGAATACTAGTGAACTCACATATACTTGAATGAGTTTTTTGTAACTTTCGTTGTCAAAAACGTAACATTGTTCATGGTTCATTATTTAGTGTATGATTGTAGTCTTTTAACTGTTCATTCATTCAAGTCAGTGATGTCACCATCTCATAATTTTACCAGTGTATTTTCAATATCAATCTTCTGAGTGTACCTGAATGATCTTTAAAGAACCCTTATTCAAACACTGCCATTTCGAAGCAAGATTCAGTACAGGATAATTGCTGATTTCTTCCCATTGGTTTAGAATTTGTTTTATACTTACCTCTTAGCTGGTTTTAAGTATTTCAGTGTGTTTATGGAAAGTACAAGATGTTGATATGCAATTTTATTAAAATTTTGAAAACTGTATAGGGTTTGCTGCAGCTTCCAGACACTTTTTTTGAAAAGAAATGACTTTTCCTACCACCACCACCACCACCAACAACAACAACAGAATAAAGGTATCTACATATCTGAATGACTTCATGAAGGGAGTGCAGAGAATTATCCATGAAACAGTAATAATGTTGGACAGTTACTGGGTCATAGTATTTGGTACTAAAATATAATCATTGTTTACCACATGATATGGGAACAAGTAGTATTTTGCTTATAACCATATCATTCTTAATAACCTTTAAATGACCAGGTTGGTATTTAAATTTTAACACATGGTTTATGAAAAATGTATTATTTGCACAGAAAAATATAAGGTTATGAAATAAACAGCATTTCGAGGAAATAAAACAAATTATGCAGCATGTCTTAAAAATACAGTAAAGTTCCTTGTTGCCTAAATATATATAATTAATTTCTGGGGTTTTTTTATGTGTATTCACATATGCGAATGTAGGTCATTTAAAGGTAAGATGATTGCCATTACTACATCATTTCAATGTCGTCACAGTTATTTGCATCCAGATCACTGTCTGCAAATAATTTGTACCTTGTTGGAATGAACAAACTGCAGTCCACCATCTTTGATCTGACTTCACTTTAATTATTATATAGTTCATTAGACATGTTGGGAAGTAATGTAACTACAGTGCTGCAAGACTTCAGTTTCCTTAGATGCTTCCAATAGTGTCATATTCCAGAAGAACTGATGCCTCTGGTGCTGCTGTGGTATGCGCCAGAGTTCAGTCAATAAAATGCAGCTTATCTGTTAGTGACATTTTGAATTACTGTGTTTGCAAACAGTATTGGTGTCTGTCACATTTGAAGTGAAACAATGGGGAGCATACACTTTGTGTGGACCTCACCATGTTAATAATCAGCATTTTCAAAAGTGAAACCAAAATTTTGTGTACAGGGGTTTATGAATTCTGAATTCCTAGGGCTTTCATGTTTAGATAATAATGAAGTAAGTAATAATACTTTGTATTTTGTTTGCATGGTACAGCATATTAAAATAGGTATATGTATAGGAAAATGTTACAGAATAAGATCAAACAGCATTACTTATTGCATCTGTTGTTGACATTATGGATCTTTCTTAAATGCTTTGACACTTGTAACACATAGTTTTATTATAAGTAAATGTAAACAAAGTAGATGGAAATACTTAACAAATATTTTGGGAGAAAGGACCATGGAAACTGAAATCCTGAACAATTGTAACATTTTTTGCAATCCATGAAACAGTTTTTAACATTCTGCCTCATTCAGGGAATGAATACTGGCACTAGGTACTTCTTCGTGAGAATGCCCTAGCATTGTACTGGAGAGGAGAACCATTTTGATGAATTGTCATCTCACGTTTTTCTTTTAATTTTCGAAGTACCTCAGTATACATTTTTATTTACAGCATCTCAATGTGAAGAAACAAGAAAGACATTATTCTGTCTCTCAAGATTAACCACTGATTGGTGTGTAAGTTAATTCTCCACATGTCAAATATTTTGTGCATTTAAGAGTTCACAGAATTTTACAATTCATTATGTTTGCAATACACAGTTATATTAAATTGAATGCACTCAGAATTTTATATATATTATGTTGTTATATATACCACTCTTCCCATTAAGCAATAATTTTTATGCAGTTCATCATTAATCTTAGTTTGACCACTCTGGGTTCAAATCCCAGAAAGCCTTCCAACCAGAGTTGTTAATTGTGTTGTTCTATGTATTGTTTGTGTGTAAATGTGTACTGTACTACTGCCACCGGATGTTAACCTAATTGCAGTTAACAGATATATCAAATACCAATTTCTTGAGTAAAGACTATACAAATAACAAAACACTGTAGACCTGATGATGGCTTGACAGTTAAATTTTTGAAAAAGGATACCCGTGTTTAATTTTTTAGTCCTTCTTTACAAGTAAACTTGTGTTTTAAATTGTGGACAGCTGAGGAAAACAGGTTTTGGAAAAAGGTTTTTAAATGAACACCTTGAAAATAGTATGTAACTTACAATCACTTTATTCATTTGCTCTTACAATATGTCCAGAAAATAATAGCTTTAAGGTGTCCAGATGTTTGGTTACAGTTTACGAGTAACTGAAAGAAAAAATAAATTATTAGGGAGTTTACATTCGTTGCTGGCATGCTTTGAAACTTAAAAGGCTGCAATGACTCTGTCCTCCAGTAGCTTAATGTTATGAGATTTTTATGTAATTGCTTGCAGAGGCTAAAGATGTGAATATCTGTGAACAACTAGTGGCTAGGCTGCCACTGTACATAGGTTGTAACTGACTCAGTGGTACAGCATCTTTCTTATGAAGTTATTCAGTTAACCAAAAAAAATCCTGTAGTTATAGGACACAAACTCATCAGCATGTTTGAAAAGAAGCCACTGCACCCTGTCCTGGACTTACATAACTTTAATATATACAGGGTGTCACAGAAGGAACGGACCAAACTTCGGGAGAGTGTTCCTTATGTTAAACTATAGCGATATATCCCAAAACACCTATATACAAAGTTGAACGGTTACGGAGATAATGGCCAGAGAAAAGTGTGAACATCTTGCATTTCCGCGTAATGTACGTCTACAGCTGTGGAGCGCATTGACTGTGAGACTGTGACGGCACAAGCTCCGCCCAACGCGATAAGATAGCATT
>JGI20166J26741_11480474_pt1 | contig 13024 bp, 6 predicted proteins | sample TergutCu122P5_FD_26741 | JGI IMG/M metagenome (IMG submission 26741)
ATAATGAATATCAATGATATCAGGTAGTTAGGTCAAACACAACACTTTAAAGTGTTGTGTTTGACCTAACTACCTGATATCATTGATATTCATTATTATACTTACTGTAACCGTAAGTGCTGTACATTCAAGTGACATCCACTCTACCCTATACCCTACTACTGACAGATGGACAGGGACTTCCGGCACACTCTCTATAATTGTTAATGCACAACTGTGTAAGAAGAAATATTAAATACACTTATGATCCACTCAAAAAAATGTACATGTCTATAGATTCATTCTCTATTCACAAAAATAAATAAATAAATAACATGCATAAACACAACAAAAAATTTATCTCAAAGTAATGTTCACTCAGCCCAATATTTAATCAAAATCAACACACCAGGAGGACTGACATCATAGGATCCATACTGCCAAATTTTCTTCATTGGCAATGCGCAGTGTTCAAGAATCACCAAAGTAACTCACTCCATGCAGCATACTCCTTCTTGTTCCAGTAATGGTTCATGAACTGTCTCTTTTATAAATTTGTCTGCCAAATGCTAAGCATCAACAAACAATTAATCTATCGACTCTGTTGGATGTAGTCACAGGGACACAGTCGGTTAACAGTCTGCTTGCCTGATTAGATATCTCTACTTATCTCACTGCACTATGATTTACACCAGATCGAGGTACATGTTCCAGGAAAGGACTGACAAATTCATTGAACTATTCGCTTAAATGTCTTTGAGATGCACAGCTGAAGTTTAAAAATAAAAATAAAAAGAAAGAAAGAAAGAAAGAAAGAAAGAAACAAACAAACAAACAAACAAACAAACAAAAAAAAGAAAAGAAAAGAAAAGGAAAAAGAAGAGGAGGAGAAAAGAAAAAAGAAAAGAAAAAGGGAAAAGAGCGAAATAAGAAGAAAAGGAAGAAAGAAAGAAAAAGAACAGGAAGAAAGAAAGAAAGAAACAAACAAACAAACAAACAAACAAAAGAAAAGAAAAGGAAAAAGAAGAGGAGGAGAAAAGAAAAAGAAAAGAAAAAGGGAAAAGAGCGAAATAAGAAGAAAAGGAAGAAAGAAAGAAAAAGAACAGGAAGAAAGAAAGAAAGAAAGAAAGAAAGAAAGAAAGAAAGAAAGAAAGAAAGAAAGAAAGAAAGAAAGAAAGAAAGAAAGAAAAACTAGGGGAAAAAACACCTTCCACCTTAAAAGTGAAACACAGAACCAAAAATTTATAAACTCACCCAAGTACACTACACAGTGGAATCCCAACGAAATGTTCCTTGATTTAAAATTTTCCCTCATTTATTGTTCAATTCCACCAATCCCAAGCCAAAAGATTCAGCACTGAAACATCTTCCATTTTAAGATTTTCCTCATTTTAGTGCTCAAATCCACTGCTCCCCAAGGGTGTTCCAGTCTACAGTGTATGCAGTAAATTCTGGATGATTAAATGAAGATTCGGGTAGGCAGAATGTTTAGTACGAATACAGGTAATAATACATGCAAATGAATAACATGAAAATGCAGAATTTGATTTAAAAAACTCATGGAAACAAATTTGGAGACCTAGGTACTCATGGAAAGGTAATATTAGAACAAATGTCAGAAAAATGGATTCTGTGAACTGGACTGAGGTGAATCAGGATTGGATCCCATAAAAATACTGACAATCCTATGGGCTCCCTGGAAGCAAGTAAAATCTTGATTCATTGTGGAACATCAAATACTCTACCATGGGAAGCATTCACAAATTATTTTAGAATTCCAATGGTTACACAGCAATGAATACAAGCATGACTGCCCATGAAATACTGGAAAGGATTTGGAATGAAGGGGCCATGGTCTTTAAATATATTCTTCACAAGCCAAGAAAGAAATCGCCTAGAGAAACTTACAAAAGCTACGAAAAAATCTCCCGAGTCAGGACAGCTAGTTCCAAGGCTCAGATTCAAACAGGGTATTTCCCAAGTACGAAACAGGAATGGTAACCACCACTCTGCGATGTTCAACGCTGCACCACATAGTTACTTAAAAGTTATGTCCGACAGTACCAGACTTGCTATCATACAACAATCCTAAACACACAGGCTTCCAAGTTTTATATTTCCACATCACAGAACACTCTAATATGGAAAACTTACCCTTGGAATTAAACCTATACACTTGGTAAATATATTACAAGTGCTTTCAGTCATACTCAGAAAATGTAAATAATCAATTAAAGAAAGAACTGATTTGCTGAAGCACCCTTTTCCTTGGTATCAACACCTGTCAAGATGCAACTATTAAACAGATATGTGAGAGGTCTGTGGAGTGTATAAGACAGTGAATGAGCGAATGGGTAATAGCAATGAGCATGTGGAAGCAACAAGTATCCTAAATAAAGTGCAAAAATTGCACAATTATGCTTAAGACATACATTTCACTGATCTTGAACGTCCAATGTTCGATGACTTCTTCGTTTCCTCTGGTGAGTTTGAACTAAATGGCTGGGGATTCAGTTTGGCTGCTTTATTCTTTAGACTCGCATCACAACCAGAAGGCTACAATGAAAATAAAAGTTCCTACATCAGCTCTTATTGTGAAAATACCGCATATCATCTTGTATATTCAGAGAAAATAAGTCATAAAATATCACAAGTATACTTTTAAAAGTAATCAGGTGCATACCAAATTCAGGTCTTGTACTATAAAAAAAATATACACTACTGGAAAGAGAGTACATACACCTTCCTCACTGTTGCAACAGAATCCACTCTCTACACACATTCTACACTTACGTAGCAAACTTCAAGGATACTTTAGGAACTCGCCTACACTGATATGTATCCTAATAAATCAGCAAGAACTCATAAAATTCACACAAATATACTGTTTTGTTAACATTTTTAAAAAATCACCAATGCACACTTTCTTTAAATCAAATAATTGTCCTTACTCACAACACAATACATCTGGACTGAATGGAAATACAGTAATGGGAATGATAAGTTTACTAAACCTAATCGACCATCACATGGCCACCACACAGTTTTGAAGGAAGGGTGTGCATGCATTCTGAGAACTTCTTGAACAGACCTGATATTAGCATCATACAAGAAGAGTGTGAAAGAACTGCGGAACACAAAAGAAACCAATGTGCGAAACATAATAAGCAAGGGACAGCTGTGATACTAAAACTCAAATGTTTTTTAACTGTTCCACCTTGTACGGACATAAGAGATTTAAGGTTGTGACAGAAGTAACAATGAGGAGAACCATCTTCATGGATGTCACACAGTACAGTCTGGTAGAAATGTACAAACGTTTTGGAGGAACGTACTGCCGCCATATTTATAAGACGAAAATGACGGGGAAGGCAGTATGTGCATCCAAAACAATGATAAATTTCTACCAGATTATAGTGTCATGCCCTACACAATAATAATCTTTCCCCAACATATATATATATATATATGTATGAATTACATCAGAAAAGAAGCCTATAATGACTTGCCAGACCAGATGATATCAGGACTTGCCTTACTGACTCTGTTCTAACCACTAACAGAGAAAGCTGTATATTAACTGTAGCAATCTAGAACATGTGTATATTACTTCTAACGATAAGGCAGGATTACAGCCAAGAATCAAGGTGATAGTGGTGCTTTGGAAGTTTTATGTTTGAAACTTACACAAAGTTTTTACTTACAAGATCTTTAATGGCTTTCTGGATGGCTTTGAACCATTCGTCTTCCTGTTGAACACTGTCACATTGCAGCAGTACTTGCAAACTAAGCACTGTTGTCAGAAGGAATACATTGCGTCGACTTGATGCCTTCTCGTCATGTTCCAGCACTGCACCATTCAGATCTATACAGAACTCAGGCTGTGCTGCTCCTGAAGGACTATCTCCAGGAGAACTTTTCTGTTCAAATAACAAAAAATGAAAGCAAGTTAAGATTTGCATCTTCCATCTAGGCCATATACTTACTGTCCACAAGACCATATATTACATATGGTATCAGAAAAGATCTGATGGCAAAACCAAGAACAGAGACGTGCATTACCAATTTATTTAATACAACAGCAAACAAATGTGTCACACATACCATTGCTTCAAATGTTTTAGCATCCTTGAAGAAAAGCAGGTAGAGTTCTGTGAGGACAACATGAGCTGGTGCCCAATTCTTGCGCAACTTCTTGCCGTTCTCTGTAATTTTCGTGCGATTTAATGTTCCTTCCTTCAGCACACACTGGAACAAACAAATATTTATACAAACCTCTGAAGAGCATCATGTACCTGAATATTAACTTTGTGTCAGGCCTACAGATATAAATGTTGGACCACGATGAATTCCAGACTATATAGTAGTACAATGACAGGCAAACTCCCAAAAGAGACAGTATAACAAAAAAAATTATTTGTTCAGAGATTCAAAGCTCACTCTGCGGCATACATAACTAACAACATAATCACTCACCATATTTCCATCCACTAACTGTGGCCAGTTTCTTGGTATTGAAGATGACTTGCTAGAAGTCTGCTTCTTTCTATAATGAAGAATGAAATCATTAAGTTAGGTTATCAGAATTAAACCTATGATTACAATGTATGTCTGGACCATACCCACTCTTTCATGCTGATTTTCCTATAACACTGAAATCATATAATATAATACCTTATAAAAATGATTATAAATTGTCATCTCACATCAGTATGAGTTTGCACATCCTGAAGCAGTTTCATATAGCTTGAGATACTTATATGGAGTGTCCCAACAAGAGCGCAAGATTTAAAGTGTGCGCCATTGTCATTCTGTTAGGTTGGCGGCACTGAAAATTTAACATTTGTCATTTGCCATTGTTGCGATTAGTAGCCATGGAACGCTACACTAAGGAACAACGCGTTATTATTGTGAAACTGCATTACAAATATGGAGAAAGTAATGCGGAAACAATTCGCAAAGTTTGCGGAATTTTCGGTCAATGAAATGCACCATATCAATCAACAGTTCAAAAAATGATTAAGAAATTCGAGGAAACAGGTTCAATTATGGACAGTAAATTACCCATGCGTCATCGTACCGGCTGGTCTCTTGACAACATTGCTGCAGTGAGTGAAAGTGTTGGTGAGAGGCCAGGAACATTGATTCGCCATCGTTCACAACAATTGGACATTCCAAGAAGCACCATGCAGCGAATTCTCATGAAAGATCTGCATCTGCATGCTTACAAGATTCAACTGATGCAAGAACTCAAGCCAACAGACCATGTGCAGCATTGAGTATCTGTTAATTGGGTGATGGAAAACCAAAAAGTGGACGGCAATTTTTCAAAGAAAATCATCTTTAGTGATGAGGAGCACTTTCAACTTGATTGGTATGTGAACACACAAAACTGTCGGATTTGGGGCGCAGAGATTCCTCGAGTAATTCATGAGAAGCCACTGCATGCACAACAAGCCACTGTTTGGTGTGGATTTTGGGCTGGCGGAGTGATTGGGCCATACTTTTTCGAAAATGAGGCTGGAAATGCAGTAACAGTGAATGGAGTATGTTATTGCAACATGATAATGGGGTTTTTGTGGCCTCAATTGGACAGTATGGATATGGAAGAAATGTGGTTCCAGCAGGACACACTGCGCGTGAAACAACTGAGTTGTTGCGAGAAAAATTTCCTGGCTGCATCATTTCACGCAATGGCGATCAGAATTGGCCACCGAGGTCATGCAATTTGACACCGTGAGACTTCTTTCTTTGGGGGTTTGTCTACGCCAACAAACCACAAACAATTCCTGAGCTCAAGGCGGAGAGTCGACGTGTCACTGGTGAAACTGAGCCGTGATTATGCAGAAATTTCATTGAGAATTTCGTCAAAAGAGCAAGAATGTGCCAGCAGAGTCATGGGGGACATATGTGGGATATTGTGTTCTACAATTAATTGCAGTGTGTGTACTTTATACTGAAATAAAAATATCAGCACTTTTTTAATAAATGGTGCATTTTATTACAAAATTAAATCTTGTGCTCTTGTTGGAACACCCTATACTTACGCCTGAGGGATGATTGACATTATTCACCTGATGACTTAAACAACAATACAGTACTTCTAATATTACACTAAAAAAGAATAATTTCTCTCCCACGAACACTCAGTATTACAGTTTGGTACATCTTTTCAATAATTCTGAAAAGGAACATCAATGCCTGAGTGCAGAACAAATGTTTAAAAGAGGTGCCAGGAATGGATGTGGTAAAACACAGTGAATCTGAAGTTTCCTGTCCCAAGTTTTCTTTGCAATGTGTCTAGTCTGTAGGCTCATCAGTTACACTAGTAGTTCAAATCTCTGTGCCCAACTTGACAAAAGGGGCCTCCAACTCCTCCACCTTAGCATTTCAACAGTTTGTCTGAAGCCATCAGATTACTGCACTGCGTACCTTGACCCCTAGGCCAGGACACTTAAAATCAATTGCTGGCCCTCACTGTATTACAAGAACCCTCAAACAGGTCATATGCTCTATGTGTGGAGGAACTACATATACCGTGGTAACATGAAAACTTACTTTGAATTTGCCAAAACCATGGAATGAGCTTTTGTTATGCGGTGCTGGACCCTGTCATGAGACTGAGAGTCCGGCTGACCTGAACGCAACTGAACATCTGTATCAAGGTGATGTTCATTTTTTTCTGCTTCTTTTGCCTCTTTCTTCAATTCAATTGGCTTTGGATTAGGTGAATGTGCACGATTCTTAAAAGGAAGAAATAAAATGTAATTAAACATCAGAATATTCTAAATTCATCTTGTTTTACATGTATAGCAATCACAGTTGCCAATTTTCATATAAAGATTTCTCTACAAATTTAACCCACCTAAAAACGATCAGTGTGAAGCCTTAATAGCACTCTTTTATCTGTTGAACTGTTTCAAAAACGAAATGTGTACGTGGATATACACACATTTCTGCAAGTCTTCTTCTATGTACTCCACACAGAACATACAAACAGATGAATATCAACATCTGTTTGAAAAGTTTATTTCATTCCTTCAGCAGTACTTACATCACATCCAGCACTGTTGGAATCTGGTAAAGTCCATGAAGACTCATTGCTGTTTTCTTCAAAAAAGTATACACGTCCTTCATCATCATATGATGAAAACCACTGAAACAAAAATAGTGCAAGCATAATAACTGCAATGACACATGGCACGTGATTGTTACACGTTACCTTCTTTTGTTTGAAAATACGTATGTTTAAACAATAATGTAATTAACACTGAATGAACACTAGAAATACTATCCCATCAGTTTCACAGCAAAAGAGGACATTTTAAACTATATTTAGAATACATAGGATGACAAAGGGAAAACAATGAGGGCCCTCTGTAACACCAAATACAAAACAGAAAATAATCTACTGACATGACATTTTGTACCAATAAAAAAAATACAGGAAATATCGCATATATACATCTGAACAGCTAGGATAGCACAGCTGGTACAAAATAGTGGTTAGGCAACAGGCTGAATGATCTAAAATTTGCGGTTCCAATGCTGGCAGGGACAAGATTCCCCCCCCCAGACCACCACCAGTGCCCAACCAGCCTCCTATTCGAAGCAAACCAGAGGCTCTTTCCCCGTGGGTAAGCCACCAGGGTGTGGACCTGACATCTCACTTGCCTAATGTCAATGTTAAGACTCAGTCAAGCCATACCTCTTCTCCCTCCAAATGCCTTCATGACACATGCTGGGACAAATTTACCTTTATGTATATCTGACCAGTTGTCAACTTCATCTTGAAAGCCATACAACAAATCAACAACTAACTGTATGGACAATTCAAACTAGATCAGCTCGAATTATACTTCGAGGGAGTCTTAAAGTTTCAACCCCTCACACTCCAAAATATTATGCATGACAAAAAAACCAGCAGCCTTTTCTTCTGACCAGAAATAGCTACAAGAAACACATTTTGTGATAAAGGAGTAAGGTGTATGTTAGCATCCTAGCTATTGGAATGGGATTCAGTTACAGTGAGGGAAAGTCTCTCTACCACCAATTTCTGAATACCTCTAGGATACACTGAGTACCAGGTCATCTTTCCCACAATTTCAGTGGTCACACAACAAAGCTGACCACTCATCCCCAACTATTACTGAGTTTAAAAATGTATGAAACTTTACCTTCACTTGGCACCTTTACTGTTGGCACAAAAAAATGGGACAGAATATTTGCTTTAATGACTTCAATTGCATTATGTGCTGCAGCATACAATGCAGAACTAATACACCACAAACAGACTTCTTCTATATATTAGCAAGATCAGACTGCAGTAAGTCTTGCAGAATCTACCAGCATTATCATTTAACTGGCAGTAAAAGGGTTAAACATAGCTTCAGCCCCAAAATTAAATGCATGGCCTACCTCATCTGGCTGCAACATGCAATCTGCATCCCATTCATCATCCAGGTAACATAGTCCAGAATGCTGGAGTTCCTGTTTCCAAGCAGTAATATCACTAGATGTGCTACCTTTGCGATTTTGCAACAGAATACCACTTTGAGCACATGAGGTTTCAACTGAAATATTCTCAGTCTGTAATCTATCACCATAAGCACATGAAACACTGTGTTCTGGCTGTTCTGAAGGTGGAAATTCTGCTGAAGAAATGGGGCGAGTCGGTGTCAAAACAATGTTTGGGTATTCATCACATCCATTGTCAGATTTTCTAAGTACTATATCATCTGACTCAAAAGACTCTGAACCTTTGCCACTCACTGATGAATCAGAACAATGTGACACAACAATAGCCACATCTGTGGCATAACAATCTGGCACACGCTGATATCGTTCATCACCCTGACAGCACAAATTTCTGTCTTCGTCATGATGCGTCACTTTAGCACTTCTCTTCTCTTTGGTACTTTCTGTAACTCGCTTCATTATTAACAGCTCCTGACATTCCAGCAAATTTTCTTCATCATCAGCATCCCTACCCAACAGCTTTGTTTCATTTGACTGACTTGCATCCTCACATTTTGGTATACCACCAGAATCTGTCATTTCATCTGTAACTTTGTGCTCACTAACATGAATGGCTCTGGATTTTTCCTTGTTCTTTTTCAACCGAACAGGGGGCACAGGAAGTCTGGTGCCATCATCAAATATAGAATTAATGTCCCAACTATGATGCCTGCGCACTTCTTGTGGCAATGGATGCATCACATTATGTTCTTCAGAAGAAGAGCAGTTGATAAACACATCATCTGATAAATCAGAACTCAGAGTAATGCTTCGGGCCTTCTTCATTTTGGTGGTTACATTTACTGAATACTGCTGAATGGTCTCTTCTGCCAAATTTTGTGCTTCATGACAGAGGTTCAAGAAGTCAATATCAGGTTCTATTTCTTCATCACCTGATATGTTACCAGTTGCAACCATCAAGGACTGCATCAAATGTTCCAAGTCACCCAGCACTTTGTCACACTCTTCACCACAAGATGCTGTTACTTCACTACCATTTCCAAAATGTTCTAATGTGGGAGAGTAGTGTACTGCTTCATCTCTCTCAGTGTCAGTATTACTGATGCCTGTAATAAGATGGTCATCATTATTAGACGTTAGAGTAGGATCAGAGAGACAGGTCTCTCCTGAACTGTGTCCAGTAATCTCTGCTTTCTGTAGGTCATTAATGCAGGATGGTGCTTCATTGCTGCCTATTAGATGAACGTCCGTATTCAGATCTGCCCCACACCAAAATGTCTGCATACACGTTTTTGCTCCCAATGAACCACACTTGCTGTGCAATTTCAAGGGGCACTTGCCAGTGAATCTTCCCTGTTCACGTAATAAACAACCAGTTTTTAATACACAGTCCACTCCATGTTCTTCAATGGCACTTGTAAATATAGACTCATTTATCTGGCAGGAACTCAATTCAGATTCCTCTGCAGAACCTACATGTATGCTGTTGCCTGAGTGCTCTGAAGTGCTATGACACAATTTCCTGCATCCCCTCTCACTCCCTTCCACATCCACTCCACAATAGAGAGGATTTGCCTCCCACAGGATGCTGTGACATTTCAGTGCCTGATTACTGTTGGTTGACTCACCACCTACTTCACACTCGTTTACATTCTGATTCTCTCTTGGTATGCTGCCCTCAGCTGTATTCACTATTCCTGTTTCTTGCAATGCACAATTATGAACTGTTGATGATAATGCATCATCACAATCACATACGTCAGTCTCAATACTACCTCCTTCTCTTTGCTGTAACCCTGGGATGTCTTGTTTTACAGTAGTTTGTTTAGGACATTCACAGTTACAATTTATGACTTTTTCACCCTTTTCACAGTTCTCAACATAATCACCTTCCTTCCAAACCAGTAACCCTGAAACATCTTCTTTTGCAGTATAATTATCAATGCACTGGCAACAGCAAGTTGGAGTTTCATCCCCACTCTGATTCTCAACAGGAATTTCCTTCTTCTGATTCACCAACTCTAGGCCAACTTCTCTTGGTTCTGAACTTTCAGGATATTCTTGCACATCAGAAGGGCAATTTTGGTCTTCTCCAACCTTACTGTGAATATTCAGACATTCTTCATTTCGAATCAGTAGCCCTGGAATGTGTTCTGTTAAAGCAGAATTTGCTGTAGTGTTTGGATATTCCTGCACCTCACAGCGGCATTTCTCTTTTCTACCCTCACCACTTTCCTGGAGGCCGAGTGTGTTCAGTTCCTCTGGGCCTAAATCACAACTGCTGTCACATTTACTGTCACAATCGGAAACCACCTTTGAACTACACAGCACTTCATTAGAATCGCCGTAATGTCGCAGTTCGAACAACCAAAGGGCTACGTCTATAGGAACAGGTTCACTACGGACGGGCAGAGACACAGGCAGCCACATGCAGTGGCGTTCTTGCAGGTGTTCTCTGAAGGCTACGCTGCTCGGCGCCAACCTGAACTGCGCGTTCTGCATTGTTATACTGCCAGTTCTTATCTCTCAACAAATAAACAACACGCCGCAAGCATCCTGTCGGAATGTTCCTGTCAACTATCTACCCATTTCCTCGCACAGCAAAGGCCAGATAATTAATGTAAAATTATGCACCAATGCTGATTACGCCGCTTCTTCCACTCTGTGTTGGAGGTGACGTGCCGGGTACAGTTTACACAACCTACAATCCGCTGAAAACGCGGTCGTTCGACTATTGCAGATGCCTCACGTAGCTCGTAAAACAAATGATGGATAGCAACGTTCCTGACCACGGAAAAGAAACGAAATAAACAGGAAGCGTGGCCCTTCCTCGTCTATGAATCACAGTTTAAACGTCTGGTATCAGACGGAAAACACCAGTTGCTAACACAAACCAGTATGTTTAAAACTAATACTGCGCAATCCAATTGTGCAACGGCTTCGACATACAACACGCCCCACCATTCCCAGTTACGAGTCCCACCGATGTATTATGATTCAAAAATATACCAGATACTACGATACATTAGGTGTTATTATGAGACACAGGCGTTACTGAATCGCATAATAATGACACAAACACTCTAATACCAAAATTCCTAATACACCACTAACATTCCTATTTTTCTGGTTTTTTTTTCTTTCTTTTCGTTTCAAGTCCTTAAAACGGACAAACAATATTAATGTCCGACGAAGAATCGGTCTTGCAACAACAGCCAATAAGTGCAACACAGTACAAACTGAACAATGGGCAACACGGTCGGCTGGCCGCCATCCATACAACAGCCCGCTCCTAGCAGCTGCCCTCGTCTACTGAATTATTCCGTGTTGTATTTCCTCTCTGCGGACGATAAATTACTGCGTCTGTACAGGCTGTTCTACTTTAAGTGGGTGTGATGATTAAATCCTTCGCATGGATGCTGTGTGAGGGCCTGTTCTTAGAGGTCAAATAATTGTGTCATGCTTCCCTCGCTCCCACAAATCAGAAAACTGAAATTTCACTGGGCACTTCAGCAATCACACTGACAATCTTCATCATACAGGCTAAAATTACAGCCCCTAATCAACACCAATCATCTTCCACGAATGTATGATATAATGAACAATTTCACGAAAAATGACAGTAATTCTACGCTGTGTGATTTGAGGCTACCGCCGCGATGCAAGTGAATCTCCGCTCTTCTGGGACCTTACGCAGCTTAGAATGGTAATTCCTTACAGACGTTTCGGGACCATCTGAAGTCCCAGATGAGCGCAGATCTCAATTCTACGTCACAGTTCATACAGGAACCGTAAATTTCGTGGCATACAGCCTCCTCCCGTACAGACGTGACTTTACGTCAGGATTAATTCTTTGTAATCAAGCCGAATCCGCTAGCGAATTATGATGCACGTCAAAATCCACGTTTTAAAATAGAATTAGTTAAAAAACACGTGTCGTATTTAATGACAATGAATTAAAGACTAAATGAATAAGTACGGATCATTAGGAGAACGAAAATGGCGGGAGTAAAACTGAATTACTCGAAGATGAAAATGTCTGTGCCACTATGTCCACCACAAATCCCATGCGGACTGGCCTGGGATGGAACCAACGCCCCGCGGTGACAGGCCGACGACTAACCCACCTAAGCCACAGTAGTTAAAAACACAGAATTAAAAAACAAAACTTGGGCAACATTATGAATGCCATGCACCTTGAGACTGTAATATTACGAACATTTCCACGATGAACCACACACTGACAATTACAGCGAGGATCTGCCACATGCATCGGAATTCGAATTACATCAGGCAGTTGATAACCGATGGAATTTATGGTGGAGAATGTCGAACTGGGTGAAGTGTGTCCGAGAGTTTCGCATTCTGCTCCATATTCACATTCGTTCACCTACCATGGACGCTATATACTCGTAGTTCTCATCTAACAGTGTCGCTAAATACGCCGCCAAATAATGAATGAATAGCTATTTGTAATACGAGGGTTGGAACTTTAATAGTGGCAACTATTTATTTACAACTGATACAAAATAGATACATGTTTCGAAGTTTTACTGTCCTTCAATGT